>CESJ01053499.1_pt1 | contig 24627 bp, 28 predicted proteins | sample 356311 | NCBI WGS metagenome assembly CESJ01 (sample SAMEA2621487, study PRJEB7988) | marine metagenome | biome: marine biome (ENVO:00000447); feature: surface water layer (ENVO:00002042); material: "saline water (ENVO:00002010), including plankton (ENVO:xxxxxxxx)" | depth 5 m
GCTACAGGCGCACACTTAGGTACATTAGACGGTGACGTAACAGGTAGTGTGTTTGGTGATGACTCAACAACTATAGTCGATGGCACTAATAACAAACTTAATACTCGTGATTTAAACTTTATAGCTGACGGAAATATTACAACAGGCGGCGCAAGAATAAACATAGGATTTACTGATAGTACAACAAATCCTATACTTGCTCATTGGAACCCATTACCCGGAATTGTTGCTCGTACATACGGAATTGCTGACGCAAACAGCGGTGCTGAATCAGTTGTTAATGTTTCTAGAGGATCATTAACAACTCCTACAGCATTAGTAGCTGGCGACCTTATACATGGTCAATTTTTTGCAGGATGGAACGCTACTACTGCAAACTATACAGCTTCTACAGCAGTTTCTCATTTAGTTGACCCTAATGGAACAGTAGCTGGAAATAATGTTCCTGGTATGATAGTTATCCAAACAATAGCAGACGGCGACCCAAACAATACAGCAACAGCTATGACATTAGATAGTGTCGGTGCAGTAAGCGTTGGCAGAGATCTTGTACAAGCAAGAGCTACTTTGGACATCGGCGGCACTATGGCATTAAAAATATTAACTGTCGCTCCACCTACTCCTGTTGAAGGCATGATTTGTCTTGCAGATGGAACCACTTGGAACCCATTATCTAATGGCTTTCCTAGTATAGTTGCATATTTAAGTAGCGGATGGAGAGCAATGGCGGTCGGTGCATAATCAGATAGAGTATAATTTATCACAGTGGCTGATGCGAGTTCGTCAGCCACGTGATACATTAAATAATTATCCAATTTGTCCTTATGCTAGGACACTTCCTAAAATTATACAAACAAACAAACTAGAAGAAGAGATATTTAATCTCTGCACTTCGGCGTTAACAATCGTTTGTGAAACTAGTGTTAACTCTACACCTGAAGACTTAGAAGTATTGTGTGATAAGTTACACAGTGTACATAACGATTATTATTTCCTCCCAGATCATCCAGATAAAAAAACATACATACAAGGTATCGAAACAGGTAACGGGCACTATCCGTTAGTTATTGTTCAAACCAAATCAGAGCTCGACGCAGCAAGAAGTAAGCTAAGTAAAACTAATTACTATTCCTATTGGGATCAAGATTACTTAAAGGAGATACTTGCATATGGCGATATGGACGGAGTGGGACAAACTAACTAATGTAATACTAGGCGACTGTCACGAGCCTGGTAGTTTTGATCACCTTATTGATTCAGAGAGTGTCGGTGGATTTAATCTAATACTAGAAGAAACCAAAGAAGACTTACTAAAGTTAGAAGAAAAACTAAAATCTTACAATTGTAATGTAACGCGCCCAACACTAATTCCCCCAAAAGAAACACATTTAAGTTCCTTTGATATACAACTTCCTAATAGTCCTTTAGTACCTAGAGACCAATACCTCGTTATAGACGAAACTATCTATCAAACATATACAAGCCTTACTGATCGATATTTTGATGGGCTAAGTTTTTATAAAATATTTCAAGACCTCTTTGATAGCGGCTATAATTGGATTGCACAACCTACTCCTAATCTTGTTAACTTAGACCCTACTACAAAATGGTGGATCGACGGTAAAGATGTTTATCATGATTTATTAAAAGAAAAGATTTTATGGCATACTGCCACTATGTTTAAAGCAGGTGATAAATTAATAACTAATATGCAAGGACCAGGTACTAATAAAGGATTAGAATGGTGCCAGCGTAATATTAGAGACGTTAGCATTATTGCAAACGATAGTACATGCATGGACGGATGGGGACATATAGATCACGGATTCTTTTTTGTAAACGACGAAACTATTATCTGTGATAATAAAAGTTGGATTCCTAGTTATTTGCAAGATAAGAAGATAATAGAAATAGGATCCTACTTAAAAGACAGCTACTCTATTATAGAAAATTACGCTAAAGACTTTAAAAGCACTCAGGGAATTTATAGTAAAGAATGGTTAGAAACATACTTAGATAAATGGCGCGGCTATGATCAAGAAATCCATTTTGATACTAACGTACTTGTATTAGATCATAACTTAATATTGTTTAGCAGAGAAATTCCAGAATTATTTCGTATGTTAAATTCACACGGAATCGAGTGTGAAAGTGTGCCTATGCGACATGGTACTTATTGGGAGTCGGGCATACATTGCTTAACACTTGATGTTTCGCGTGATGGATTACGTCGAGAGATTTTTTAAAAGTACTTCAAAATACTCGTCTGTAGCATTTAGTGGTATTACATATAACATCTGATCGTCATCATCGTTTCGAATCATAAAATGCAACCCGAACGTATTAATTATTTGATAACCTGCTTTTGAAAATACAGCTCTTGCTTTTTCTTTTAATGTATAATGGTTAGCAAGTATTTGTTCTTTTTCTAAAATATCTATGTATTTAAGAGCACTGAGTATTCCAGGCATTGAATAAGTGTAAGTAAATCCGTGTGTCCAATTAAAGTTCTTAGGCAATGAATCGTGTATTTTGTCATTGTACAAAACTAAACTTAAAGGAAAAGTGCCTGCTGTAATAGCCTTGCCCATTGTTGAAATATCCGGTTTTACAGGTAAGTTTTTCCAACCAATATAGTTTCCTGATTTCCCGCCACCCATAAAGACATCATCAATAATTAATATAACATCATGCTCTTGTTGTATACGTGTGAGTTTATTCCAAAATTCTGTAGTGCATGGATCCATGTTGCCGCCGTAGGAACAAGATTCTACTACTATGCAACTAACGTCATTCCACTCATCTGGAGAATATTCAAAGTCTCTTGGAATACGTGTGACTCCTTGGTAAGCATCCATATGGTAAAAAGGATTTTCCATTAAGTTATCTGCGCCTAGGCTACTAGTGAGCATTGTGCTGCCGTGATATGCTTTTTCAAAACTAACTATTCTTTTTTTGTTATAATTGCCTTTAGTATGCTGATATGCAAATGCGAGCTTAACTGCTCCTTCGTTTGCGTCACTTCCAGACAAAGCGTAAAAGCTTCGGTAGCCGGCACTAATTTCAAATAGCTTGTCTGCTAATAAGACACTAGCTTGATTTAATCTAGGCTTGTCGTCTCTCATAAATGCAAGTTCTGCTATTTCTGGTTTTATAGTTTTAAGTTGCTCAGTTACATGATCGATAATGTCATGGCGGTTGTAACCTAATACAAAACATCCGAAATGTAATATAGGATCTACTATTTTTTCGCCGTCAACGATAGTGCCATAGTCCCAATAAGGTGGCGCAGGATAAACGGTATCTGGTTGTGTATCTGGTACTAATCCTTTAAAACTCATTTAAAATATCTCCTGTCAATAGTAGCAATTACAGTAAGTCTATAATTGGATGTTTTATTCCATACTTCGTGTCTAGCATCTGGATGAAAGCAAAACCATTCGCCTTCATGCAAATATTTAATTTCGTTGTCTATTTTCATGCCGCATTCGTTTACGTCAGTTGTTGGTATAACAACACCTGCTACACAATTGTAATGTTTTATTTCTTCACCGTCAATAATATCATAAGGGTCTTGATGCGGAACTATTACCCCTTTGGGTCTGATAAAATTCATAGAGAAATTAGTTATTCCTCTGCAAGTTTCAATCATTGCTAGTGTTTTTGGAAACTTTTCTTTAAAATGAATACCACCGGGGTCTGAATTAATAATAGGTATTGTCCTCCAATTATCTTTAACTCCAGTTCCGTACATTTCATCAAGATCCATTCCTATGTCTTGCACAATACTGTAATCTTGCATAAACATATCTAATTCTTCTTTATACAATACACGCGCACGATCTAAATTTTCGTAATCGTTGTAATCTTTAATATCAAATATATATGATTTTGTCATGTTAGGTATACTCCACTAATGCTGCTTCTACTGACAAATAACTGTATAGTAATTCTGTCGTCAGCAGATCTATCTATAGGTGTAACAGCATGCGGCTCTAGTCCATCATTTATTACTAACCTATTGTAAACAGGTTGAACGAAAACTCCCTGCGTATTCTCTTTTGATTCTTTACTACAAAAATAACCTCCCCAATTATGATTCCACTCTTTATTAAAGTATAGTGTAATTCCTATAACATCATATGGATCCTCTGATCCCGGTTCGTCATAGCTAGAGTGTGTATCTGTATGCCACTCAATGCTTGCTAAAGGTTGTGCAACTTGTATTAATGCTACAAATAAATCTGGCTTAGTTTGTAATATATTGTTGTCTGATAAAATCTTAATAATAAAGTCTTTATGTGTGTCAGTTATTTCGTATAAAAACGGATTAATAGAAGTAAGAATTGCGCCGCCAATTTCATGCTTGTAGAAATCTTGCGATGTTTGCCAGCCAAGCTGGTTTATTTTGTCTTGGATAAGTTTACTAAGACTATCCAAATCTTCGTGGTCTAAGAAGTTATCAATAATTTTCATAGGTCAAAACTCGTTTCTAAAATACTTATGCAAAAACTTACTCGAATATCATCTGTATAGTTGTATACTGAATGTTCTACCCGTCCACCATCTAAACATATTATACTATCCTCAGGCAAATATAATTTTTTATCAGCAAACTTCATACCACAAAATTCCTCTGTAGTCTGTGGCTGTTTTAGATAATACATTAAAGTAAATGTTTTGTCAGGATTATCATCACTCATGCCTTCGATATGGCTCCAGTCTGTATGCTTAGGCATGTTAGCATTAGGATTAACTATTATTACAGAAGAATAACATATGCCATGTAGATTTTTAATTTTTTCAACTACATTTGAATATCTACTAGGAGGCTGTCTTTTTAAATAAGCATTATATATGTCGTAACTCCAGGTTTCGATTTCAGGATCGTGTTGTCCTGTTTCCCAAGTAGCTTCATTCCAATCTTCAATCTTAAAATCTGCAGGATCTTTTTCTATATCGTACAGAGCTTTTATTTCTCTAAAGATATCATGTAACTTATTAAAGTCTTTATATTTTGTATAATCAATTAGCATGTTATTATGTAATGGATCTATATCGATAATGTTGCGGAACAGTATCTAATAATGGTTGCTGTTCGTTAATTGTTCGATCTCTTAACATTATTTGATGCAAGAAATTTGAAACTGGTTTGCCTGGTACAAAGTCGCACCACGGACCGTGTCGCAACTCTGCTAACTCAATTGTCTTTACATCACACCATTGTATTATTCTATGATTTATTCCATTAATTTTAACCATATAATGATACAGATTATCATCACCATCTATGTCTTCCCATTCCCAGCCTTTGTCTTGGGCAATTTGCTTTATTACGTTAACGTTATCACTTAGGTATAATCGTTCTTCATCTGGTGATCTTCCTATATCGCTGCCTGCTCGTATCCTGTACTGGTATGCAGTGTCGCCAAGCAACTGTATTTCTTCTAATACGTCCGGAAGATGTTCATGTGTTTCTAAAGTAAAGCCTACATAATAAACAAATAATCCTACTTCTTTACAATTTTTAATACCTTGTATTTGTTTGTTGTGTACCTTTTCGCCTTGGTACGACTTATGATTCATACCTATTAGTACTGATGTAGTTCCTGCTTGTTCAAGCTCTCTACAAAATTTAATATTATTAAACTTTAATCCATTTGTTAGAATAATAACGTGCATGTCAGGAAGATCACGTTTTGCCCAAAAGTCTTTAATTGCTTTTATTAGTGCAGGCAAGTCTTTACGTAATGTAGGCTCAGCTCCTGCTAGTATTACTGCGTTAGTGTCAATAGGCCAAGTTGACATCTGTGCTAAAATACTTTCGATAGGTCTATCTTGAACTTTGTTTTCAGGTTCGTGATAGCAATGAGGACAGGCAAGATTACACCGATCAGTTACTTCGATCATTGTACCATTTACTGTAAATTCTGAATCATAGTTATAATGCAAATTATGATAAAAATCTGCGTCACGTTCTATCATGTGTTCTATATATCCGTGCTCTAGGCAAGTTTTGCCTAGCCAAATGCTATTGTCTCTTTCGAATACAGTTGACGGTATATGCATATAACAAGTTTCGCATAAACTCGTAGTATCAGAAATTTTCTTGCCATCTTCCATATTTTTCCAAATCCTTATAAAATACTTGTGGAATAAAATGCCACACAGTTTGTTCAGCGCCTCTATAATTTATCTTACCGACATTTTTACACATTCCTACTTTTTCAAGATTAGGAAATACAATATTATGTACTAGCCGTTGCGAGCCACCATCGAGGTCATTAGTAGTAACGTAATGGTTTTTATCTAAGCCAGACCATTGTATACATGTAGTCATAAAAAATTGTGCTGTTACATTTTGATTGTTAATCATCGACTTTAGAGCAAACAAACTCTTTCTTGGTAACTCGTCAGTAAGCACACATGATCTTGCAGCAATGCGATATGCATCTTCTCCCATTTCAGGAAAACTATGACACGCAACACTGCCTGCTGCTACACCATTATAATACAATATCCATGTTTGCTTTTCTTTTTCTTTTTTAAAACAGTCAACTAGCATATGTCGACTGGAATTATTAACAAATCCTTTTGCAGCACACTTAGCATAAAAGTCTGTTAAATCTAAATCGTCTGAGAATGGAACCATCTTATACATAAACGTTCTTTGCCATTTCTATAAAGTCTTCTGAAAAATTATTTGAAAAACTATTGAAACATAACATATGATAATCTTTAAATGATTTCGATTCATTAATATCAATATTTAATTTATCCATTAACGGTAACAATGCTTTTCTCCGATCTAAACTGATATGACTTAACACATCACCTACTTGTATCCTGGGTTCGTCTTCGTGATATGTAAAAAAGTAATTAATACTTTTAAGTTTGCCATTTATAACAAAATAACTTGATGGATGCATAGCGTACTTGTATAGTCCTAGCGACTGGTGTGCTTGAATAATACTTATCATCTGCTCTTTCCAGTCTGGTACTACATCGGAATAATCAGTTCCGGTGCAGCCTGCAAGCTCCCATAAGTCAGGACCGTCTACTTTTAAATATATCTTGCGATTTAACTTATCTATTTCGTACTCGGGCACAAGATCAGGATAATGTTGTCCCATTAAACTTAGATACCGGATTTCTCTATCAAATTTTTCTGCCATTAAAGACGAATCAACTACTTCGTTGCGGCCTTTGTGATACTCGCTGTCGTTATGATACCATTGTACGAATGTTTTTTGATCGTCGCTCATTAGACTAGTATAGATAAGATTATTTCTACATTTTCCTTTTTCAGGAACATTATTATAATAATAATTTAGTTGAGAGTCCATGTCTAGTCCATATTTATATGCTACTATTATTTATATGATAAGTATTTGCATGATAAATGGTATTGGCGGGCGGCCATATATAAACGTAACACCGTATCTTGACATGGATACATTCGACAAACTTCAGCCTGAAATTTATAGTGGGTTTGCGCAAGCAAGACAATTCGCTAAAGAAGGCACTTGGATGGAGCCTGGATTTACTCTTGAAGATATGAGTTACATATTAAATTGGACTCCTATATATCAAGCTATGAATAATTTTCAAGCACTAGACGATAGTGATCCTATCAAAGTAGAAGGAATGAAACTATGGCCGGCAGACTTTAAGGACTACAAACAAAGAAATTTGTTTACACGCTACTTAAAAATGGCTATGGGTGCATACGATCCGTACATCTATTACTTTTTGTGGGAAGAAGGCGATTGGGACCATAGGCCCGGTGAACGACAAATGACCGAAGAGGCTGGGTATTTTCCAAGTGTAGTTAACTGGATCTTAAAAATGAAAGAAGACAAAATCTTTAAACATATAGGACGAGTTATTTTCTTTCATTGTGAACACGACGGAATGCCATTTGAGCACCGTGACTTAGATGCAAAAAACGGTATGAATAAAACATTTGATAATGTTAACGACTTTATACATATACGCCCAGATACTCGTAATCAGTTTTACATATGGGATCCTGAAACAAAAGAAAGACATACTATAAATGCTCGGGCTGCTTGGTGGAACGATCAAGACTGGCACGGCGGCAATAAAGTTATGGCACAAACTTACGGTTTAAGAATTGACGGTGAGTTTACAGACGAGTTTAGAAAAACACTAACCCCAGATATTTAATAAGTACTTAGGCTCAAGTCCAGCATTACACCCTGCATGCCAACTTGTACGAGCTTCCCATTCCCAGACTGCTCCTTGCTGTTGATTATATAAACAAGTATCTTCTACTATAAGAACGTGCCCAGGCTTAGGAGGACTAATATGACAATGAAATCTCCTTATATTTTTATTGTACATTAATGTATCTTCGTCATCAGTAATGTCCCAATGCCACGGAGCTACATCTCCAGGTTTTACTCGACTAACCCAAGCGTTGATATAGCTGTCCATTCCTATAAAATTTTTAAATTCAGTTATAATTTCTTCGTCGAAGTTAATTTCTGGGAAATACATATCCCAACTAGCATTACCACCTTCATCTACCATTTTATAGCCTGCATCTCGCAACGGTTTTGCTACTTCCTCAACTCCAATAACATCATGCCCTACATCGTGCCTCGGTCCAATGTACGCGGCTTCTTGTTGTGCTAAGTGTGATATTAATGAGTCCCAATCAATTGAATCACAAACTCCTATAAATTTAGCCATTTAGCATATCTCCTTCCCATTCTCCTGCATTATTATCCTTTGTGTATTGATAAATTTTATCTATTTCTAAATATCCATCTTTTATAAACTTGAATCGTTTTTCTGATGCCGGTTGTACAATACTTTCTATTGTGCTGTATTCTATCTTTTCATGTGCGCCTGCACAGGCGTATAGATCAATTAATTTAACTTTGTTATTTACAAACATAAAAGTATGAGGATATAAATTTAACTTATATACAGACGACTGTTCCAAATCTTTTACTACTCCAAGTACTTGCTGTTTCCAGTTTTGCGGAAGTTTTAGGTTCTCATACAGTGCATGATTAAGATTAGTACCGTGCTCTACTGTTATCGATAGTGCGTTAACATTAACGTCTAGTACGTTAGGCAAATATTCTTTATTAGATAGCATGCCAATACCTTTAAGTTCTCTATTAAACCAATCTCGATTATTAAATGTTAAAGTTAATTTATTTTCTATTAGTTCACCGGTATATACTAGACTCGTTGGTCCAGGAAATCCATTGTAATATTTAAAGTATTTCATATTGCCGGACCTATTAATAAATTAAAATACGAAGATTCTATTAATTTAAATTCTTCTAGATATCTGCTTTCAATGTTAAACGAAACATAGTCATAGTTATACACAAAGCTATTTACTATCCCGTTCTTATTTGCTGCATTGAGCCAAGGGCTATAAAACTCATCGAATACATATCTGTAATCAGGGTTAAATTCCTTTTGTGTCATTTTTATATGTACTGGATCTATTAATACATTTTTATTAAGTAGTTTCCTAACTACTAATTGTATTCTGTTAATTCTTCCTGTATTTACTGCACTATGAAGTTCGCCGGCATTCATGTCAGACCAATAGTTTGATTCTACTTGTGGGTATATTACATTAGCATCAGTATATATTACAAAACTGCGTTCGCCTTGTATATTAAAATGATATCTATCATCCATATCTGCATGGGATCGATATGCTTGCCCTGGCTCTAAATTTATTAAACGTGCCTCGCCTATGTTATTAGGCAATGTAGACAGCAGTTTGTCCCATACAGTTCCTTTGTATTCTTCTTTAATAGTCCATACATCGTAAAAGAAATCTGCGGTGGGCTGATTCAAAGGCAACTTGAAGCCTATAGCGATTCTATCAGCAGACTTTATCTCTTTTTTAATTTTGTCATTGACAAAGTAATTAGTCTGTGTTATCATATATCTATTTATATGTGTAGTTAATGGATAAGTACTTTTATGAACAACAACTCATGTACATTCTGTATGCATCCGTTTACAGGATTAGCTACACGCGAAGACGGTGCTATTAAGGTATGCTGTCGTAGTCAGCCGATTGGTTTTATACAAGACGAAACTCTTGAAGAAGCTTGGAATGGCAATGCTATGCGCGAAGTACGCAGACAGGTATTAAATGACGAGCGACCAGAAGTTTGTAAACCTTGTTTTGACTTAGAAGATCAGGGTGTGCAGAGCTTACGACAGCGTCATACAGCAGGAGTAATACCCGAAGCTAGGGTCAACTTATACCCCGACGCCTTAGACGCATTAGCTGAAGATTATACAATGCCGTTTGAATTTCCTACTATGGAAATCAAACTAAACAATCTGTGTAACTTAAAATGTCGTATGTGTAATCCATTAGATAGTACTAGCTGGAAGGACTGGGATCAAGTTACTGAGTTTTATAAGAAGGAAAATAACTACTTAATACCAACTGTTGAATCATTAGTAGACAAGCCCGGGCAGTACATAGGTCCATTTGACAATAGTGATAACTGGTGGTTATCATTTGAAAAACTATTACCATTCTTTAGGCGTGTAGAGTTTGCAGGTGGCGAACCACTGATGGATCCATATCATTATAAGATATTAGACAAGCTTGCAGAGTATGGTGACAATATAGAGCTAAAGTACGCTACAAACGGCACTACACTGGGTATTAAAGGTGGAAGAACAATCCATGACTATTGGCCTAAGTTTCGTAGCATAGCTGTAAACGTAAGCATAGACGGTGTACATGACGTTTACGAGTATATCAGAGGCAATGGTAAATTTAGCGTAATAGAAAAAAACATTAAAGTGTTCAAGAGCTTTCCCAATGTAACTCGGGTAGTTGGTGCATTTACTGTACAAGCAAATAATATAATGCAAATTGATAAAGTTATTGATTACTTTATTAACAAACTTGGAATTATATTCTATTCACATAGAGTAAACTATCCTATGAGCTTGAGTGCGCAAGTGCTGCCGCCGGAGCTAAAAGCAAAAGTAGTAGCACGTTTAGAAGAAATGAAAACAGAGATAGTAGAATATCCGTTAGTAAAACAGCATAAACTATTAGAAACTGTAACGCTACAACAGATACAGGATAATATTAATTTCCTAACATCAAAATGTATGTACGAAACACATTGGCAAGACTGTATAGAGTTTAATCATCGATTAGATAAAACTCGAGGGCAAGACTTCCTTGCAGCTAATCCAGAATTCAAACCATATGTATAAAGTAGAGAGTCGATGGGGACACCAGACTAGTATTCATATAGAATGGAATGTTGGTAAACGCTGTAATTTAGATTGCGGATACTGCCCTGCGGAAATACATGATAACTTTAGTCCACACACTAATATAGATACTATGACTGCTGCAATATATAAATTAGCAGAATTAGATAAACCTATACGTCTTAGTTTAACTGGCGGTGAGCCTACAGTACACCCTAAAATTTCAGCTATATTAAAATACGCAAGTGAAAATCTTGATTGGCTAAGTGTTACAACAAACGGGTTACGTACTTCGGATTGGTATGCTGCACAGCCTGTCGATCAATGGGTGTTCAGTTTACATTTTGATAACAAGCATAGTTTACGGGCAGCAGAGAATATTGTTAAATATTCCCAAGAGATAGATATGCTTGAACTTAACACTAGGTTTCAAGTTAATCTAATGTGTCATCACGAACACATGGACGAAGTTAGAGCAGCAGCTACATTACTGGATGGACATAATGTTCCATATGTTACAAGACGCATACGATGGACCGAAGCAGAGAACCGTGACTGGTTTGACGATTTACGTTATCAAGCAGAAGACTTAGAATGGATACTAAGTAAAATTGCAACTGTAAAACCAAACTGTGTTATAGACGATAAAGAATTAATTCATGCTAACGATGTGATTAAGAATACCCGCAATCAGTTTAAAGGCTGGACATGTAACGCAGGATTAGAAAGCTTAATGATTAATTGGGACGGTGAAGTGCATCGTGCTACTTGCAGAGTGGGCGGAAGTTTAGGCAATATTTATAAAAACACTTTCGAATCACCTGTTGCTCCTATTATATGTACCCGGCAATTTTGTACATGTGTAGCAGATATTCCACTAACAAAGGTATCAGATGTTAAAAACTAGTGCAGTAAGACTACCTAATCCAGAACGTCTTATGGTTACATGGGATACTGGGCGCAGATGTAATTTTGATTGTACTTACTGCGAAGCAACTAGGCACGACAATAAAAGTGCGCCTCATAGTTATGAAGAACTACTACGCACATTTGAGTTCGTAAAAAAGTACACAGGCGAACAATTAGTTAACATAAACTTTACAGGTGGCGAACCTACAGTTAATCCAGCTTTTTGGAAATTTGCAGAATATATTAATGATAATGAAACAAGATTTAGACTTAGCTTAACTACTAATGGTGCATGGCATCCTAAGAATACGGATCGTATTTCTAAATGGTTTGAAGGTGTTACTGTAAGTTATCATGCCGAAGGACACGAAAAACTTAAAAAGCAAACTATGGACAACATTAAATTATTACATGACTTAGGTATTTGGATACAAGTTAATGTAATGATGCATGTCGATTACTTTGACGAGTGCAAACAAATATGTGCCGAACTAAAAGAACTAGGCATAAAACATAATCCTCGCCCTATAGGTGATGGCGGCATTGACCGTAAAGGATGGTTTATTGATTCCGATGGATCACAAAGACGTACAAGTCATGATTACAATGACGAGCAAACAAAATGGTATTTTGAATACTTAGGTATTACAAGTCCTAAAGAAGGACGCAATTGCTGTGGTGGAAGATGTGTGCAAGGAAAAGTAAATGGTAAATGGCAAGATGTAAACTTTATTGATACAAATTTTAAAGGGTGGGCTTGTAGTGTTAACAAATACTTTTTGCATATTGATCAGCATACTGGCGATGTGTATCATCATCAGACTTGTCAAGCACTACACGATGGACGTAGAGGCGTCTTAGGTAACTTAAAAGATACCGATGCTATATTTAAGTATGTCGAAGTAAATAAGGATAAAACAATTATTTGCCCTAATGACAGATGTGGGTGCGGAATGTGTGTGCCAAAGGCAAAAGAGTTAGCTGATTTTCAAATACTAAATCTTTCATAATAGATGTGCTAGTTCTGGAAATACATCTGCTGCGTGTAATCCGCGTATTGCATCAAGTTTATTTACATACTCTTTAAATCCAGGTAGTAAGTGACTGTTATCTTCTGCGTTCATATGATTTAATACAGCTTCCCATCGTTGCCAGCCATATGGATTATGTATCCAAAAATCATCATCTTGTCTATAGTTTTCCCATAACCAATCTTTAAACTCCATAAATCGACGCTCTACGTCTAACTTGTCTTCCTTAGGAAGTATTTGTATACTTAGGAATGTCGGAATGTATAATAAGTGCATGTTAACTAATCCTCCGCCCATTTGCACATTACCTGGTACTGTGCCGCTGTTTAGTTTTTTGAATCCAGATTCTATCTTCCATTTCATAAAATCAGGCAAATGCTTTATATTAAATATTTGTATTGCTGTTGCTAAACTAGTTTGTATGTTATCTGGAGTGTTGTCTAGCATATGTAAAGTTTTTTCTACTGTTTTCCAATCTGTAGGGTATCGTATATACTCATCACGTTCGTGGCTTGCATCCATACTTACAGCAAACTTAACTTTCTTAAACTTACTCCACAACTCAATTAACTCGTCATCAACTAATAATCCGTTTGAATTGTAACGCAGTAGAATTTTATCTTGATAGCCTTGGCGTACTATTTCTTCAATAAACATTTTATGTTCTTTAATCATTAACGGTTCGCCGCCTGCAAAATACACTTGTTTTAGATTAGGAATTTGCGCATACATCTCATCCCAGAATGTATCTTTTTCGTGCCACTTGTTATTAAACTGTTTCTTATCCCACTGCATTTGTCTTATAACCTCAGGATCTTCTAACTGCGGCATTAACTTTTTATGATCCATTACCCATTTACTCGAATCATGTGGACTGCACATTACACACTTAATGTTGCAAGTATGTCCTAATCGCAAGTCTAAGTAAACTAACTCTTCCGGTACTGTTCCATCTTCTTTTGTTTGCTCAATTAAATGTGGAATATCTACGCCATTTTCGTCTAAGTGCCAAGTACCTGTTTCCCATACTCGCTTACTTACAACACCTACTTTTTCTTCTTGAAAACACTTTGTACAACTTGCAGGTATTTCTCCTTTAAGCATAGTTGTACGCACACTTTTCATGTATTCGTTGTTCCATGCTTCCATTGGTGTTTCTCTGCCGAAGTTTGCAGGCTTGCCGTTTTCCATTTTAACAAGCCCTACAGTATGATCTCCTCCTGCGCCACTAGCATTAGACGAACAACATAGCCGCATATCGCCATTTGGACGGGTTGCAAAGTGTATCCAAGGAAGTACACAAAACGTTGGCGTTCCGGATACCTCTTCTATTTGAGCTTGGTACTTTTCTAAATCAGACATTATTCTTTTCCTTTGCCCAGTTACGTTCTTGACACCAAAAGCATTCTCCACATTCAGGAACAACTTGTCCAGGTATATAGTTAGTATGGTCTAAAGTTGCGAAATCACCTTCGCAACTACGAGTAATATTTAACAAGTCTAGTATATCGTGTTTGACATACTGAGCAATAACTACATCCTTTTCTGTGTATATAAACGGATGACACACTGTGACGCCGTTATGATCTTTAACGAGTTCGCTAGGATCTTCAACTACAATATTCCTATCTGGCATTCCTTTGGTAATCGTATCAACACTAGGATTTTTAGTTTTACCAGCGTACCATGCTTCTAACTTCTCAGTATGCGCAATCCATTCTGCGTGAGCTCTTACAATAATCTGGTCTCCACTACGCAATTGGTTGTACTCGTCTTTAATATATGCGCCTTTGTCGCCGTATTCTAAATCAGGAGGAATAAAGTTTTCATGTCTTACAAATTTTATATGAGGAAATTGTTTAACTAACCAATTGTACACATTAATACTATCATAGCGTTGCCATGGTCTAGTTTTCCACATACGAACATGACTTAATATATGAACTTGTGTATCTTTAACTTCAGAGCATACAAGGTATGCTAACATTGCGCTGTCTGCTCCGCCGCTTAAACTAATGCCTATATGTTTCCAATCTGGATTAAAATAAATCATAGTTCAGTATGTTCTATAAACTGATCTTTGGGCTTGCTAAGTTTGTTAACTCCGCATGTTCTAGCACATGTAATTAATTTTTCCGTATGCCAATATTTGTGCCACACTGTTTGCCATGCGCTAGAATCAATTACCGATTGTACGGTATTTTCTAATGCACTTGTATTACCTAAATCGTTAATTAAGTTAGAATACTGTTGTTCGATTTCTAATCTAATAGATTTTGTAGTATCATTCGTGGCGGCATAGTTATAAGGAATACTTGCTAAGAAGCAACAGGGCATAATTTTCTTATATGCATCTATATAAATTTCTTTTGTTTGTTTTACATAACAATCAATTTCACTAGCGTCTACGATATCTTTATAATTGTCAATTACGTCTTGAGTAATAAGATTAATCTTACTGCCAGTAGGAGGTTCTAAATAACGTGTTGTGTTGCCGGCTTTATCGTACACTGGAAACTTTTCAGTAGCAACAAATCTTGCACTATCCTTGTAAGTAAATCTAGCAAAGCCGTGTGTTTTTGCTAGTGCCTCTGCTGCGGCTTGTTGATGCTCATTATGTTTAAATTTAATAAACGCCCATTCTGCTGTACCACCTGCACTAATAAACGCTTTGGCGTTTTCTAATACTTTATCAAAGCTAGTTCCTACTCTATACAAACTGTGAGTGTCAGCTAATCCGTCAATTGCAAAAATAACATTATGCCCAGCTGGCATTGCCTTTGCTAGTCGCTTCCACCAATCTGTAGATCGTGCGCCTCCATTAGTATGTATTCTAATATATAAGTTAGGGTTTACATCTCTACTATAACTGCACATATCTATCAGTTCGTTATTAATAATAGGATCACCAAAATTACCACAAAGATAAAACCCTTTTAATTGCTGCAATACATCAGTAGTTAATATGTGTTTAAAGTCTGCTAGTGTCCAGTCTTGATTGTTAATCAATGGATTTTCTAATCCGCCATGTACGTTTCGGCTACACATCGGGCAACTTGCTTGGCAGCGGTTTGTAATTTCTAAATGTATATTTTCTAATTGGTTAAACGTAAACATATGCTGTACTTATCTCCTGTACTTGTTCCGTATGCACCAGTTTGGCAGGACGCCCAGTATCCTTACAACTAAATACCATTCTACAACTGAGAATGGTATTATATGAAATTACTCGAACACAAACACTTAATCATTCGTGCCGAAGTTTCAACACCTCCAAAAGACGAATCTTGGTTGCAAAATTGGCTTACTAGTCTAGTAGATAAAATTGACATGAAAGTGTGCAGAGGGCCTATTACTGCATATGTGGATATGCCAGGCAATGAAGGACTAACTGGAGTAGTTGTAATTGAAACTAGTCACATTGCAATACATATATGGGACGCTGTAGTTCCTGCTCTCGTACAGCTAGATGTTTATACATGCGGCACTTTAAATAAAGACATTATTTTTGCAGAGTTAGAACAATGGGATCCTGTTAAAGTTGAATGGAAATACTTAGATAGAGAATTTGGATTAAACGAAGTTAAATAGGAAACCAAATTCCTGGAAGATTAGCTTGGGATTCTCTAGGAACAATATCAAACGCTATAGTAATTCTATCTCTATCTGCAAACTCCCATGGCCAGGTTCTATGCCAGTCACCGTCACTCTTGTTTATTACTAATAAGTTATTCTCACTATCAATATCTACGATGTCCTTTACATTAGGTAGTCTATACGATGTTTTACTAGGCTCACAGTCTATACAATAGAATCCATGCCAGCTACCTTCTCCGTAATCAGAGTGGTTGTGCCAATTAATAAAGTCGCCTTGTTTGTATAAATTTAGCCAACATTGAATATAGTACTCGTCGGCGTCAGTATTAACCTGTCGGAACAACTCTTGTATTTTAAAATATAAAGGATGAAACCCTTCTAGATTATATGTAAATAAATTGTATTGATCGTGTACCTTAGTTGTGATTGGAGCTTTGGCTGTTTCATCTTCATAGCCATGGTCAGTCTCTGTAAACTCGTTTATTATTATGTTGCTAAGTGCATAGCAACTATTTTTTATTTTATCTATATCTAAGTTCAGTTTAGCTGTTGTAATATAATTTTTATGTAGCGTGGTATCCATATTATTACTTATCGGTTCAAATACTACTAAATATATTTATGAATATAGTAATAGTCGGAGGAGGAACAGCAGGTTGGCTTGCTGCTCTAATATTAAGCAGAATATATAATCACAATATAACAGTAATAGAATCTAGTAAAATAGGCATTATCGGTGTTGGGGAAGGTGCGACACACGTAGTAGGATCATTAATTAATAGTAATACTGATCTCGGGTTCGACCCTAGAAGTTTTATGGATGATGTACAAGGAACTATGAAAATTGCTGTCCAACATAGTGGGTGGCCTAATACATATAGCTTACCATTAGATATACTTCCAAATACAGAAAGAGAAGACTTCTTACCTTTAATGATTTCGCAAAATAAAAATATTCGCGATATATCTCCGTTAGGGCTATTCTTAAGTGAAGATAAAGTGCCTATAAGAAAAGATGAAACTGGTGTTTGGACAGAAACAGAATGGAGTTATCATTTTGACGGACATTTAATCGGCAAATGGTTGAAAGATCAGTCTAAAAATGTAAAAGTAATAGATGCTGTAGTATCGGAAGTTAACGTAGATAAAGACGGTATAAAAAGTTTAACGCTAGAAGACGGCAGTATGGTAACTAGCGAGTTATATATTGACTGTACTGGTTTTAAAAAATTACTTATGAATAAGTTAGACAATAAATGGATATCATACAGTAAGCATCTTATCTTAAATAGTGCTGTGCCTTTTAGACTTCCTGATCATCGGCCCATAGGAATATATACTGGTGCTGAAGCGATGTCAGCTGGCTGGTCTTGGAAAATACCATTGTTCGACACAATAGGGTTTGGTTACGTATACTGCGATGAATTTATTAATTATGACGAAGTAATTAAAGAACTAGAAATGCGGCATCCAAAGTTTGATATAAACCCTGGTAAACATATAAAATTTGAAGCAGGCAGATTAGAAAATATGTGGCAGAAAAATTGCGTGTCGTTAGGACTAGCAAGTGCATTTGTGGAACCATTAGAGGCTACAAGCGTCCATGCTACTAAACTTCAAATAGATGCACTCGGCGAATCGTTAAAAAATCAATCATCGAGGACAAGCTATAATAATGATATGGCTAAAATTTATGACGACATAAAGGATTTTATAGTTCTGCATTACTCAGGTGGCAGAGCAGACACTCCATTTTGGAAGTATTGCGCTAGTGGAGAAATTATGACTGATAGAGTTAAAGATATTTTAGAAATTGCATCACATAGAATGTTAACAGAAGAGGATATTCCTAATCCACATAATCATTTAAGTTACAGGGCTTGGAATCATGTGTTAGCAGGGCTTGGAAAATTTAGTAAAGAAGTAGCAGAGAAATCAATAACTGCTGGTATGGAAAATAGATATAATGTGTGGAAAAATACAACACTTAATAAAATTCAAGATTATAAAGATGTTGAATACGCATTAAAAAACGGTGATTGGGCAGACAGTGTTGTTGCTAAGGATTATTACAAAATAATGACACGTTAACGTGATTTCTTTTTACCTATAATCATATAACGTGTGTACTTAGGTGTTTCAAATTCACCTCTCCAGTACGGTTTAATATTACTCATACGCATAAAGTCATTTATATCTGTTGCACAACGTATATGCTCGTCTAAGTCAAAATAGTTATTACTCTGTACTACAAATAAAGCATTATCTGGTTGATTTAATAGCCATTGCTCATATTGCTCCTGCGTAATATGCTCACAACTTGTATTAATGACTATGTCAGCAGACTGGGTGTAATTACACATATCTGCTGTTACTGCATTAAATTTGCCTGATATTTCGTAGTTTTTATTAACTGTATTTGCAATTTCTTCGCATGCAGAGTCAATGTCTATACTTGTAATTTTTTCTATATCTAATTTGCTGTTAAACAATAAACTTGCAAGAACTCCGTTCCATCCTCCGTAGATGGCAATACGATTATTTAAGTCTCTGCATACTGGCAGACTTTCTAAAGAATCAATAAGCCAAACTTTACTATTAACTTGGCCTTTCCAAAAACTTTCAAGTGTACGGTATTTGTCTTCGCTATTTCGAATTGCATCCATCCAAAATAGAACGTCTTGAATTTCAACTTTCATACTTTACCTTTGGTATCTTGCTGTCAGCACTACTTACACAAGTCGGAGTAATACACTTACGTGGTGCTTTAAACAGCTCAAAGCCGCCGTCTAACGTGCCTAGTGGTTGATCGTGACAACTGTAGCTGCGCTTAACTTCATTCTCTCGTATGACACATCCTTGGTATCCTGCATTACAACTCCAGCCTTTGAACTTATTGAATCCAAACGCATTAAATCGTTCAGCTTGGTCTATGTAGTACTTGTTTCCTGCTTTGTCTTGTAATTCTACTTGTAGTAACGGTATTATTTTTTTGAATTCGTCTGGGATTCGTTGGGGGAATCCTGTTTGCAATAAGTTGAGTTGTTCTTCAGTATACCCGGATACCACACGGGAGGCGGTAGGATCGGATTGGGGCTTGACAGTGACATTAATACCTCTGGCGGCAAATCGCTGTAGGCGCTCGTAAAGCTCTTCAAACATTTCTGGAACCATAACTTGATTGATCGTAACATATACACCTGCCTTCATAAGTTGCAGACACTTGTCTCCAAACTCTTGTTCATTAGCAAACTCTGCATGGTAGCTTGCGGTAATACTTCTACGTTGCAGACTGCTTGTAGATTCTATCCATCTGTTCCACCATTTGCTTCCTGGGCTAAGATTAGTCGTCATGTGGATACTCTGGTACTCAGGAGTTGCATCACTGCAATAATGGTCTATAACCTTCCCAAAGTATTTATATGCAGTAGGCTCGCCGCCGCTAAAGCTAAAGTGGAAGTCAGTAAATCCATTTGCGCGGGCTTGTAACTTAATATTATCAATTGTATCAGTGTATACTGCTAAATCTTGGTGGTCAGGCGTACTACTTCTAGCATAGGGCCAGCAATAGCTGCAATTGTAATTACAAAATCTAGCAAGGATCCACGACACAGTAAACAGGTTAGTGTTTAGCAAAGTCTTCTGACCAAAACTTGTTATGTCGTCAAATGGTATGTTTTGAAAATTCTTCATATAACCAATCAAAGTCGTTTATTAGGCTAATATCGCTAGCCATAATAGATAAGCCAAACTCCCTGCCAGCAATAGCACCAGCAATAGCGAAACTACCACAGCGTCTCTCACTGCCTTTTGTACACCAAGCCATAAGTCTATCTTCGGTTTCTTCATTATTTTGCCTCGCAATTATTTTGCTGCTTAATTTTGCACATTCTCGAAATGCACTCTTCCATGTATTAAACGGATCAGTGTTAAAAGCTGTAATATTTGCAACTTCTTCTACAGCAATAAACTGTGAGCTAATGCTTGTAGTCATGTCTGGATTTCTTGTGTCCATATTAATTGTCATATGTCGAGGAAATAACTTTACTCCTCCGTATCCATACACTAAATCATTAACAGGATTCTGACTGCGCCATACATGTACGTGATCTAATTGATGATCAGGCACAGTATAGTCAAAGTTAAAGTTGTCTAAAATTATTGCGTCAGCATCTACAATCCAACACATCTTAGTAAAACACTTCTTTGCTGCGTTAATGTGTGCTTGATGTATTCCTTTAACTCCGTGTACACGCTTAGCCATAGGAAATCTAGCCTTTAGTGCAGCGTAGTTTTCATCTGCACTAGGTTCTTGATAACTTATGAATACAATGTCATACATGTCTTATTATAGCACCTATTGTTGTATTTGTCAAATTACTTATATGTTTTAGTTAATTTTTTTATTAATTCGTCAACACTATCTATATCAGCGCGATAACAGATGCCAATGCCTCCAGCATTAATCCACTGATTAATATTACTAAGCTTATCATCGACAAGAATATGAGGTGAGCTGTCAATTCGTTCAACTGCATATTTTTCTTTGTTTCTTGTAAAGATTAAATTAGGAATTGACGGCATAAGCCCGTGGCGCTCTAACCATACTCGTTTCCAGTAACTGCTATTGTGTTGGTCGTCAGTTAATGGACTTGAACATATTCCATAGTTATCTCCTGCAATATCTTTGACTGCTGATACTAATTTTTGGGTTGACGTATATAACTCAATAGTGTTAGAAAAGTTTGTACACTTTAAATTAAAGAGCGCCAATTCTTTATTAGGAATTTTCTTCCAGTCGTCTACTCCATTTTTTTTTGCAAGTGCATCGCAGAAGTTTGCAATTACGCCGTCCATATCTAAATATAGTATCATAAATATTCCACTATTTCAATAATGATCATTTTCTAAATCCTCAAATAGTTTTATTCCAAGGTACCATAAGAACATATCAAATGGTGCTGTGTGTAGCGGACTCATATTCCAAAATATAATAGGTATTAATTGTTGAACTTTTTTGTAGTCCCATCCTTTTGAATACACAAATTCTTTTAATATTTGTTGGTAAGTATTAATCTCATCTATATTTGGTGTTTTAACAGTAACTTCTGTTCCACATATTACAAAATCAAAATTATGTTGTTTTACACTTGCATAATTAATTATAAATCCCCCAGCCATTTTTGCTAGATCATAATATATATCTCCATAGTCTACTACATCAGCAAAGTCGTGTCTCCAGTCAATTAATAAAAAGTCACCAGAATTGTTTACAATAATATTGTCAAACTGTAAATCGCCATGAATGAAACTAGGTAACGTATTAGTTGAAAGATACTGCCAATTAATATTATCTAAGTATTCTAAATATGGTTTTATCTTTGTACCATTTACATGTGTTATATTTTGCAATACAGGATACTTATCTAAGAACTTTTCTATCCTGCCCAATGTCTTGTCTTTGTAAAATAGCATAGCTGATTGCGATAAGTCGCAATCTACAGTTGTCCATACATTATCATCAAGCCACTTTAATAATTCTTTAAATACTACTGGGTTATTAAACGAATATAATGTTTGTCCGGGGAAAAAATCATAAGCCATAAACTGTCCTCTAACTAAACAATTTGAAGGAAATACTTTAGGATTTAATTCGGGCTTGCGGTTTTTCTTTTTTGGAACAGTACTATCATGCCACCACTTTACTACACGATTATTACAAATATAAGTAACTTCATCTGTTTTACTAAAATCAAACTTTTGACTTTTTGCTACTTCTGTTTGGTATAACGCAGGGCTACCAAAATCTAACCAACTGTTTAATGTTTTACACATATTGCCAGGTTGTATTAGTTGTATAAATTCATTGTCGTCTAGATCGTTTAATTTAGTAAAGAAGTTGTCCCATTCACTAATATACATTAGTCCTGTCCAAGCTGTCCAGTCTTTAGGTGCATCTTTTTTAAATGTAATATCTTGTATTATATTACTACTATTTGTGTTAAACATTGTGTACAAATGGCTATCTTTTTGCGGAATATCTTTTACATAATAGCAATCATGTGTAGGAGTATTAGTAACTACAGGCTCGTTAAAAAACGTATCACAAGTAACATACCAAAAAGAACTATTGATATAATCTTTGCATTGTAATAAAGAATAGCCTGTACCAGCTTTATTACTTTCCCAGTCAACATCTACGAATGTAATATTTCTATCGCTGTATGCAACAGCACAAAAATCTTTAATTTGATCTGCTAAGTATCCTACTGGCATAACAAAATGTGTGTCTATAGGAAATTGATCTATAATATGCGCAATAACAGGTTTCTCTTTATACGGTAATAATCCTTTATTAAGATGCTTAGTATAATCGCCCATGCGAGTACCTAGTCCGGCAGTTGGTAATATAACTGTATGTTTATCCATTGCTATAACCTAGCTGCTACAATATCTGCAAGTGTTCTATGACCGTTATCATTTAAATGAGACAAATCATTCGGCAAACAAGTCTCTACTTTAAATATATCTCTACAAATTATATTGTTGTTCTTGTATGATTCTAATAACTGTAACTCACCAAGAGATGATCCGTAAGGGCCTGCTTGTATAAAATATAACTTAGTAATGCCGTATTCTTTCATCAAACATTGAAACATCATATGATTAACTCTGAACTTTTCTATTTCAAACTCCGGGTTAATAAAATTTCTCCACAGTTTTGCAAATTTGTGTTCTTTGCCATCCATGTGTGTATAAGTATTATGTTTAATTTTAACAAGGCTGCCGCCGCTTTCGCCATGGTAATTTTCCCCAGCGCCACCTAATTGTTCCAGGGGCCGAGGAGACCAGAATTCATTTCGTTCTGGAGTAGTGTATTGCACTATTACTGTATCGTCAGCAGTTATTTTATTATCAACAACATGTGATACTAGCAACCTCCACATGCGATAATTAGATCCAGCACCGGCTGCTAAATGAAGATACTCACAGGATAACTGCTCTGAAAGATATTCGCCCCATGGTTTATCAACTTCGGTATAATCGCTAACTGAACATCCTGCCACTACTAATCGTGTCATAATAATTTATTTCCTTTAATATATCTTACTAATTCATTTGCCCACGCTTCGTGTCCTGAGGGACTAGGATGCCAACCCACTAAAGGATCAGCAGTATTTGCTTCAATAAAACTTTTGAATGTACTGTCAGGCTGATCTTTTTTGTAAAATCTTACTGGATCAACTGTGTTCCATAAAGTTTCAAAGTTTAATTTTTTTATGTTTCTTTCGCCGTTTTCAGAGTATGAGTATGTACTTACTTTATAATCAACACTCTTTAACTCCTCTACCATATCAAGATCATCCCACTTGTCAGGAGCGTTGTTCGGAGTTTGGTAAAACGCATTGTAACATAACCATTTAATATTATGAGCATTGCAAAAGTTTTGGAATTGTAGTACCGTTGTTACATGACGAGGCATATATTCTTCCGGGTTCCACATATATTGAACATACAACTTCCAAAGTTTTTTCATCGGTTTATCATCAAAGTGTTGATGTTGCGGCCATAATCTAAACTTACGCGAAAAGGTGCCGTTTTTCCACCAAAAGCTGGCTCGTTCAGGACTTGTCCATCCTATAACTACAAATATGTCATCAGTTGGTTTATTACAATCTAAGTACTCTGTAGAAATATATGACATTGTTCTTTCTATTATAGTTCTGTTATCATCACCGGGCCAACTTAAATTTACATAGTCACATCCTAATTGCTGGGACATGTGATGCGGATAAATTTTAGGTATCCTATAGCTGTCATTTTCTTCTAAAAAATC
>CESJ01029470.1_pt1 | contig 24581 bp, 19 predicted proteins | sample 356311 | NCBI WGS metagenome assembly CESJ01 (sample SAMEA2621487, study PRJEB7988) | marine metagenome | biome: marine biome (ENVO:00000447); feature: surface water layer (ENVO:00002042); material: "saline water (ENVO:00002010), including plankton (ENVO:xxxxxxxx)" | depth 5 m
CAGATATCTGGAAGAAGCCAAGCGAATAACATCGATCGCTGCACGAGCAGTTGACGGAGACTATATACATGGAAACATCAAAGCTATGGATTGGGGGGGAGCTGTTGGAGCCCAGCAGCGGCGAGTATTTTGACGACTTGAACCCATCTGACCAAACGCTGATCGCCAGAGTCGCCAAAGGCACGATCGCCGATATTGATCGCGCGGTCGCCGCGGCACGCAGCGCTTTTTTGACCTTTAGCCAGACCCAAGCAAAAGAGCGAGAGGCTATTCTTAGCCGCGCTGCAGCCTTGGTTGAGCGCGACCGCGATGAGTATTTACAACTACTGATAGACGAGGTCGGCTCGCCCATGATGAAGGCGCAGTTCGAGGTTGATTACTGTATCAATGCCTTTCGTGCCGCCGCTGGAGTGCCCCGGCGTTTGACCGGTCAGACCATGCCCCTCGATAGGCCGGGTGCCTTTGGCATGTCGGTGCGCGAACCGGTCGGCGTGATTGCCTGCATTACGCCGTTTAACGTGCCATTATTAAAAAATGTGAAACAGATCGCGATGGTCATTGCGACCGGCAATACTGCGGTCTTGTTACCCTCAGAGTATGCTACTCAGGTGACGGTAAAATTCGCTGAGACCCTTGCTGAAGCCGGGACGCCAGTCGGGGTATTTAACTATGTCACGGGCGATCCATTTGAAATTGGCGATGCCCTAACCGGTCATTCCGATGTGGCTGCGATCAATTTTTGTGGTTCGCCGCGGATCGGCAAACACGTGGCTGAGCTAGCGGCTAAGGACCTCAAACCGGTGACCCTGGAGTTGGGTGGCAAGAGCCCACTGGTGGTGCTCGATGATGCTGACTTAGACAAGGCGCTGGAGGCGGCAACGATTGGCATATTTTTCTTTCAGGGTCAGGCGTGTATGGCGTCGAGTCGAATTATTTTACAACGCGGTATTGCGGAAAAATTTATCGCCGCTTTTAAGCAGATTGCCGCGGGCATCAAGATGGGTGATCTGAGCGATCCGGAGACGGCGATTGGGCCGCTTATTAGTCATCGCCAAGAGCAGCGCGTCAGGGAGCATATTAGCGATGCGCTCGCCAAGGGCGCCGAATTACTGAGTGGTGATAGAGCCTGGCAGGGGGCTTGCTGTCCGCCGACGATTTTGTCCGGCGTCAACCAGCAGATGACCGTCTGTCGAGAAGAAACCTTTGGTCCAGTCACATCAATTTATCAAGTGGACACCGTTGAGGAGGCTATTGGTGTGGCCAACGATACCGACTATGGTCTGAGTTTCTCAATTTTCACCAGCGATATCACCACTGCTCTAAAAGTGGCCCAGAGGGCCAATGCGGGAATGGTGCATATTAACGCGATGTCCATTCAAGACGAACCTCACGTGCCCTTTGGGGGCAACGGCCTGAGCGGTTTTGGCCGCGAGGGCACCGACGCAGATCTAGATATCATGACCCGATGGAAATGGATTACGGTGCAACTCGACTAGCTCCCACGCGTAGTAAAAAACCGCGTGGGAGCTGTTGCGTCAATGTTTGTGCAACGGGGTGTAGCGGCTAATTATAATTCCCGTCGCTTAAATAGCGCGATGGTGGTCAGTGTGGCGACGGTCTGCGCCTGTTGGTTGTCGATCGTCACATCGCACGTCACGATCCCCCTGTCGGGCTTGCTTCGCGAACGGCGTGTGCTGACCACGCGGGTGGTCGCGCTCAATAAGTCGCCGGCGATTACCGGTTTTAGCCAGCGTATGTTGTCCACGCCGGGCGAGACGATAATCGAAGACCGATTCAGAAGGCCGTCGCACTGCAGGCGCATAAATACCGATAGGGTGAACCAACCGCTGGCAATCAACTCGCCAATATGGGTCGTGGAGGCAGCCTCCGGATCGGTATGAAACGGTTGCGGATCGTATTTTTTGGCAAAGCCGATCATCTCTGATATCTCTACTGGGTAAGACCCTAAATCAATCGCCATTCCGGGAATAAAATCTTCAAATGTCATAAAGTCTTGTTTCATATGGTGGTTATCTCCTGCCTAGAGGTATTTTGTCGGCTGAAAATTGTCCAGCTTGTGAATCCAGTAGCTGTGCTTCAGGCTAGACTGGTTATCAATTTTATAAAACAGCACTTGACAATATTTTAGAGTTAAAGCAATAATATTTTAAAGTTAAAGTATCTGCCACCATTAAGCAACGCCGTCGATAGGTTTATGGCGATTATGAAGCGCGTGAGTGGCGTAACTCGTATCGAAATTTAAGGACAAATTATGATGCCAGCTAATAGTTTAAAAAACAATAATCGCCTAAAACTGGGTATTTTTTCGGCCAATTGCTCGAGTGGTATGGCGGTCACCAAGGTCGAAGAGCGGTGGCAAAATTCTTGGCACAACAACCTCAAGTTGGTGCGCATGTGCGACGCTGCCGGTATTGAATTTATGCTGCCGATTGCACGCTGGATCGGCTACGGCGGCGAAACTGATTTTCACGGCGGCGTACTCGAAACCGTGACTTGGGCTGCGGGACTGATGACAGCTTCGAAAAATATTCAGATATTCGCCACCGTTCATACCGCGTTTAATCACCCCATTGTGTCCGCCAAGCAACTGGCGACGATCGATCAGTTGAGCGCCGGTCGACTCGGTTTAAACGTAGTCGCAGGTTGGAATAAGCCGGAGTACGACGCTTTTGGCGTCGACCTTCCGAGCGAGCATAGCGAGCGTTACGCCCGCGCCCAAGAATGGTTTGACTACGTGCAAAAAATTTGGACGGCAGACACAGCATTTGATTGGGATGGCACCTATTTTCAAGGTAAAGGCGTGTATGGAAACCCCAAGCCGGTGCAGTCCAGGGTGCCGATTTTAAATGCTGCGGCCTCCAAGGAAGGCCGCGAATTTGCAATGCGCAACGCCGATTTTCTGTTTACGCCAGTGTTCGATTTTGATCAGGCACGAGCGACCGCGGATGAAATTAGCAAGGCGGCAGCGAAAAATAACCGAGAGGTCGGTGTGTTCACCTTTTGTACCGTCGTGTGCCGACCGACGATGCGCGAGGCCGAAGAGTATCTGGATCACTACGCTAACAAAAACGCCGACTGGGAGGCGGTAGACTATTTGATGAAATTACAGGGCATGCACGCGCAGTCGTTTACCCCCGAGGCTCTGGGAATGTTCAGAGATCGGTTTGCCGCCGGCCATGGTGGCTTCCCTCTAGTGGGTACGCCCGAGCACATTGCCGATCAATTGGAACAATTAAGCGCTACCGGGATTGCTGGGGTCACGCTGGCGTTTGTCGATTACGCGGCAGAATTCCCCTATTTTGCCGAGCAGGTATTGCCATTACTGGAAGCGAGGGGGCTGCGCAACAGTCAGTGAAATTGCGTTCGGGGCAAGCGAAAAAATAAAACATAACTAAAACTAAACATAATATTCGCGGAGACAGCAAGATGAAAAAATATACAGCAAAAGAGCCTAAAATCAGATACGCCAGTGGGCTGTTAATCGCATCCTTGAGCGTTCCTAGTTTTGCTCAGGGCGTGCTCGAGGAAGTGATAGTTACGGCGCAAAAGCGCGAGCAGAATATTCAGGAAGTGCCGATTGCGATTACCGCCTTTACCGGTGCTCAAATGGCGGCTCTCGGTGTGACCGAGAGTTTTGACATTGCCGCCTTTAGCCCCGGCGTGCACATCAGTGGTAATCTCGCAGGCCAAAATACCCAGTTCTCGATTCGCGGCGTTACCCAAAATGATTTTGCCGATATCATCGAAGCTCCTAACGCGGTTTACCTCGATGAAGGCTATATCGCGGTCGCTCAAGGGCAAACCTTTGGAATCTTCGATATCGAGCGGGTGGAAATTCTAAAAGGTCCTCAGGGAACGCTGTTTGGACGCAACGCCACTGGTGGTTTAATTCACTTTCAATCGAACAAGCCGAATTTCGATGCGACTAGCGGCTACGTCGATGTTGAAGTGGGTCAATTTGACAGCGATGCAGATGCCATGCGCACCACGCTGGAGGCTGCGGTTGGTGGCCCGCTGAGCGAGACACTGGCGGGCCGTATTGCGGTGCGCATGAACAAGCAAGATGGCTATCTAAAGAACCTCTACCCTCAAGGTGCCGCCAGCGGTCTGGGCGCGGGTGCTTCGGGCAAGGGCGCGGGCGCGGATCTTGGTGATGATGACACCAAGGCTGTGCGCCTAAGTCTGGCCTTTCAACCGAGCGATCAGTTGTCGCTAGCTGCGTCGTTTAACTATGCCAAATCCGACGTGTCGACCGGTCCCTATCAATCCAAGTCGACCATTGGTGTGCTCGATGCGCAGAATGAACTTGTCAATGTGATCGACACCCCGGCGTCAGAAACGCGACTCTCGATAGCCGCAGACGGCTCGGACGGCGGCGCCAATGCGATCGATGGATCCTATCCTCTAGCACCCGGCGGAGCTATTGGTATTCAGAGCCGCCCGGTACCTGGCGGCGATTTCTTTGGCTATCTCGATCGGGATGGCGATGATTTTACCTTTTCCAGTGATTTCGCGTTTGAGGATCAGGGCTTTACTGAAACCAGCGGTTTCAACCTACGGGTTGAATATACCTTCGCTAATGGACTTGAATTCACCGCCATTAGCGACGTCAAAGAATATGAAAAACTGTTGTTTATCGACGTTGATTCGGCGCCGATCAATCAGTTGGCCAATTATGCCGGCGTCGATGCCAGCACCTTTAGTCAGGAAATTCGCCTTAGCGGCGACAGTGATCGCGCCCGTTGGATAATCGGTGCCTACTACTTAAATATCGACAACAAAGCTGACAATGGTTTAAAAGCGCCGGCCGATAGTATTATTGACGGTGCCTTTACCGGTGGCGTGGGCGGCGGCTTGGCGGCCATTGATATTGGTACCAAGGGCGATCTGCAAACCGATTCGTTTAGCCTGTTTGGCCAGTACGAATACGATGTGAGCGACACCGTTACCTGGATCGCCGGCATCCGCGCAATCAAAGAGAAGAAAGACTACGAGGTCAATATTGGCGTTTATCCATCGTTTAATTCCTTTTCAGTGAATCAAGGCAATTTTATCCCCAACATCTTTGGTGCTGGATCGCCGTTCAACTATCAAAACGATACCTCGGACAACCTCTGGGCCGGTAATTTGCAAGTACAGTGGCAGCAGAGCGAGGACATGATGATCTACGCTGGAATCAAGCGCGGCGTCAAAGCTGGGAGTTATAACATGGCGCTACTCGGGTCATATCTCGGCGGCGGTGCTGGCGCCGGTGTGCCGTATGACGAAGAGGTATTAACCGCTTACGAGGCCGGCTTCAAACGCTCGGTTGGCGATTCGACGCGCATCAATGGTTCGTTCTATTACTATGACTACAAAGATTATCAGGCGTTCTTATTCGTCGACGTCGGCGGTAACGTCATCAACCGCGATGCCGAAACGGTCGGTATGGAACTCGAAATTCAATCCACACCGAGCGCCGGTCTAGACCTCTTGGCGAGCGTTTCCTACATCGATGCCAAGGTCAAAGATCTACCGTTGCGCGTTGGTTCGCCGTTGCCGCCACGCGACGTGGTACCAACTTATACCCCGGAAATGCAGGCCACGGCGCTAGCCCGTTATGCATGGTCGGCAATGGGCGGCACTCTGGCAGTGCAGGGCGATATCAGCTATTCGGATGACTATTATTACAATCTTCGCAACTTTGACGCGGACAAATTTGACAGCTATGTAATGGTTAACGCCATGCTGTCTTGGCAATCCACAGATGAAAAACTGTCGGCTTCTCTGGCAATCAGAAACCTTACCGATGAGCGCGCTGGCATTCAGGGTTTTGATCTGGCCACGCTCTGCGGCTGTAACGAAGTGTCGTACCGTGCTCCGCGTTATTACTCGGTGTCGGTAAAGCGCGAGTTTTAATCGATTGACAACGGCTCGCCGATCGTCGGATCGGCGAGCGCATAGACGGAGGATCAATCGTGAACAAGTTATCGCGGCGCGACTTTATCGCCTCAACGGGTATCGGTCTGACCTGCTGGGTCTCGGGCGTCGGTGTGTTGTTGTCGCCGCAACAGGCGCAGGCCGCCGCTATACCGTTAGAGACGTTAACCGATACCCAGGCCACCACCCTCGGTGCTCTGGGTAATGCGTTGGTTCCCGGCGCGCGCAATGCCGGTTTGGTGCAATACGTCGACAACCAATTGGGCGTCGATAATACGCTGCTGATATTGAAGTACTTGGGGATCGGTACTGCCGATATGCCGGGCTTTTATCGATCTGCGCTGGACAGTGCTTATGGGCATTGTCAAAACCTGTTCCAAACCACACCGCTGAAGCTGACAGCCGTTCAAGCCCATCGTTGGGCAGGCAGTATCGCCGGGGGTGCGGATTCAGATTGGCGTGGCCCGCCGGCCGGTTTTTTCTTCTTTGTGGTGCGCGCCGACGCCTGCGATGTGGTATTTGGTTCGCGCCAGGGTACCGAGGACATCGGGGCCCCGTTCATGGCGCACATTGAGCCGACACAGCCATGGTAGGGGGCAGCAATGGCGCGGTCAGCAAGCCCGCGTACGATTCTATTATCGTCGGCTCGGGTGCCTCGGGGAGTATTGTTGCTGCCGCGTTGGCGGCTGCTGGCCAGTCGGTATTGATATTGGAGGCCGGTCCGCGTCGCGAGCTTGCCCAGCTAACCAGTTCGCAACTGTTTGCGCGGGGTTTAAAGTGGTCCGGCGCGCCGGTCGAAGAAGAGGGCAATCACACCATCGGCCACGGTTTTAACGCCGGTTTTGGCGCTGGGGGTTCTGCACTGCATCACTACGGTGTTTGGCCGCGCTTGCACAGCAACGACTTTGACGTGCTCAGCAAACACGGAAAAAATCTCGACTGGCCGATCGGCTACGAGGATTTGAGACCCTATTACGATGCCGTGCAGTCAGACGTCGGTCTGAGTGGCGATGCCGAAGCTGAGATATGGCGCCCACAGGGAGCTCCCTATCCGCTGCCGCCACTGCCGGTTTTTCGGCAGGGCAAGGTCATAGACCGAGGCTTTCGGGCTATGGGACTGAGCACAGCGCCGATTCCGATGGCGATCAACAGTATTCCAAACAACGGCGCGCCGGGTTGCACCTACGATGGTTGGTGCGATGCGGGGTGCCCGATAGGCGCGCTTAAAAACCCTCTGGTAACCCACCTAGCTAGGGCTCAAAAACTCGGCGTGGAAATTTGCTATGGCGCACAGGTCAGCCGAGTGGTGATGTCCAGTGATGCTCAACGGGTAGCGAAAGGTGTCGAGTATTTCGATAGCCATGGCGTTAAACAGACGGTTAACGCAGGTACCGTGGTGATCGCCGCGTTTGCCGTGCAATCGGTGCGCATACTATTAAATTCACAGTATGCCGACGGCGTGGCGGTCGGCGATCGCGGAGCCAAACTCGGTCGCTATTTAATGACTCACCCCGGTTGCACGGTATTCGGTCTGTTTAATGATCCTACCGATCCTCACTTAGGGCCAACTGGCGGACAATTGATTTGCCACGATCATTATGATGACAAAACCGCGATTAAAGACAGTTTTGGGTCTTACCAGTGGTTGATCGCCAATGCGGTTAAACCCAACGGCCTACTGGGATATGCCAACAGCCGGCCGGACATTTTTGGCGCTGAACTAAAACCCTTTATGCAACGCGCGGCCAAGCATATTGGCAACATGCTGTACGTTGGGGAGGATAGCTCGTCGGCTGAAAACCGTATTTTGTTGAGTGATCGTCGGGATAAATTTGGCCTGCCGATAGCCCGCACGATCCACAATGCCGGCCCCGAACAAGACGCCCAACTGGCCTTTGCAATGGATGAGGGCAAACAGATTTTTCGCGCCGCCGGAGCCACCGAGGTATGGACTGGGCCGCGCGCGCCGATCCATATCATGGGGGGTGCTGTTATGGGTAGTGATCCTGAGCTGTCGGTCACCAACGACCTTGGCAAGGTACACCATACGGATAATCTCTATGTGGTTGGGCCGAGCACCTTCCCTACCAGTGGCGCGGTCAATCCGACTTTTACCGTCAGCGCGCTGGCCTATCGAACCGCCGAGCACTTGGCGAGCAAGAATTGACCTCAGAGCCTAGTGACACAAGAGTCGGCAGAATAACCTTCAGGTGCACAATCGAGACTTTCAGGATAGACTAATGTCTGCCTTAAAACTATTGCGCGGGAGTTGTTGATGCCCTCTGTTGTAGAACTGCACGTCATTCAAGGTGTCGCCGAGGTGACGATTGATAACCCTCCGTACCAGACACTGTCCAATCGAGTGCTCGCCGCGCTGTACTCAATCCTTGAGCAGGTAGCCTCCGATCCTACGGTGACCGCCCTGGTGCTATGCGGCACCGGTGCGGATTTCTGCGCCGGCAGCGAGCTCGATGAACTGGCAGACCCCACTCAACATGCATCGTTGAGAGCTCTGGTGGCGATGCTCGAGAATTACCCGAAGACCACGGTGGCTGCGCTGCACGGCAAAGTCCACGGCGGCGGATTGGAGTTAGCGATGGCCTGTTCCGCTCGGGTGGCTGTTGGCGGTACCGAACTGGGTTTGCCCGATGTGGCCTTGGGATTGCTGCCGAGCGCGGGTGGTACCCGGCGTCTGCCGCAACTGATCGGGGCTGACCGAGCGCTCAAGATGATCACCTCGGGAAGGTCGATCGGTGCCGCTGAGGCGCTGCATTGCGGGCTGATCGATGCGCTAGTGGCGGCGGATGTAGTTACCGAGGCAAGGCACCATGTGGCGCGCAGCGCAACGCTATCTGCGAGTGAGGCGACCCTTGAAAACACCGCTCTACCGATTGTTAACGCGGATTTTTTTGCCACCTGGCGAACCTCGATGGAGCGACGTTCGGGTGGCCAAATGGCGCCGAGATTGGCGGTCGATGCGGTAGAGTATGGGCTCTCATCAAGCCGCCAAGATGCGCTCAATAGAGAGACCGAACTGGGCGAAAAATGCAAGAATTCCGCGCAGTCTCTGGCAATGCGATACGCGGCATCGGCGGAGCGCGTCTGTCGGGTTGGCAGCCTTGAGGAGTCGGCCACCGCGAACGTTAATACGGTGGGCATTGTTGGCGCCGGCACAATGGGTGTGGCTATCGCCATGGTTTTCGCCAGCGCTGACATCGGCGTGGTCCTGGTGGATATCTCTCATGACAATCTACAGAAGGGCTTGCAGTCGCTGACCGGCACCTTGCAGCGAGCGGTGGCAGCGGGTCAGATGGATTCTGCGCAGAGCGCTGCGTGCTGGTTTAATGTCCGCGGATCGTCCGATTACGAGGATTTAAAAAATGTCGATTTAGTGGTTGAAGCGGCCTTCGAGGATCTTTCGGTGAAGCAGTCGATCTTCGCTAAGTTGGACAGACTGTGCGATGTAAAGACCATTCTGGCGACCAATACCTCCTATCTGGATATCGATGCTATTGCGGCGGTCACCCAAAGGCCAGAAAAAGTTTTTGGCATGCATTTTTTTAGTCCGGCAAACCGCATGAAATTACTCGAGGTAGTGGCCGCCACACAGAGCTCGATAGAGACCTTATCGACTGCCCTGAGCGTCGCCAAACGGATTGATAAAATAGCCTGCGTGGTAGGTTTGTGTTTTGGTTTTGTCGGCAATCGTATGTTCATTAACTACACCAGTGAGTCGAATCTTTTGCTCTTAGAGGGTGCCGAACCTGAGCAGATTGATGCCGCTATGACCGATTGGGGTATGGCCATGGGCCCGTTGGCAGTCGCCGATTTATCGGGTCTTGACGTCGGTTATCGCGCACGTCAAATGAAGCCGGACGCGCCCCGCGATGAGCGCTACTTTCGACCGGAAAATCTGCTCGTGGAGCAGGGCCGGCTTGGACAAAAAACCGCCGCTGGGTTCTACCGCTACCGCCAGCGGCAGCGCGAAAACGACGGCGTAGTGATGGATCTGATTGGTCGCGAGGCCGATCGTTTGGGGTTCGCGCAGCGCCGCCTCGACCCCGAGGAGGTTCAGCAGCGACTGATCTACACGCTGATTAATGAGGGCGCGCGTATTTTAGACCAGGGGATTGCCCGACGAGCGAGTGATATCGATGTAATTTGGATTAACGGCTACGGCTTTCCCCGCTGGCGGGGCGGGCCGATGTATTATGCCGACCGATGCGGGTTGCAAGCGGTTGTCGACGGCCTCAAGCGCTATTATCCGTCGCCGATATTTGACTATCAACAGCCTGCACCCAAGCTAGTGCGAATGGCGCAGGCGGGCGAAAGTTTCGGTGACTAGTGCGCGCGGGGTGCACGCGCCAGCGCGCCGTTGGCCGCGCCTAAAATGCCGCGATACCGGTGATCGCGCGGCCCAGTATCAGGGCATGTATGTCGTGCGTGCCCTCGTAGGTATTCACCGTTTCAAGGTTGAGCATGTGGCGCATCACCGGGTATTCATCGGAAATGCCATTGCCACCCAGCATATCTCGAGCATCGCGAGCGATGGTCAGCGCCTTACCGCAAGAATTGCGCTTGATCATCGATACCGTCTCGGGGGATAACTGGCCGCTCTCCTTGAGGCGACCGGCTTGCAAACACGCCTGAAGGCCGATAAAAATTTCTGTCTGGGCGTCGGCGAGTTTCTTTTGTATCAACTGATTGGCCGCCAGTGGGCGCTTAAATTGACTGCGCTCCAAAGTGTAGTTGCGCGCCGCGCGCCAGCAGGTTTCAGCGGCTCCTAGAGCGCCCCAAGCGATCCCGAAACGGGCGCTGCTCAGGCAGCTCATTGGGCCCTTGAGGCCCTGTACATTGGGCAGCATTGCGTCTTCGCTGACGTGCACATCTTGCATGACAATTTGTCCTGTTGTCGACGCTCGCAGACTCAGTTTGCCGGTGATTTTCGGGGTCGACAAACCGCTCATGCCGCGCTCCAAAATAAACCCTCTGATGCTGTTGTTGTCGTCTGGTACCTTCGCCCAAACCACCATAACGTCGGCGAACGGCGAATTTGAAATCCACATTTTGGCACCGTTTAAAACGTAGCCGCCATCGACTCGGCGGGCGTTAGTGATCATGCCGCTGGGATCAGAGCCGTGATCTGGTTCGGTCAGGCCAAAGCAGCCGATTAGCTCGCCTGTCGCCAATTTGGGCAGATATTTCTCTTTTTGCTGCTCCGAACCGAAGCTGGCGATAGGGTACATCACCAAACTTGACTGCACCGACATCATCGAGCGATAGCCGGAATCGACCATTTCCACCGCGCGGGCGGCAAGGCCATAGCTGACATAGCTGACGCCGGCACATCCGTAGCCTTCGATCATCGATCCAAGCAGGCCGAGCTCACCCATTTCGCGAAAGATTGTTACGTCGGTCTGTTCGTTTTGGTAGGCCTCGCGAACCCTCGGAGCAAGTTTGTCCTGGGCGTACTGGCTTGCGGTATCGCTGACTAAGCGTTCTTCGTCGGTAAGTTGTTGTGCAAGAAGAAAGGGGTCTTCCCAATTCATACTGGGCCAAGATGATGCAGTCATTATTTGCTCCTAAATTTCGTCAATGGCTAACTTTGATTACGGTATTGGATGAGAGTTTGGTTAAAAGCCTCGTTGGCGTCATCTGTTATAGCAGATAAGCGCAGATTATTTATTTCTTTTGCGCTGGCACTGGCGAAAGATCGACAGTATTCCGCTATCGACACAACCTGCTCGGTGGTGCGCTGCCGGGTTGAGCCATAACCTTTGACCAGCCGGCCACAGAGGGCCAGCTCCAGAGACAGTTGAGGGTCGCGTGCGGCGGCGAGTTTGATCGCATCGAGCCAGCTGGCGATCATTCTAAGTTCTTCGTCATAACCCAGACTGCGACGCCTGATGGCCCTGAACGAGGCCAATACGCGAAGTGTAAGATAGATCGCAAGCGTATCGGTACGCAACTTTTTACCACCGGCGAAAAGCTCAAGAAATCCTCGCCCGAGGCGGCTAGACAACAACGCCCTTCCCAGACTTTTGGGGAGCATCGCGCATATTTCCTCGGGGCGCGGGCGAAAAAATTCAGTGACATGAATGATTTGTTCGGCGTCGGCTTTAACTTCTTGGCGTATCTCGCCAATTCGGCTGGCGCGAATTTTTAATTGCGCGACTCTAGGGATGTCCTCAAAGCACATCCACAGCGCAAGATAGCGTGCTGTGGTGTTGGTCAGGTTAAAACCTCGCTGACCTTGATCGATCTTTAATATCTCGTCCAGTTTGTCGAGATAGTGGTTAGCGTAGTCAAAATCTTGATATTCGATCAAGCGTTGAAGACCGTGGTAAATTAATTCGTGAGTCTCGATTGGGAAGTCGCGGTGCACTCGGCCGAGTAACTCTGAGCCACCGGAGGAGGTGGCAAGGGGCATGCTAAATGGCGCTTCGGTGTCGAGTTTCATCGCGTTTGTCGACGACCGATCTGGCTCGTAGGTCTCTACCGGAGAGCCATTGACGGCGCGTTGGGCGGATTGGTAACTGTCGTCGAAGGCGGCCAGGTTAGTCTTTACCGCCTTGCCGGTACTGACGATGACATCTTTAAAGCTCTGTGCCGAAAAGGGCAGCGCATTGGAGCCGGCGAGGGCGCCAAACAACGCCGAGCTTATAACTGAATTGTGTTTTTTCGCCAGTTCAGACATATCAAAGCTGACCAAACGGTGGCTGTATTTGGCGGCTAGTTCGAGGACTGTCGACGCGTCCATAGTGCCATCGCCAATATCCGATTTTTCGGTGATACCATAGACCCGGTGGGTGGATGTCACCAAGGTGGTTTTGTCCGGTGTGATAAAACCACGTTGCAACATCCGGCCGGCCTCGGCAATTTCGGAACTAATCGCTATATCGATATCGCCCTGCGCCGGGAACAACGACATCACCGGTGGACACGACTGTTGATGATCGTTGGGGAACAGTTCAATGTAGTAAATGGTCGCCCCAGTGCGCTGCGCGACACCCGCTAGCGAGGTCGACTGGCAGAGCCAGCCGTTGCTCTCGGCGACTTCGATCAGCCAATTGGTGAACACGCCACCACCTTCACCACCGAGGGCAGCGAGAATGATATTGATGGTTTTAGCGGGGCTCTCGGTCACAATAGTTGGCCAGGTCTCTTCGACTCATCGTAGCGTTGAAATAGTTTGATGACGTTTTTACGCAGCGATGAAGACACTTTATCCAGCCAATTGGGGTTGTGTATCAGGTCGATCTTGGAAAATGATGGGCAGAGCACCGCGCTGTGCACGTTATCACCGCACACACCGCAGCCGACGCAACTGTTGTCGACATAGGAGACTGGGTCTTCGCGCAGGCTATCATTACTTGGCTTGATGGTTAGTGATGGGCAGCCAGAGAGTCGAATACAGGCATGATCGCCGGTGCAGGTTTGGCTGTCGATGTAAAAACGTGCGCGCAGCGTGCGAGCGCCGTCGACAATGGATTTTTTCATCAGTGGTTTAATCCGTCGCTGGCGGTTCAGCATGCACTCGCCCTCGGCAATGATGACCTTGAGCCCGGGTTTGGGTGATTGCAGGGCCTCATTCAGAGTTTTTTTCATCAATTCAATGCTGTAGGTGCTGATCGTGCGCACCCATTCGACGCCTGCGCCGCGGCAGGCGAGTTCGATTGACACCGAATCATCGCGCTCGGAGTGAGGGGCATCGATGGTGGTGGCGATAATGTTGTTTGGCTCGACCATGGAGGGAATGTCTTGACCTCCAGTGGCCGCGGAATAGCCGTTGTTGACGATGATGAGTACGCCGTCATGCTTGTTGAAGACCGCGCTGACAACGCCGGAGGACAGGCCGTTGTGCCAGAATCCGCCGTCGCCCATGATACTGATTGCTTTGTGCGGTAGCGCCGAGCGAATGCTCGACGAACTAGCCAACGACAGGCCGTAGCCCATGATGGTATTGCCGAGATTAAATGGCGCCAGCGTGGCGAATGAATGACAGCCGATGTCAGAACTGATGTGAAATGGGCCGAGGTCTTTCTGAACTTGTTTGATGGCGCTAAAAAGTGGCCGTTCTGGGCAACCTGTGCACAGCCCCGAGGGCCTAGGTGGCACAACCGCGAGCAGCTTTTGATGCTCGTCATCGCTGAGCGGCGAATTAAAATTTTTCACTTGCTCGACTGAAAAACGCTTACTGATGGGCGCTAGTCCGGGGATCTCTAAAAAGCGTGTTATTCCTAGTAGAGTAATTTGCGCGGTGTATTCGCCGGTTTGCGTGAACAGATCTTTGCCATAGATTTTGGTTTGGATATCGCGCTTTCTAAGAATCGTGTGGATGGCCGGTTCGATGTACTCAGGTTGTCCCTCTTCGAGCAGGAGGACGTGGCTTTTGCCAACGCAAAAATCGACGACCTCCTCGGGTACCACTGGATAAGCAACATTCATCACGTAAATTGGAATGTCCGCGTTGCCAAAATTGTCAGAGAGTCCCTGCCTTTGCAGCGCTCGAATAACGGTGTTGTAGGTTCCTCCGCAGGTAATAATACCAAGGTGCTTATGTTTGCCCGGGAAAAACTCATTGAGTTTATTGTCGACAATAAAGTCGATGGCCGCCGGCCAGCGCTTGCTGATCTTGTCTTTTTCTTGCTGATAGACGTGCGGTGGAAGGATGATTTTTTCCGCTTCGCGGTTTGGCACCACATGGTTTTTTGTACTGAATTCCGGTGGGCGATTATTTTTCGCGGTGAACTCGCCGGTGACGTGACAGCCGCGCACCCGCATCATATAAAAAACCGGTGTGTTGCTGGCCTCAGACAGTTGAAATGCGCTTTCGATCATGTCGACAATACTGGTCAGATTGGGGCGTGGATCGATAAGCCACATTTGAGCCTTCATGGCAAAGGCATAGGTGCGCTCCTGCATAATGCTCGAGCCCTCACCGTAGTCTTCGCCAACGATAATCAGCGCGCCGCCGGTGACGCCAGAGGAGGCAATATTCGATAGCGCATCCGATGCGACGTTGGTACCGACCGTCGATTTCCAGGTCACCGCGCCGCGCAGAGGATAATTGATCGACGCACTGAGCATTGCGGCGGCGGTCGCTTCGCTGCCATTGGCTTCGAAGTGTACGCCCAGTTCGCCAAGGATATCCTGAGCATCGTTGAGGACATCCATCAGATGCGATATGGGCGAGCCCTGATAGCCACCGACGTAGGCCACGCCAGATTGCAATAGACCCTTGGTAATCGCGAGGATGCCCTCGCCCTTAAAACTTTCGCCATCGCCAGCGCGAAGTTTTAATACCTCGGTTGTAAAGGAACGTTCAGCCATAAGTTGTCAGCTCAATGAGTGCCGCACATACAGCGCAGCGAATGGGTGTGATGAATATAAATAACGCCGATTAACCGGCCGACATCATCAGCGCCAACACCCGCGTTGGACTACCGGATCCGCCTTTAATCTTTAGCGGTGGCGCTATTAACAGCGCTCCTTTTGCGGGCAGTAAATCTAAATTTTTCAACCCTGCAAGACCGCATTTGTTGGCGCCATGCATAATGTTGTGGCAGGGAAACATTGGCTCTTGCGCCGCGGCTTGTCCTGCATCCGTACCTACGGTTTCAACGCCAACCCCGACCACATTGCGCTCATCAGCCAAAAAAGCCACCGCATCTGGTTCCCAACCCGGCGTATGGCTGCCGTCATCGGACTCGTTAAAATATTTATCCGATTTGATCTGCTTTGACCAGTCGGATCGATAGAGAACCCAGGAGCCTTCTTCGATCTGACCATGCTCCGCCTCCCAGTTTTTTATGAATTCGATCGACATTAAAAAGTCTGGGTTTTCAGCGCTCTCTTTAGAGGCGTCTATGACGCAGGCCGGGGCGACAAAGGATTCCACCGGTAGGCTGTCGGTGGCATGGTCGTTGTGGTCCTTGCCCGTGACCCAGTGAATGGGTGCGTCAAAATGGGTGCCGGTATGTTCCCCGCATTTAAAATTATTCCAGTACCAGGCAGGGCCGCGTTCATCGTAGCGAGAAATTTCTTCTATGCTAAACGGCCATGAGACGCCCCAACCGAACTCGGTGGGCAGTTTTAGCGTCGGCGTGCTCGGTTCCAGGGTGGCTGTGAGGTCAATAATTTTAATTGCACCACTAGCTAGATCTTGTACTAGGTCAGTCAGTGACGAACGGCTCATAAGGGTATCCTCTGGTTCGTATATTGGGAATAGTGCTTGGCAAGATTATATTTTAAGTTTAAAATATAATCCACCGTTTACTCGATAGTTTTCAAAGGATGTACGCCATGCATGGACAAATTTTACCTGAGGGATGGGCCGAGCCCAAGGGATACGCCAATGGCATCCTCTGCAGTTCGGGCAAAACTCTCTACATTGGTGGTCAGATCGGTTGGAACGCCAGTGCCGAGTTTCAAACGGATGATTTTGTCGCTCAGGTAAAACAGGCTTTAATCAACGTCAAGGCGGTTTTGAGCGCCGCCGGGGGCGGGCCTGAACACATGGCACGAATGACCTGGTATCTGACATCAAAGCGCGCCTATGCGGAAAATTTACGCCCAATTGGCCGAGTTTATCGAGAGGTTATGGGTCGCCACTTCCCGGCTATGAGCGTTTTACAGGTGGTTGCCCTGATCGAGGACCGAGCGCAAGTAGAGATCGAAGTGACCGCCGTCATTCCCGACGCGGGTATGGGTGATGACGACTAGGGGGGCGACAATCCCGCGGGATTACGCTCCGCCAAAATATCGACATCGAAGGTCAAAACGCATTCGCCATACTGATTTATTGCCTCATTGTGACTGCGGATAATGCTCCACTTGTTGCGTATAGGTTTGGGTTTTTTCGCAGTTATTTCGTAGGTGTAGGTCAGCGTGTGCCCAGGGCGAACCGGTTCTAACCAGGCTAAATTTGCGATGCAGACACCGGCACCATTGCGTCTGCCGTCGTTGATGTGGGTGGTCAGTCGATTCATATAGGCGACCATCAGACGCATCCAAATTGCCACCACGTGCCATTCAGAGGCAATAATGTTGCGGTGTATACGCGCCGTTCGGGGCATGTCTGCGGATTGGCTATGGTCGCTGCCGTAACGACTGGAAAAATCGAGTATGTCGCGCTCGCTAAAGGTGTGGGTGCCAAAGACGTGAAATTCGCCGACTGGAATGTCCTCGAACCATCGACTGCGAACGTATTGAACCTCAGTCATCTGCATCACCGAGATCCGTCGAGGCGTGCGTGTCGATGATCAGTTGACCGCTACCGCGCATGATTTTGATGCCATCTTGGTTGTATCCGGTGAAATCACAGGCCGCAGTCAACGATGGCGGGCTAACGTCGGCCGGAGGAGCGATCATAAATTGTAAATGCAGGGTGTCGTCGACAAATACCGGTTGGGTCCAGTGTAAATTCGAGAGCTTGAGCCAGCGGGCGGCGGGGATGCCCTCGTGCTTTATCCGCGCGATTAAAAGGCGCGTTGTGAGCGCACAAATTTGCCAGCCACTGGCGCATAGACCGCCAAAAATGGATGCTTGTGCAGCGCTTTCGTCGAGGTGGTAGGGCTGTGGATCAAACTCCTCTGCGAACGCAAGTATATCTGCGCGTGCTACACAGTGACGCTCCGTGGTGTAGAGCTGTCCAGTTTTAAACGACTGCCAATTACTCGCCACAGGCCCTCCGATGGCAGGTGTCAACGCCGAAAAACTATAGGTCCGAAGAGTCATCAAGTCAAGCGCGGGGACTCTTCGCTTGGTCTTGGCTACGGTTAAGGTGTGATCTGCCCTGCTAGGGTTTGGCGTGCGATAATCGTCTGTTGGACTTCCGAGGCACCCTCATAAATTCGCAGCGCGCGCACGTCGCGATAGAGCGATTCAACGATGTGACCCTTGGTCACTCCCATACCACCGTGAAGTTGCACCGCTGCATCGATCACCTGCTGCGCCGACTCGGTAGCGTGTAGTTTCGCCATTGCCGCTTCGCGCGTGACTCGTTGCGCCAGACAATCCTTGGTCCAGGCGGAGCGATATACCAGTAGTGCGCTGGTGTCTATGGCAACCGCCATATCGGATAATTTTCCCTGAACTAATTGCAGATCGCTGAGGACACCGCCAAACACTTTGCGCTGGCGGACGTGGGCGAGGGTTTCGTCGAGCGCCCGCCGCGCCATTCCTAGCGCCGCAGCAGCCACCGTGGTGCGAAACACATCCAGCGTGGCCATGGCGATGGCTAAACCAGCGCCAACGTTGCCAACCATATTTTCACGCGGCACCACGCAATTTTCAAACTCTAGCGTGCCGATCGGATGCGGCGCGATCAGTTCGATGCGCTTTGAAACTCGAAGGCCGGGGTTGTTGGCTTCGACGATAAAGCAGCAGATGTCCTTGGTGCCACCACCCTCTCCGGTACGCGCAAAAACGGTGTAAAAATCGGCCAGACCGGCATTCGAAATCCAGGTTTTTTCACCGTTGATAATAAAGCTGTCGGCTTGTTCTTCGGCTCTGGTGGTCATTGCCCTGACATCGCTGCCGGCCTCCGGTTCCGAGAGCGCGAACGCCGCAAGAGCGTCGCCAGTGACGACCGCTGGGAGGTATTGTAATTTTTGTTTCACCGACCCGAACAGCGAGATTGGGCCGCTGCCCAATCCCTGCATGGCAAAGGAAAAGTCGGCCAGCGCATGGTGCCGGCCGAGTGTCTCGCGCAGCAGGCAGAGACTTCGCACGTCGAGTTTGTCGGCCTCTGCGTCACTGAGGGATACGGCGTACTGCAGGAAGCCCGCGTCGCCGAGACCCTTGACCAGGTCGCGGCAGGTGGCATCCAGATCCTGTTCTTCATTAATAGTTAAGCAGTCGATGGTCGCCGTCGACCAGGCGTCGATTTCCGCTGCCAGCACTCTGTGCCGATCGTCTAAGAATGGCCAGTCGAGAAAAGACCCGTCGCTCATGCTGTTACTCCCAGTTGTTAGCGTTGTTAAGTAGCCGATCAGCCGCCGCTGAAGTGCTTATAAGGATGTTTTAATCGCCTTGAAAAATAGGTTTTTGGCGAGTTGAAAAGGCCTCATAGGCCCTTTTAAAGTCTTCGGTTTGCATGCAAATCGCCTGCGCTTGCGCCTCTGACTCGATGGCTTGATCGATCGACATATTCCACTCCTGATGCAACTGCATCTTGGTGATGCCATTGGCAAACGTCGGGCCGGAGGCAATCCGTGCCGCCATTTGCAGCGCTAGCGCCTGTGGGTCGTCGTCGATATTGTTGAAAAACCCCCATCGCTCACCTTGCTCTGCGTCGAGTGAGCGCCCGAAGTAGAGTAGTTCACTGGCGCGGCCCTGGCCGATAATTCGCGGCAGTAACGCGCAGGCACCCATGTCGCACCCGGCCAAACCAACGCGATTGAACAGGAAGGATACTTTGGCTGTGGGCGATGCGTAGCGCAGATCACTGCTCATGGCTAAAATAGCTCCGGCACCGGCGCAGACTCCCTCGACTGCACAGAGCACGGGTTGCCGACAGGCGCGCATTGCCTTCACCAGATCGCCAGTCATGCGGGTAAAGTCGAGTAGCTCGGTCATCGACATGGCTGTCAGTGGTCCGATTATTTCGTGGACGTCACCACCGGAGCAAAAATTGCCACCCATACCGTGGATCACCACCGCGTCGATATCGGTTGCGTAGGTTAGATTGCGGAATAAGTCTCTCAGTTCGGCGTAGGACTCAAAGGTCAATGGATTTTTCCGCTCGGGCCGGTTGAGACCGATAATTCCGACGTTACCTTCAACTCGCCATAAAAAATTGTCTGCCGCATAGGTAGCCAGTTGGTTGGTTTGCATACTCGGGATTCCTGTCTCAGTGGTTACATGACTTCGCCGCCACTCACCGAAATCGCCTGACCGGTGATAGCTCCGCTGTGCTGGGAGCACAGCCAGAGCACTGCCGAGGTGACTTCGTCGGGTGTGACCAAGCGTTTTTGTGGATTGCTACTCGTGAACTCGGCGAGCGCTTCAGTGGGCGAACGACCGGTTTTTTTAACGATCACATCGACACCGTCGCGAATCAGTTGGGTGTCGGTATATCCGGGGCAGACGGCGTTCACGGTGATTCCCAGTTTGGCGCTTTCAAGCGCCAGCGAGCGGGTTAGGCCGAGCACTGCGTGTTTCGATGCGCAGTAGGGGCTGACATAGGCATAGCCCTTTAATGCCGAGGTGCTGGCAATGTTGATGATTCGCCCAAATTGGCGCGAGCGCATACCCTCGATCACTTCTGAGGTGCAGTGAAATACGCCGTGTAAATTGACTCCGAGGCTCTGGTGCCAGGCGTCTGTGGTCAACTTATGAAAGGGTTGCGTGGTGGCTGCACCAGCGCAGTTAACCAGTAAATCCACCGCGCCCTGTGCGGTGACGGCCTTGTCAAAGGCCATCGTTACACTGTCGCTGGCGGCCACGTCACAGCTGATCGGTAGGGCATTCTCGGCATCGTTGCTCAGGGCGATGGTCGCCTCAAGAGCCTCCAGTTTGCGCCCCATGAGCGACACCTTGATACCACTCTCGAGCAGTGCGATGGCGATGGCGCTGCCGATACCACCGCCGGCACCGGTGACTACCGCGTGGGTTATTTTGTCGTGCACGAAATACTCTCTGGTTGGATGATCATGGCTTAGTTCTTGTTCGGTGTGGCCGCTGCTGCTGCGCGTTGCATCAAAACTTCCAACTGGCGGTGGCCCATAAAATATTGCGTTTGCTCGTGCACGCCCTCGCCCTTGTGTCCGGTTGTGGCGGCTGCGCGAAGGGTCCAAGAAGGATCTGCCAAATGCGGTCGTCCGAGACATACCAGGTCTGCCCGACCCGCGGCAATAATACTATTGACGTGGTCGATTTCATAGATGTTGCCGACTGCCATGGTCGCCATGCTGCCCTCGTTACGAATCTGATCTGACAGCGGGGTTTGAAACATTCTGCCGGGTCGCGGCACCGCGCTGTGAGACGTCTGACCACTAGAGACATCGATGATGTCGGCGCCGCAATCGGCAAAGGCTCGGGCAATCTGCACGCAGTCATCATCTGTGATGCCGTCTTCGCCGACCCAATCGTGCGCCGATATTCTTACCGACAGTGGTTTTTCTCGGGGCCATGCCGCGCGCACTGCGGCAAACACCTCGAGAGGATACCTCAAGCGATTTTCCAGTGAGCCCCCGTACTCGTCGCTGCGTTGGTTGAGTAGCGGTGTGATAAAGGCCGACAGCAGATAGCCATGGGCTGCGTGTACTTCAAGCATATCGAAACCGGCGGCGATAGCGCGGTTTGTGGCAGCCACAAATTGTGCCGTGACCCGTTCCATATCGTCGCGAGTCATCGCTCGCGGTACTTGGTTATAACTGTCGTAGGCAATCGCACTCGGTGATAGCAGGGGCCAAGTGTGTTGCTTATCGAGTGGGTCGTCCAAGCGGTCGGGATGCCATAGCCAAGGTTCTTTAGTGGCGCCTTTGGGTCCGGCGTGGCCGATCTGCAACGCGATCTTGGCGGCGGTATGGCGATGAACGAACTCGACAATTCGGCGCCAGGCGGCCTCTTGTTCATCGTTCCAAATTCCGGTGCACCCCGGTGTTATTCTGGCCTCTGGCGAGACGTCGGTCATCTCAGTAAACACCAAGCCGGCGCCACCTTTGGCGAGCGCACCATAATGTACTAGATGCCAGTCACTGGGTAGGCCGTCGACGGCGCTGTACATCGACATTGGAGATACCACCACACGATTTTGCAATTCCATGTTGCCCACCTGAAAAGGTAAAAACATCGGTGGAATGGCTCGTTCGCCGTCACCGACCGACTGTTTGTCGGCTAAGTGACGCTCCATACCCTCGAGCCAGTCTTTGTCGCGCAGGCGCAAGTTTTCGTGACTGACCCGTTCACTGCGCGTCAGCATAGAGTAATTGAATTGTTTTAAATCAAATTTATCGGCGTACCGAGGGACGTTTTCAAACCATATCAGAGCGTTCAATGCAGCATTTTGCAGGCGCAATGCCTCAGTTTCGCGTTCGTCCTGATAGGCCTGCAACGATTGCGCAACCCCGCCACCGCCATGCAGGTGCTTAGCCAGCGAGATGGCGTCTTCGAGCCCCAGTTTGGTACCCGAACCAATCGAAAAATGCGCGGTGTGGGCGGCATCTCCGAGCAGTACTATACGATCGTCGAGGATCCAGTTACGGCACAGTAGTTGCGGGAATTTAATCCATGCCGACCCCTGTATGTGCTCGGAGTTGGTCATCAGATCGTGGCCGCCGAGATAGCTGGCGAAGATCTCACGGCAGGTCTCGGCGCTTTGCGCGTGAGACATTTTGGCAAACCCATAGGCGTCGTAGACCTCGGGGGTGCATTCGACGATAAAGGTAGCGGTGTCGTCATCGAACTGATAAGCATGAGCCCAGATCCAGCCGAGATTGGTCTTTTCGAAAATAAACGTAAAGGCATCGCGAAATGTTTGGTGGGTTCCCAGCCATACAAAACGATTGTTACGGACATCGATATTGCAGTCGAAGGCTTCGAGGTTGGCAGTTCGTACCTTGGAGTTGAGGCCATCGGCCACAGCGACAATGTCGGCATCGGCAAATCTGCTATGCACATCGCCGGCTTCAAACTCTTGCTCAAAATGTAATTCGACGCCCAATTCTTTGGCGCGGTCGAAGAGTACTTGCAGCATTCGTTTACGACCGAGGCCGATAAAACCATGACCATCAGAGCGCTCTACCTCGCCATTGACAACGCAATCGATAAGATCCCAGTGAATAAATTCGCCGGCAATTGTTTCTGCGCTGACCGGGTCGTTGGTGCGCAGGTTGTCGAGCGTTTGATCGGAAAACACCACGCCCCAGCCAAAGGTATCGCCCGCTTTATTGCGCTCGTAAACCGCGACCTGATGGGATGGATTACGCAGCTTCATGGATATCGCAAAATAGAGTCCGGCAGGGCCGCCACCCAAGCATACTACCTTCATTGAAAACCTCTGATTTGTCCGTCGTTTGTGGTCTGCTGAATCTTCTGCGACAGCAGCTAATCGAGCAATGTTTTAAGTCTAAACTAGTCTAACTTGATCACAGCATACAGCAATTACTTTATATTTAAAATAGTTGCTGTATACTAGCGCACATCAGTCTGTAGAGACGCTTTGGATGGCGCTTTTTCTATCCATCGGTCAGCTAATCACGTGTTCCATAGATTATAATGACGCGCGTGTCGGTTGATTGAAATTAGCCCATTGAGGACTTGTACGAGAATGAGAAAGCAAATGGTTGACAGTGATGGGCCAGATCGAACTAATTCCACTATCGGTCAGTCCGACCACGAGACGCGATTGATCGAAGAGGACCATCATTCGATCAAATTATGGTTGCGCCTGTTAACCTGTTCAAACCTAATCGAAGGACAATTGCGCACAGCAATGCGCGAGGAGTGCAATACTACTCTGCCGCGGTTCGATTTTCTTGCGCAGTTGGAGCGCTCGCCGAACGGACTGACCATGAGCGAATTGTCAAAGCGAACGATGGTGTCAGGCGGAAATGTCTCTGGTATTGCCCGTCAATTGGAGCGCGATGGTCTGATTAGTCGCGTTAGTCTACCCACCGATCGACGCTCATTCGTGGTCAATCTAACCGCTCGAGGGCGTACCGAATTTACTGCCATGGCGGCCAGTCACGAGCAGTGGATTATGGCGATGTTTAGTCAGTTGGAGGCCTGCGAAGTGGGCGAACTAAAGCGCTTATTAGGTAAGGTTAAGAGCACCGTGGCAGTCCGCTTAGCTGGATTGTAGAGTTTGCGTGCCGCCGCTCGCGGGGCAATGCGCCGCGAGCGCTTTTTATGTTGAGGTGCCAGCTATGTGGAAACCGCCAGAGCGAATCAAATACAAACCCATCGATGACCTGTGGCCTAGCCGTGAGGATGCCGCGGCATCGCGACTTTTCTCGCCGATAAGCGTTGGATCGATCACTCTGAGCCAGAGAACATGGGTTCCGGCAATGGTGCCGTGGCGATCCAACGAGGAGGGCGAAGTCACCGCTGATGTGCTCGACTGGTACCGGCGCTTTGCGGTGGGTCGTCCCGGAGCTATTGTCATCGAGGCCACCGGCATCCGTGATGTCCCCAGCGGACCCTTGTTACGGATTGGCGATGACCGCTATATCGAAGGTCTGACCAAGCTGGTTGACACCATTCGCGCAGCGAGTGGCGGACAGACCAAGGTGTTTATTCAACTGATTGATTTCTTGACCATTCGCAAGCGCCCAGACAGGCAGAAGTACCTCGAGCGATTTCTCGATGTGACCGACCGGCACGCGCAGGTGCTAGATATGCCAGGGGCTTCCCCCGCTGTGGTACGCGAGACGATTCAAGGGTTGGATGACGACCAGTTGCAGACTGTTTTGTCGGCCAAAGAATGGGAAGATCTTAGTTTTGGTTATCGCCAGCGGGTCACCGATACCCAGCTCGACGAAATTGCCCGACTGCCACAACGCTTGCCGACGCTGTTTGCCGACGCCGCGCGACGGGCAGAGCAAGCGGGTTTTGACGGTGTTGAACTGCACTATGCACATGCCTACACTATGGCGTCTTTTTTATCCGCCAGTAATGTTCGCGATGACGGTTAT
>CESJ01017786.1_pt1 | contig 24264 bp, 13 predicted proteins | sample 356311 | NCBI WGS metagenome assembly CESJ01 (sample SAMEA2621487, study PRJEB7988) | marine metagenome | biome: marine biome (ENVO:00000447); feature: surface water layer (ENVO:00002042); material: "saline water (ENVO:00002010), including plankton (ENVO:xxxxxxxx)" | depth 5 m
TGAAACAGTAGAACTGTTAATTAAAAAAGCACTAAAGAATTTATAATCAATTGAATCAGCTTCAAAAACACATTGTATATTTTTTATTTTTTGCTGGTTTAGCGAATACATTATTAGCGCAAACAACCCCAAAAAAGAAAGATTCTCTTCTTGTAAAGAAAGATTCAACAGGGTTAAAATATAATTTCAATCATTCACAAACAGGGAATATGTTGTTAAGTTATCCTTCTGAAATAGAAGTGATATATGACAAAGTTCTCAATAAATATATTTTCGTAGAAAAAGTCGGTGATTATTATATTAAAACTCCCATCTTCATGACTCCTGAGGAGTATGAAAAATATCGGTTAAGAAGAGATATGTTGGAGTACTTTAAAAGTAAAGTTGCAGCAGAGAGCAGTAAAAACTCATCAGATAAAAAAGATATGTTACCCTCATATTACGTAAATTCTAAGCTTTTTAAAACTATTTTTGGAGGGAATGAAATAATAATTACCCCAACAGGTAACATCAATTTAAAACTAGGGTTTATTTATCAAAACACTGAAAACCCTCAATTATCAGAACAAAATAGAAGTAGCTTTACCTTTGATTTTGATCAACAAATAAATGCTGGAATACAAGCCCAAGTAGGTAAAAGATTGAAATTAACAGCCAATTACGATACACAATCTACCTTTGATTTTCAAAATTTAATAAGGCTAGAATTCATACCTCCAACATTAGCTGATGCCGGAATACCTTCTTCACTTTCCGATGTAAAATATAATGAAGATGGAATTATACAAGGAATTGAAGCAGGAAATATTTCAATGCCAATTAAAAACTCTCTAATTAATGGGGCGCAAAGTTTGTTTGGATTAAAGACAAAACTTCAATTTGGGAAAACAAATATTACAGCAGTTTTTTCTCAGCAAAACTCTGAAAGTAAGTCTGTTACTGCAGAAGGAGGTGCTTCTATTCAAGAGTTTGAGTTAAGAGCTACAGATTATGATAACGATAGACACTTTTTCTTATCACAATATTTTAGAGAAAATTACGCTAAATCATTAAAAAATTATCCGCTGATCAGTAGTCCGGTAAATATTACAAGAATTGAAATTTGGATAACCAATAGAAATGCTTCCGTAGAAGATTTTAGGAGTATTGTTGCTTTAGCAGATATTGCAGAACCAATATCAGAAAACTATGTTAGTGTAAATGGATTAGTAACACCTTTATTATCAGCCCCTAATGTAAATGGCGTCGCATTGCCCACCAACGAATCTAACAATATTTCTAATGCTTTATCTAATTCGCAAATAAGAGATATAGCAACGGTTGATGATTACCTTTCCGGAACTTACGGGATGCGTCAAGGGTCTGATTACAGCTTGTTGCAAAACGCAAGAAAATTACAACCAAATGAATATACTCTCAATTCTCAATTAGGATTTATTTCATTAAATAGAAGATTAAATGATGGTGAAGTTTTAGCAGTTGCATATGAATACACTGTTGTGGGTGCTTCCAATGGAAAAACCTCTTTTAAAGTTGGAGAGTTTTCAAATGATGGAATTTTATCTCCTGAAAATTTAGCAGTGAAGTTGTTAAGAAGTGAGATTTTAACAACAAAAAGAACGATAGCAGGTGTAGAAAAAGCCTTTCCTACTTGGAATTTGATGATGAAAAATGTGTATGCTCTCGGCGCATCTCCATTAACACCTGATGGTTTTCGTTTTGAGATTCAATATAGAGATGATGAAACAGGAATACCATCAAATACATTACAAAATGCTCAAAGTACAGACATAGCTACTAAACCTCTTTTACAAGTATTTAACCTTGACAGGCTTGACCAAACACAGTTTCAAACTGCTGATGGGTATTTCGATTATGTTGAAGGAATTACGATTAATTCTCAAAATGGATATGTTTTTTTCCCACAAGCACAACCTTTTGGGAACGGATTAGAATCTTCTCTAAATGACACATCAGATGTTGATTTATATGTATTTGATGAACTATATTTAGATACTAAAATTAATGTAAAAAACAATTATCAGAATAAAGACAAATTTTTATTAAAAGGATATTTTAAATCTGAAAATAGTGGGGGAATTCCATTAAATGCCTACAATGTCCCAAGAGGTTCTGTTACTGTAACTGCTGGAGGAAGACAGTTGGTTGAAGGAATTGACTATGTAGTAGATTATATGGCAGGACGAGTTCAGATTTTAGATCCAGGCCTAGAGTCATCAGGTATTCCTATTCAGGTCTCAACAGAAAATAATGCTGTATTTAATCAGCAAAGAAAAACTTTTATGGGTGTTGATGTTGAGCACAACTTCAATGAAAACTTTATTTTAGGAGCAACTATTTTAAATGTAAACGAAAGACCTTTAACACCAAAAGTAAATTTTGGAGGTGAGCCAATTAATAATACCATGTTGGGAATGAATATAGATTTCTCATCAGAAATGCCTCTATTTACTAAATTAGCAAATAAGTTGCCTTTTGTAGATACTGATGTAACATCAAATTTATCTCTTAGAGCAGATATGGCATATTTAATTCCTGGATCACCCAGAGGAATTGATGTTGATGGTGCTGCTACAGCATATATAGACGACTTTGAGGCTTCTCAAATCCCTATTAGTCTACTAACGCCATTGCAATGGTTTACTGCTAGTACACCAGATACACCTTCATTTCCAAATTTTAATGGAAATCTAAGTAATAATACAAGTTACAATTATCAAAGAGCTAGATTGGCTTGGTACACGATAGATCCTATTTTTTATGGTGCTGGAGATACTCCTGAAAACATAGATGCAGACGCACTCTCCAGAGCAGAAACAAGACAGATTAATTTTGACGAATTATTTCCAAATCAAGAATTAGATGTTACTCAGCAAACCCTTGTAAGAACATTAGATTTAGCTTATTTTCCTGAGGAACGTGGACCCTATAATTTTGAAGAGCCAACAGACATAACAAATCCATCAACACTTGAAAACCCAGAAGCTCGTTGGGGAGGAATTATGCGTCCTTTAACTACCAATAACTTTGAACAAGCAAACGTAGAGTATATTCAGTTCTGGATGATGGACCCCTATAAAAATTATTCAATAACCAATGCGGAAGGCCTACCAACTGATATAAACCCTCAAGATCTTCAGAATCAGATTGGAGATTTATACATTAATTTAGGAAATATTTCTGAAGATATCCTAAAAGATAATCGAAAAATGTATGAGAATGGCTTGCCAATAGACGATTTAACGACCAATACAACTTCAACAATTTGGGGAAAAGTACCTACGAATCCTTCAATTATTTATGCTTTTGACGAACAAGATGCCTCTAGAACTAGACAAGATATTGGACTAGATGGATTAACAGATGAAGAAGAAAGAATAAAATTTCCTGCATTGGCAGGGTTAGATGATCCTGCATCAGATAATTACAGCTATTACAGGGGAGGTGATTATGATACTACAGACGCTTCTATAATTTCGAGATACAAACTATTTAACAATACACAAGGAAATTCACCCACATTAAATCAATCCTCAGAATCTTTTCCAACTTCATCAACAACATATCCAGATGTTGAAGATATCAATAAAGATCAAACGATGAATACAGTTGAAAGCTATTTTGAATATAAAGTTTCACTAAATAGCACAGACTTAGTGGTTGGACAAAATTTTATTGTTGATCAAAAAGATAAAACGGTAACTCTCAAAAATGGACAAAGTCAAACTGTTACATGGTACCAATTTAGGATTCCAATTCGCAGTGGTACTCCTGTTAACAACATAACAGATTTTAATAGCATTCGTTTTATTAGAATGTTTATGACCAATTTTAGAATGCCAGTAATTCTTCGTTTTGGAGAATTAGATTTAGTAAGAGGGGATTGGAGACGATATACAAGAACTTTAGACCCAGTAGTAAGTCCTAATCAAGCATTAACTCAGGAAGAATTAAATGATTTTGAAGTTGGGGTTGTTAACATAGAGCAAAATGAAGGCAGGTATGTATTGCCCCCAGGAATTGAAAGAGAACGATTACAAGGAAGTACTACTGTTCAGCAACAAAATGAACAATCTGTTACACTAAAAGTAACGAACTTACCTCAAAATAAGATTAGAGCTATTTATAAAAACATAAGTGTTGACTTACGTCGATATAAAGAGTTAAAAATGTTTTTACATGCTGAGTCAACAATTATAGGAAGTGTTGATGATGATGAGTTATCAGCAATTATTAGGCTAGGAACTGATTTAAATGATAATTTTTATCAGCTAGAAGTTCCTCTTAAAATGTCACCTAATGGAAGTTTAGCTCCCTTAGATGTTTGGCCAGAAGCCAATAATTTAGATGCATTACTAGAACAATTAGGGAAAATTAAATTAGCAAGAGATAAGGTAAACGCACCAATCAACGAATTGTTTACTGCACCAGAATTAGACTCTGGAGAACTAGTTCTTAGAGTAAAGGGAAATCCTACATTAGCCCAGATTAGAACTATTATGTTAGGTTTAAGGAATAATAGTCCTATAGAAAAAAGTGCAGAAATCTGGTTTAATGAACTTCGCTCTTCTGGATTTGATAATGATGGTGGTTGGGCAGCTGTAGTAAGTGCAGATGCTAATTTTGCCGATGTTGCAAATGTATCTATGACAGGTAGAATGCAAACTGTTGGATTTGGAAATGTAGAAGATAGAGTAAGTCAACGATCATTAGATGAAACGAAAGAATATGATATTTCAACAAGTATTAATTTAGGTAAAATGATGCCAAAGAAATGGGGCATAGAGTTACCAATGAATTACAGCATTGGGGAACAATTTATAGACCCCAAATTTGATCCTCAATATCAAGATATAGAACTTGTAGATGTTGAAGCAGCCAACTTGCCTTCAACTCTCCCAAGAGGAACAGACGTTTCTAGAAATTACACAAAGCGATCAAGCATAAGTTTTATTAATGTAAGAAAAAACAGAAACCCAGAATCATCTAAAAAACCTAAATTTTACGATGTAGAAAATGTATCTGTATCCTATTCTTTCAATGAGGAGTCTCATAGAGATTATAATATTGAAAGAGCTGTAAATCAAAAAGTATCAGCTGCAGCATCTTACAACTTTACTTTTAAGTCAAAATTTTTGGAACCTTTTAAGAAAAAAGAATTATTTAAAAGTAAATATTTACAGTTAATAAGAGATATTAATTTTAATCCAGTTCCATCAAGCTTAGCTATTAATTCTAGAATAAATAGAAGTTTTAATGAACAGCGATCCAGGAACTTGGTTGAAGGACTAAGCGCACAGCCAACATTAAAACAAAGAAGATTTTTATTTGATTGGGATTATGCACTTGCTTTTAATTTCACAAAATCATTAGCAGTTAATTTTAATGCAACCAATAGTTATATGTATGATGCTTTTGGGAATGGAGATGATTTAGAGATTTTTACCAATTTCTTTAATTTAGGAAGACCTACTCAATACAATCAAAAATTGAATTCAACGTATAAAATTCCAATCAATAAAATCCCATATTTAGGTTTTATAGGAGTAGATTATGCTTACACTGCAGATTTTGATTGGAGAGCTACCTCTCAAGACCCATCAATTGTAGAAAGAGTTGGGAATTTAATCCAAAATGCAAATACACATAACATAACTGGATCATTAAATTTCGCAAAACTTTATAAGGACACAAAATTTGAAAATCTGTTTTTAAAGAAAAAAAACAGAACAAAAAAAGTTACATCTCCTGATGGAAAGCTTCAAACCCCTAGTCAAGTTTCTGTTCGTAAAAGAAAAAAACAACCTTTAGGAAGAAAAGTTATAAAAGGCTTCTATGATTTAATAACCTCTGTAAAAACAGGAAAAATAAGCTATACTGAAAATAACGGGCAATTATTACCAGGATATGAACCAGAAGTCGGATTTTTAGGTAGAAATAATTTTGGTGGAGGTTTAGCACCATCTTTGGGCTTTGTTTTTGGAAGTCAGGTAGACATTAGAAATACAGCATTAGAAAACGGTTGGTTAGTTGCGCCAAGGTTAGATGGAGAAGATTATTACGATAAAACCTATACAAGAACACACTTTGATAAACTAGATTATAATTTTTCTTTAAAACCAATTAAGGATTTAAATATTGAAATAACTGGAAATAAAATTAAAACCAGAAGTTTGGCACAACAACTAGACATTAGGGTAGATTCGAATGATCCTAGTGGAAATGGTTTTATAGATGAAATAATACCTGCATTTATAACAGGAAATTTTAGTACTAGTTATTCTATGTTTTCAACTGCTTTTAAAGATGGGGATCAATTATTTCAGCAGTTAAGAACAAATAGAATTGCTATTTCAAGAAGATTAGGAGAGCAAGCTGGTATTAATCTTGATGACCCAAACAATATAGATTCAGAAAATGGAACAGTTGTTGGCTATGGCAGCAGCAGTCAAGATGTTTTACTGCCCGCCTTTCTATCTGCCTATTCTGGTAAAGATGCGGAAAAAGTGAACTTAGGTATTTTTAGAAATATACCTATTCCATCATGGAATCTTCGCTACACTGGATTTATGAAGTTGAAATGGTTTAAAAATAATTTTAGCAGTTTTAGTGTTGCTCATGGATATAAATCATCCTACACAGTTTCTAGCTTTACAAACAACCTTCAGTTTGACTCTAATGATCCAACAGTTACTAATATAGCAGGTGATTTTGAGCCTAGCAAACTAGTTTCATCAGCAACATTGGTAGATGAATTTTCACCACTTATTAGAGTAGATATGAAAATGAAGAATTCATTTTCTATGCGAGGCGAGCTAAAGAGAGATAGAACGCTTACCATGAATTTTAATAACAGCACACTAACCGATATTAAAGGAACAGAGTATGTTTTTGGATTTGGCTATGTCTTTAAAGATGTAAAGGTGAAGACCTCTTTTACAGGTAAAAAACAAACATTGAAAGGAGATATAAATGTAAGAGCAGACGTTTCATTGAGAGATAATCTAACCTTGGTTAGATCTGTAAATTCAGATAACGATCAGATAAGTGGTGGTCAAAAATTATTTTCATTAAAACTAACTGCAGATTATAGATTAAATAGTAATTTAACAGCTTCGTTTTATTACAATCATCAAACGTCTAGATATGCTATTTCAACAACATTTCCAAGACAGTCTATAAACGCAGGATTTAACTTTATTTATAACTTAGGAGGAAACAAATAAAAATATTTAATATGAATATTCCAACAGATTTAAAATACACAAAAGACCATGAGTGGGTTAAAATTGAAGGAGATATAGCCACCATTGGAATCACTAATTTTGCTCAAGGAGAACTAGGAGACATTGTTTATGTAGATGTAGATACACTAAATGATACATTAGAAAAAGACGAAGTCTTTGGTTCTGTAGAAGCTGTAAAAACAGTGTCAGATTTATTTATGCCATTGTCAGGTGAAGTCATTGAGTTTAATGAATCTTTAGAAGATGAGCCTGAGATTGTTAATGAAGATCCATATGAAAAAGGATGGATGATTAAAATTTCAATTTCAGATGATTCACAATTAGTAGACTTATTAGATGCTCAAAACTATAAAAAAATTATTGAAGGATAATGCTATATTCATAGCCATATTCATCACTGTATCTATCGCTATTGGCAGCCTTGTAAAGCCAGATTTAATTACGCTAAAATCAATATCAGTATCAGATAAGATGTATCATTTTATTGCGTATTTTTTTTTAATGTTTTCATGGTTATACGCCTTTTTAAAAAATGAAAAATTTCAAAAAAATATAAAATACCTAATTTTAGGCTGTTTAATTTTCGGCATAGTTATTGAAATACTTCAAGAAACAATTACATCCTACAGAACAACTAGTTATTTAGATATTCTGGCAAATAGTGTTGGTATTGGACTAGCAGTTTTAATATTTCATTTCTTTGAAAAAAAAATTCAACTCTTTTAATGTTAAATCTTGTAAATAAAATAATAATTTAGCTAAATTAGCGAACTATAAAAACTTTCAGTAATGGAAATCAAAAAAAACCCAAAATCAAACCTCGAAAACTACAGCAAATTGTTTATGCAATTAGGCTTGGTTTTAGCACTTTTTGTTACGTATGTAGCTATTGAGAAAAAAACATTTGATCGCCAATTTGGTGATTTAGGAGATGTATCTATGAACGCTGATATGGAAGAAGAAATTCCAATTACAGAACGTATTGAGCCGGAGATTCCAAAAACTCCACCACCACCAACTCCAGAAAAAATTGAAGTTGTTGAAGATGAAAAAGAAGTTGAAGAAACAGTTATAGAATCTACAGAAACAGATGAAAGTGAGGCAGTTGAAGTAGAAGAAATAGAAGAAGTAGAAGAAGCTGAAGAAGTTATTGAAGACGTCCCTTTTACAATTATTGAAGACGTTCCGGTATTTCCAGGTTGCAAAGGAAATAAAAAAGAATTAAAATCATGTTTTAATAAGAAAATGCAAAAACATTTCCAACGTAAATTTAATGCTGATTTGCCAAACGATTTGGGCCTTGCACCCGGAAAGAAAAGAATAATTATGCTTTTCAAAATAGATAGACAAGGTGATATCGTAGGGATTAGAGCAAAAGCTCCACACCCAAAATTACAGAAAGAAGCTATCAGAATAATTAAGTTACTTCCAAAAATGAAACCAGGAAGGCAAAGAGGAAAAGCAGTAGGAGTTAAATATACACTTCCAATGAGAATTGATGTAGAATAATTTTCAACTAACAAATTTTTTTAAAATCCTAGCCTACAAGCTGGGGTTTTTTTGTTAGTATACTATTTGTATCATGTGTTAAAATAAAGGGAGGTTTGGAAAATAAGAAGAACTCAAAAATTATTTTAGACAACTACAGCAATATTTCCATACAACTAGGCTAAGTTTTATCAATATTTGTTTGCCGAGTAGTCATTGAAAAAAAGTCGTTTCGATAATATGAAGTTTTACAAGGAATATCGATGAACCAAGATGTAATTGAAGATGTCCCTTTTTCAATTAATGAAGACATACCGGGATTTCCAGGTAGCAAAGGAAATAAAAATGAATTAAAATCATGCTTTAATAAGAAAATGTAAAAACATTTTTAACGTAAATTTAATGCTGATTTGCCAAATTATTTAGGTCTTGTACCCGTAAAGAAAAGAATAATTATGCTCTTCAAAATAGATAGACAAGTTGTTATCGAAGGGATTAGAGCAAAAGCCCCACATCCAAAACTACAGAAAGAAGCTATCAGAATAATTAAGTTGTTTCCAAAAATGAAACTAGGAAGGCAAAGAGGAAAAGCGGTAGGAGTTAAATATACACTTCCAATGAGAATAGAGGCAGCTTAATTATCTTACCCATACTATAATAGAATTTTAAATTTTCCTTTTTTTTTAGCTAAAAATTTATTTTGGTATACTTTTTGTAGTTTAGTTTGATGTTAATCAAATACATATAATATGAAAAAAATATTTTTTTGCTCGTTTATAGCATTATTGCTTATCAGTTGTTCAAACGATGACCCTATTGATATAACAATTTATAATTCTGAATTATCAGTTGTTCAAAACTTAGAAAATGGTGTTCCAGTTTTAAATATTGTAACAGAAATAGGCATTGACTCTCTTTATGGTTTAGAATATGGTGGTGGTTTTATATTTCATATCAATCAGATTGATGGAACAACTTTAGTTGCATCGGATTATTCTGAGTTTGGAATTATAGCCTGGGGAGATATATTTGATTTAGATACCGATTCAGCAATAGGAACTGGACAAGAAAACACACAACAAATTGTTAATGGAAACGCAAATGACAATTCTGTTAATGGAGTAGAACATGTAGGCGATTATGCTTTTAAAACAGTCTTAGATTTAGAATATAGAAACTTTGATGATTGGTTTATTCCTAGTAGAGATTCTATGCAAGCTATTTATGATAATGTACATTTAGAAGGTATGGGAGATTTTAATGAATCTTTAACCTACTGGACTTCAACAAAAGTAGGTTATGCTCCTTTTGTGATGAACTTCAGTTTAGATTGGGGCGGTGTAGCATCTCCTGGTCTTTGTACTAATGCAAATGGTATTATGATTGTCAGAGAATTATAAGCTGACTAAATTATATCTAAATTATAATAAGCAAGCCCAGGCTTGCTTATTTTGATTATAGTCTCTCTACTTAAGATTTCAATAATAAATTGTATTTTCGAATTATAATTAAAAACATCTTTAGAATATGAAATCTTTCTTTGCACACGAAACGTCTGTCATAGATTCTGACTGCAAAATTGGTGATGGAACAAATATTTGGCATTTTAGCCATATCATGTCTAACTGTTCTATTGGAAAGAACTGTAATCTCGGTCAGAATGTTGTTGTATCACCAGAGGTTGTGCTGGGCAATAATGTGAAAGTACAAAATAATGTTTCTATTTATACAGGAGTTATTTGTGAAGATGATGTATTTCTAGGTCCATCAATGGTTTTTACCAATATTACAAACCCAAGAAGCGCCATAAAAAGAAGAGGAAAGTATATAAGTACATTGGTGAAAAAAGGTGCAAGTATAGGAGCAAATGCTACCATTGTTTGCGGTAATGATATTGGAGAATATGCTTTTATAGGAGCTGGTGCGGTAGTCGTAAAAGAAGTATTACCCTATGCATTAGTTATTGGAAACCCATCTATGCAAATAGGATGGATTAGTGAATACGGTCACAGGTTAGACTTCAATGATAAGGGGATTGCTCTATGCATAGAGAGTAAAGATGAATATCAATTAAAAGACAATAAAGTAGTAAAAGTTAGCTCTTAAATCCAGTATTTTTTATCAAAAAAAACATTTTTAAAATTGATCGACAGGAATATATCATAAAAAACATTGACAATTTTTTCAGTCCATAATATTCTTAATTTTACAGCCTTTTCATTCTTCTTTTACTTTCACTATTCTAGTATCTGACTTTGATTTTGGAAGAACTATAGATTCTCGAACTTCGGTAGGGAGTATCCCAAAATGATTTTTAAAACATTTTGTAAAATAAGAGGGAGATGAAAAACCAACTTTATAACAAACTTCACTTATTGTGTGTTCTGTTTCACTAATAAGTTGTTTTGCTTTTTCTAAACGAACTTTTCTAATAAATTCGTTTGCAGTATCACCAGTTAACGCTTTGATTTTTCTATATAATTTACTTCTACTTAAAAATAATTCACCGGCTAAGTGTTCTACATTTAACTTTTCATCATTTATATTTTCATTTATATGCGACAAAACACTTCTCATAAATTCTTTGTCTAACGAAGTGGTGTTATTAGAATCAACGGTTGTACTTAAGGTATTGAAATATTTGTCAAATAATAGTTGTCTACTGGTAATTAACTGATTTAAATGTGATCGTAAAATCTTCATATTAAAAGGTTTGTTTAGATAGACATCTGCACCAGAATCAATCCCTTTAACTTTGTCAATTTGCATTCCTTTAGCTGTAACCATTAATATAGGGATATGACTAGTTTTTAAATCATTTTTTATACGCTCACAAAGCTCAAAACCATCCATTATTGGCATCATAACATCTGTAATAATGATATCTGGAATATATTTAGTTGCTTTTTCTATACCTTCCAATCCGTTTTCAGCTTCCTTAATAATATATTCATTTTTCAATTCATTTTTCACATAGGTCCTTAATTCAATATTGTCTTCTACGATAAGAATCGTTTTTTTACTTTCATTCTCTTCACTATTATACCCATGGTTTTTTAAATGTTCATTTTGAGAATCAGAGTATTGATTGATTGCCTTTTCTTGGTCTTTATTGATATTATTTTCTTTTAAATGCGAATAACCCAAAGGGAAGTAAATTTTGAATTGTGTACCAATATTTTCTTTACTTGTTAATACTATTTTTCCTTTATGTAAATCAACAAAGCTTTTTACCAATTCTAAACCGATACCAGTTCCACCATAATATTGTTCATTCATTTCATTAGCTTGATAAAAACGATCAAAAACCTTGGTAAGGTTTTCTTTTTTTATACCTAATCCGGTATCTTTTATTATTATTTCGATAGCTTTCACTGGATTAGTTTCGTGAACTAGAGGAAGATGAATTAAATCAGAAGGATTATTTATTTGAATGGTGATTAAGCCTTCGGCAGGTGTTGCTTTAAATGCATTAGACAGTAAATTGAATGTGATTTTTTCAAGCATTGATGGATCAGACCAGATAATCAAATCGTATTGATCATATTCTACAGAAAGGAGAATTTTTTTTAATGAAGCCTCTTCTTCAAAATGACCAACTACCTCCTCTATAAATGGCACTATATTAATTTGTGATGCGTTAATAGACATCTTATTAAATTGTAATTTTCTAAAGTCCATCAATTCATTAATAAGTCTAGAAAGACGTTTTGCGTTTTTATATATAATATTATGTTTTTCTTTAATACTTTGAGGTAAGTCTAAAGTATCTTCTTCAATTATATCTTCTAATGGGGTTAAAATTAGGGTAAGAGGCGTTCTAAATTCGTGTGAAATATTTGTAAAAAATTGAATTTTTTTTGCATTGAGAGCTTCAAACTGCTTGTATTCTTTTCTTTCTGTATACAATTCTCTTTTTTCCTTTATCCGTGTATTAATATATTTAAAAATTATGTAGACAAGAAGAAGTATTAATATGATATAACAAATAATAGCTTGGCTAGTTGCCCACCATGCAGGAAGAATTTTAATATTTATGGATGTTGGAATATTGTTCCAAACACCATCATTGTTTGAAGCTTTAACTATAAAAGTATAGTCTCCTGGAGGAACATTTTTATAAGTAGCGCTTCTAGTTGTTTCTACATAATTCCAATTTTCATCAAACCCATCTAAAAAATAGGCATATTGATTGTTTTTCCCCCTAGTGTAATTTACTCCAACATATTCAAAAGTAAAGCTAGACTGGTAATAATCTAAGACTATTTCTTTAGTTTTTGAAATAACATTGGTTAATGGAGAGTTTTTTGTTTCAGGTGTGATTACCTCATTAGAAATTTTAAAATTAGATAGATAAACTCTTGGTTTCTCTTGATTATAGATAATTTTATCTGGATTAAAATAATTAATTCCCTTTAAATTTCCGAAGTAAAGAACATTGTCAATATCTCTAAAAGCAGCATTATAATTGAAGCTGTTTGAAAGTAAACCATCTTTTTTATTAAAGTCTGTAAATGTATTTTTTTCAATATCTAGTTTAGATAGCCCTTTATTACCTCCTATCCAAAGAGCACCATTAGCCCCCTGTGATATAGAAGATATGGTTTCATGAATTAATCCATTATCTAAATTATACCATATCAGTGAATCATTTTTAGCAGTGAATTTTGCCAACCCATTTCCAAGTGTCCCAATCCAAATATTATTTTTTGAGTCTTCAAATAAACTAAAAACAATACCGGAGTTTTTAGATTCGTCAATCTCTGAATTTAAAATGTTATTCATTAAATCGTTGGTAGAATAAACTTTAAACTTTTTTGTTTTAGCTTTTACAATTTTAAAAAGCCCATTTCTTGTGCCTATCCAAACTGCATCCTTGTGGTCAACTAATACTTTTCTAATACTACTGGTATTTGTATAATATTTTTGAAATTCAAGAGAATCATGGTGTGTGAAAGATTCTGAATTAGGGTTATAAGAATAGAGCCCATTTCCAAAGGTACCTATCCAAATAGTTCCTTTCGAGTCTTCATCAAAACTCATAACTCTATTAGATTTAAATATGCTCTTGTTACTAGTTGTATTTATATTCACAAATTTTTTACTGTTATGTTTTAAAAAAAACAATCCAGAGTCCCAAGTTCCTATCCAAACATTCTCTTTACTGTCAATAAATACTGTAGGGATATCAAGTCTATTTAATCCTCGTGCAATGGTGTTTTTTTGATCATATAGATTTATGAATTTTTTATTTTTTGGATCATATACATCAACACCTCCATCAAACATACTAATCCAAAAACGGCCATCACTGTCTTTAGCAATACCTGTTACTGAACTTGAATTTAATGAATTCGTTACATAAGGGATGCTTTTTATAGAGCTAAACTTATTATAATTATCATCATGTAAATCAATTCCGTTATTGTAATAGCCTAACCAAACCCTATCTTTATTATCAGTAAAAACGGTCCAAATAGAGTTTGATTTTATTCCGTTTTGTTTTAATTTTTCTTGTTTGTAGCTTTTTATGTTTCTTGATTTATAATTTATTTCAAAAAGCCCATCATTTTCAGTTCCACAGAGAATATTTCCATTTGTTTTTTCTGCCAAAGACAAGATTCTTTTCTTACTTATAGAAAACTCTTCGATTGAATATATATCGTTATTATTATGATGAATACGTAATAATCCAGAAGAAAATGTACCAATCCATATAGAGTTGTCTTTTGCAACATGAAGAGATTCTATAGATTTGTCAATAGTTTCATATCCATTAACAGTATTGAATTTCGCTAGTTGTAGCACTTCATTATATGGATCAAATGTCATTAAACCATGATTTGTTCCGATTAAAAATCTACCATTTGAGGATTTAACAATAGCATTTATAAGTAAGCTTAGTTTTGGTTTGTTCGTCTTATAAGGTATCAGTTTATGAGTAAGGTTTTTTTTGTCAAACTTGTATAATCCGAATTCATGAGTTCCTAGAAGTAAAGTATTTTCATCATATTCTACAATTGAATGTATTGCAAACTTTAATTCCTTTTCTTCTTTTTGAAGATTTATAGTTTCAAATCTATCAATATTCTTATTGTAAAAGTTAAGACCTACTTGAGAGCCAATCCATATATCTTTTTGAGAATCTTGAAGTATAGAATAGACGATAGAGCTATTTAAAGAATTTTCTTTAATATTTCTTTCTTGCTTATAATTTTTGAAATCGACACCATTATACCTGAATAATCCGTCCCCGTAGGTAGAAATCCATAAAAATCCATCAGAATCTTTAATAATAGAGGTGATTGCTCTTTGTGTAAAACCATCTTCTATTGAATTAAAATTATAGTCATTGGAATTTTCTTGTCCAACTAAAGGTTGAAAAATAGAAAAAAAACAGACTAATAAAATGGATGTAATTTTACAGTAGTTCATAGCTCATTTATAATATTTTCAATTATCCTATAAAGATAATATTTTGAACATAAATCTTCTTTTTATCTATTTGTATTGCTTCAATTATTATACTTTTTTCCTCAAATATTATAAATAAATATAGCTAATAACTTATAAATTTGATGAGAATATTTTTCATTCATTATTTGCAGTATCAAAAAAACAAATCAAACTACGAACCCAAATTAAAAAATTTAAAACTTAAAGTTATGAAAAGAATACTTTTCTTATTAATTTTTTTACCTACGATGGTCTTTTCACAATCTAAAACCATAACTGGAACCATAAAAGACGAAACGGGATTAACCTTGCCCGGTGTGACTATTCAAATAAAAAACACAGAAAAACTTGGGGCAGTAACTGATTTTGATGGTAAATTTACGATCACTATTCCCTCTGAGAGTTCCCAAATTTTAGTTTTTTCATATCTAGGATATTTAACTGAAGAGGTAGATGTTTCAACTAATGGAACAATAGATTTGATAATGACTCCAGATTCAACACAATTAGATGAAGTTATTGTAGTTGGGTATGGATCAGTTCTTAAAAAGGATGTTACTGGATCTGTAGTCTCTGTAAAAGTAAAAGACAATGTTGCTAATCAATCTTTTTCTGTAGATCAAATGCTACAAGGAAGAGCAGCAGGTGTTCAAGTAACTCAAAATGCTGGTTCACCAGGATCTGGTATTAGCGTAAAAATTAGGGGGACAAATAGTTTAAGAGGTAATAATGAACCCCTATACGTTATTGATGGTGTTATTATTTCCTCTGCAGGCGAGGATGTGCTAGCTGCTGGAGGTGTTGGTAATTCTGGACAAGAAATTCAAAATGGATTAAATGGTATTAATCCTCGAGACATTGAAAGTATTCAAATATTAAAAGACGCTTCAGCTACTGCCATTTATGGATCTAGAGGTGCAAATGGAGTGGTTTTAATCACCACCAAGAAAGGTGAGAAAGGGAAAGTAAAAATGAGTGGATTTATTACGACCACCATAAGAACTATGAATAAAAAATATGATGTTTTAGATGGTATTGGCTATGCCAACTATCAAAATGAATTTTCTTTAGCTAATGATCTTAATCCTAGATTTCAAATTGAAGGCTCAGAAGTATTTGGTATTACATACGACGCTGCAAATAATCCTACAGTTTTAAATACACCAGCTGAAATTTTAAACTGGCAAGATGATCTTTACCGCCAAGGGTTCAGTACTAAAGTAGGCTTTTCAGCTTCTGGGGGAAGTGATAATGGTAATTATTATATTTCAGGAGGCTTTGATGATCAAGAAGGGATTGTAAGTAATTCAAGCCTTAAAAGTGGTGATATTAGAATTAATTTAAATCAAAACCTTAGCAGTAAACTGAAATTACAAGCTAGAGTTAGTGCTTCTTTTACCAATACAAATTTTGCTGAATCTGGTGACTTAATTGGAGCTAACCAAAGTTTTGTTAGAAATGCTATCCTATTTAGACCTGTAATCACTGAAGAGTTTGAAGATTTAGGAGAAGATTTGGAGGCATCAAATCCATATTCTTGGGTGAATGATTTTGAAGACGTTTCCAAAGCAAAGCGTTACATCGCTTCTGTAGGACTTACCTATAAGCTCCCGATTAAAGGACTATCTTATCAAATAAAAGCAGGTGGAAATATTAGAACCAAAGACAGAAGACGTTTTTATGGGTTGACAACATTTCAAGGGGCAAATGCGAATGGAGCATTACAGATATCAACTTTAAATACTTCTTCCTATCAAATAAATAATTTTTTAAGATTCAATAGGACTTTTAATAGAAAGCATAGAATAAATGCAACAGCAGGTATTACTTATGATGTAAGAAATGTAGAGAATAGCATTTATGCCGTAGAAAATTTTGTTACTACAGAGCTTACCATACAACAGCCCTTTTTAGCTTCAGTAATCACTCAGCCTTTACGTTATTTAAAATCTGATCAACAGATTTTTTCTATGTTAGGGCGTTTAAATTATACGTTCAATAACAAATATATTCTTACGGCATCTTTCCGTAGAGACGGTGTTTCTAAATTTGCGCCAGAAAATAGATATGGGTTCTTCCCATCATTTGCATTAGCATGGAGGCTTGAAAATGAAAGTTTTATCAAAAATTTAAATATTTTTGAAGACTTGAAATTCAGAGCTGGTTGGGGACAAATAGGAAATCATGGTATCAGGGCTTATGGTACTTTGTCTGATTATGGTATAAACGGTCAGTTATATGGTACACCGGGTAATGGAACAAGTGTTGTTTTAGCACTAAATAACATTGCAAACCCTCAATTAACATGGGAGACAACTGAACAATTAAATGTAGGAGTTGATTTTGAAACTAAAAATAATAGAATCTCCGGTAGTGTTGATATGTATGACAAAACAACCAAAGATTTATTACAAAACTCTCCAATTCCTACTTCTTCAGGATTTGCAAACATTCTTATTAATAGAGGTTCTATTTCCAACAAGGGTCTTGAAATTGCTTTAAATATTGCTGCTGTTTCTACGGATGATTTTGAGATAAATATTGGAGGAAATATTGCTTTCAATAAAACTAAAATAGAATCTCTTGGAATTCCTTTGAAGGATTTTTACATTGATGGAGTTGCAGAACAACGTTCATTCTATCTTGGTAATCAGATTAGTAGAGGTCAATACTTTAGAACTCCTGCCAATGTATTTATTGAAGGTGAAGAAAGTGGACTTTTTTATGGTTTAGAAACTGATGGGATCTATCAAACAGAAGACACAGACCTTGTTGATGGCGCTGTGCCTGGTGATGTAAGAATTATTGATCAAAATGAAGATGGAGTCATAGATATTTTAGATAGAACATTTGTAGGAAACCCTAACCCTGATTTTGTTTATGGGTTTAATCTAAATTTTAAATTAAAAGGGTTTACTGCAAACTTTCTTTTTAATGGAGTTTATGGGAATGATATAGCAAATGGGAATTTAATTAAACTCAACAATGCTGAAGGCTTACAAACCAATATTAGCCCTAATGCTTATTATAATGCATGGAGACCAGATGCTCAAACAAACTTATCCCCAAGAATTGGGTATGAAGCGATACCCAAGCAAACAATTGCAATTACAGACCGTATTATCGAAGATGGTAGTTTTTTAAGATTAAATAACATAACAATTGGGTACGATATTCCAGTAGAAAAAAGCAAGAGGTTTGAACGTTTTAATGTATACATAGCAGGTCAAAATTTAGTAACTTGGACCAATTATAGTGGATATAATCCAGAAGTTTCAAGCTTCTTATATACTGGTCTTATTAATGGTGTAGACTGGAATGGTGCACCAAACGCCAGTACTTTCTTATTAGGGATAAATATTAATTTCTAAGAATTATTGAATTGCAAAAAAAATAAAAAACAAAAAACAGAAACACATGAAAAATTTAAAATTTATAATAGTAATTATTTTTAGTTTTTTATCTAGTTCATGCAACTTAGATGAAGACCCTATATTCTTAGATAGTACAATGTATGACACACCACAAAGTGCAATTGCTGCTTTAGATGGAATTTATCAAAGACTTACAACCTATGACGCTATGGAAAGACGTTATTGGGTCATTAATGGTTTTTCAGGGCTCTTTATAACTCATAGGCAAGGTAATAATGTTAACAATCCTCACAATGGTAATCTAATGGCTCTGAAACCAATTCAAGATCAAGCATCTGAATTTTATTGGAAGGGATTATATGCTGCTATTGCACAAACAAATGCAGCTATTAAAAACATTACAGTAGTTGAAAACCCAACAACAAATGATGAATTACTTTTTAACGATATAGCTGGACAAGCATATTTTGTAAGAGCTTGGGCTTATTTTGATTTAACGCGTCTTTTTTCAGATATTCCTTTATGGATAGAACTAGCAGATGAAAGCAATTTAAATAAAGCAAAATCAACCTCAAAAGAAATATATGCTCAAGCAATTAGCGACGCCCAAACTGCTGCTAACTTAATTAGTGGGGTAAGAGGAACAGGATATCCAAAACAATATGCTGCAAATATGTTATTAGCAAAATTGTACATGACATTAGCTACCAATCCTGAATTAAGAGATGAATCTTTGACAGAAATGAATTATTGGCAGATGGCTTACGATGAAGCTATTAAAGTTTACGGTCAATATTCTTTAGTTGCTGACTATAGTAGCATATTTACGGATTCTAATGAAAATAATTCGGAGTCTATCTTTGAATTACAAATCAGCCAAGATGCCACTAATTCTCAAATGGGAAGAAATTACACGCCAAACAACTATAAATTAGCACAAAATTTTGGATGGTTTAGAGTTCATGCAGATATTTTTGAGATTCATAGAGATATGTATCCAAATGACCCTAGAATTGATGCCAGCTACATGTATGATTATACAAATGCAAGAAATGGAAACCGTGTGCGCACATATCCAGCCATAACAACTCGTCGAAATGTAAGAGCAAGCCATCCTTTTCTATTCAAATTTGCTGAAAAAGACAAGGCGCATAGCAATCAATATAATAGTCAAAATATAGTTATTTACAGATATGCTGACTTACTTCTAATGTTAGCTGAAATCTCTAACGAATTACAAAACGGACAACAATTAGGCTATGTTACAGAAGTTTTAACAAGAGTTGGGATCACTCCTCAAGTTGGGTTTTTTGGTTCTAAAGAAGATTTTAGAAAAGCTATTATGAATGAATATCGTTTTGAGTTAATTGGAGAAGGTGAAGATTCTCATAACAGCAGAAGGCGAGGGTTTGATTATTTTCTAAATAATACTATTTTAATACATAACACAAATTCAAATCCAGGGTTTAAACCTTCCGTTGATATTCTTTTAAGCACAGATCCAGCAGGGACAATGACTTTACCAATACCGCAAGCAGAAATTAATACCAATGAATTAATTGACGGATAATTAATTTATTATAATAATACATAAGTAAACCATAACCAACACCGGTTATGGTTTGTTATAAAGAGGTTATTTAGCTTTAAAATTAGCAATGATTTCCTCAAAAATATTATTAAAGCTTCTAATCAAAATGTAGTTTTGATTGTTTTGTAATTTTTAATTAATATAAGATAGTTTGAGTGAATAAATTAAGGGTTTTTATATTGATTGGCGCTGTCTCTATTTCACAGTTGATATCTCAAAATCAACTGCCGATTGAAAATGGCGAAATGAAAACTATTGAGGATGGTTTTTTTTCTCAATGGGCAACCCAAGCTAATAATGGAGCAAATGCTAATTTTATTTTTTATTTAGCAGACGATCAAGATCAACTAGATTATGGTTGTTATGGAAATCCAAAAGTAAGTACTTCTAATGTAGATCAACTAGCCAAAGAAGGGATGAGGTTTACTAACTTTTATACAGCTCAAGCTATTTGTGCTCCAAGTCGTTCTCAAATTTTTACAGGAATTTACCCTGTGAAAAATGGATGCATGGCAAATCATATTGGTGTAAAACCAGATTTAAAAAGTGTAACAGACCGTCTACAAGACGCTGGCTATGAAGTTGTTTTAGCTGGAAAAAGTCATGTGAAACCAAATTCCGTTTTTAATTGGAATCATTATTTTGGATCAATTAAGCATCGTTATTTACCTCTAGAAAAAATTGATGATTATTTAAAAAACTCAAAAAAACCTTTTTGTTTATTCATTACTTCAGATTATCCTCATGGTCCTTATCCTAAAGCTACAAAATATTCTAAAAAAGATATTTATAAACTTCCTTATCACAAAGGAAATGTTAAAAATCATATGCCAGGATATTATAAAAATATAGAAGATGATAATATCCAATTAGGAAAAATTTTAAAAATGGTTGACACCTACGGGCTAAGAAATAACTCTATGTTTATTTATGCATCAGATCATGGTATGTCTGGTAAATGGGGGCTTTCAGAACAAGGCCTTAAAGTTCCTTTTATTGTTAGATGGCCTAATCATATTCAACCCAATACTACATCGAATACGCTACTAACATTTGTAGATGTTTTACCAACTTTTTTAGAAGCCTCAGGTTCTTCAATTCCAAAAAATTTAGATGGCAAGAGTTTTTACAAGACTTTAAAAGGGAATGAAAAGAATGTTCATCAATACATATATGGAGTTGCAACTAAGCAAAATATTCGCGCTTGCACTGTTTTTCCTTCAAGAATGGTTAGAGGAGAAAGGTATAAACTGATAAGAAATTACAATGCACTAGAAGTAATGGAATCGAATTTAGGCGAAAATGAAATTATAAATCAATTTATTAAGATAGGAGCTCAATCATTTCCTAATACACCTTATGAGGAATTATACGATTTACAAAATGATCCTTATCAATCTAAAAATCTTGCAAATGATAAAAAGTTTGCAAAACAAAAGGAACTATTGTCAAAAGAATTGCAAAACTGGATGATATTACAAAATGATTTTTTAATTACAGATAAAATGCCCTTGATAAAACCCACACTTCATCCATTAGACAGGCTATCAAAATGGAATGATGTTAGTGAAAAATTACAAGGAAAATTAACTTCGAAGGATTATAGATCTATTCATTATTAAAAATATAAGAATGAAAAACATACACCTTCTATTCATGCTTTTTTGCTGTCTTTATATTCAAGCTCAAGAGAAAACTGAAAAACCATTAAATATTATTTGGATTAGTTGTGAAGACATTGGACCAATTCTTAGTACTTATGGAAATAAAGCGATCAAGACACCTAATATAGATCGAATAGCCGCTGAGGGAGTTAAATACACCAATGCTTATTCCACAGTTGGAGTATGTGCTCCAAGTAGATTTTCTATCATTACAGGGATGTATCCTGCTAGATTAGGAGCTCATAATATGCGAACAGGAAATCATAATAATTTTAAATTTCCAGAAGATGTTTTTCATAAAACAAATAAAGGAATTTTAGATACCTCTGGAAAGAATGTTCCTGAATACGAGGTTGTAACACCATCATATGTGAAAGCATTTACAGAATACCTAAGAGCAGAAAATTATTACTGTGTAAATGATGATAAATGTGACTATCAATTTAATGCTCCTTTTACAGCTTGGGATGATGTGTTTGGTGGTGGAACCTATAAAAATGCTCCAAAGGATGCTCCTTTCTTTTATGTGAAAAATCATTATATATCTCATGAATCAAGAATCTGGCTTCGAAAAGACAAACCTTTAACGGTCAATCCAGAAGAAGTAACCATACCTGCTTATTATCCCGATATACCTATAGTAAGAAATGATATTGCTCGTAAATACTCGAATATTGAAGCGCTAGATAAAGAAGTTGGACAACTTTTAGATCAACTTGAAGCTGATGGAGTTTTAGATAATTCTATAATTTTCTTTTGGAGTGATCATGGAGGGAACCTCTTAAGACAAAAAAGAGCTGTAGGAAATAGTGGACTTCATGTTCCTCTTTTAATTCGCTATCCAGACGGGTATCGTGCAGGAGAAATAGATGATCGTTTAGTGTCTTTAATGGATTTGGGTCCGACTGTGATGTCTCTTTTGGGAATAAAACCACCACAACATCTAGATGGGAGAGCTTTTGCAGGAAAGTACGAACAAGCTCCAAGAAAGTTAATTTTTGGTTCTGCTGACCGCTTTGATGAATCTACTGATATGCAACGTTCTGTTCTCGATGGTCGTTACGTGTATGTTAAAAACTTCATGCCAGAGTTACCATTAATCTACAGAAATAAATACAGAGAACAAATTCCAATGAATGCAAAATTGATTGCATTAAATCAAGAAAAAAAATTAAAAGGGAATGCTTCATATATTTTTATGGATACGAAACCATTAGAGGAGTTCTATGATTTACAAAACGATCCTTATGAAGTTAACAATCTTGCTAATGACCCAAATTACGCAACAAAAATCAAAGGATATAGAAAGGCATTAAAAGACTGGCAATTAGAAATTGAAGATAAAGGGTTTGTTCCAGAACATGATTTAATAGAAATGTTTTGGCCAGAGATGAAGCAACCTATTACACAAAATGTAACTTTTAAAAAAAACAATAAAGGAACTCTAAAATTAAATTCTTTAACAGAAGGTGCGTCTATCGGCTATCAAATAGGAGATGATATTGGAACAAATCATTGGAATTTATATCACAAGCCTTTAAGGATCGATACAAGTCAAAAAATTTTAGCAAGAGCAATCAGAATTGGATACAAAACATCAGAAATAACATCATATTAAATTAATAATAATGAGCATATTAAATTTTAATAAACTAAAAGCATTCACCCTTTTTTTAGTATTTATAATAACAAGTTGTAAAAATGAAGAAAGCCAAAAATCAACTTCTAATACATCACTCAAAAAACAAAATATTCTATTTATATCGATTGATGATTTCCGACCAAAAGTTAGTTCATATGGTGAAACAAAAATGATTACTCCCAATATAGATAAACTAGCCTCAGAGGGACTTCAATTTAACAATGCTTATACTAATATTGCTGTATGTGGTGCAAGTAGAGCAAGTATCATGACCGGAATTCGCCCTAGTGAAAAAAGGTTTAATGATTTTTCAACAAGAGCATCAGTAGACACTCCTGATGCAATACCATTGAATCAAATATTTAAAGAGAATGGATATGAAACAATTTCTTATGGAAAAATTTATCATCATAAAGATGATTTTCAAGAGTATTGGTCTGAAAAAGATGGCGGTCAAATACAGTCAGACTTTCAAGACCCAAAGTCAATTGCTAGAGTAGAAAATGCAGGAACAGGAGAATATGGAAAAAAGCAGCCAACATTTGAATATCCTGATGTTGATGATTATGCCTATAACGACGGGAAAATCACAAAAAGAGCTATCAATAAATTAAAAACATTAAAAAGAGAAAATAAACCTTTCTTCATGGCGATAGGGTATGTATCTCCTCATTTACCGTTCATTCAACCAAAAAAATACTGGGACATGTACGACCATAATGCTATTAAATTGGCGGATAATTCATTTCAACCTAAAAATTCACCAGACATAGCTATTGAG
>CESJ01035340.1_pt1 | contig 24228 bp, 21 predicted proteins | sample 356311 | NCBI WGS metagenome assembly CESJ01 (sample SAMEA2621487, study PRJEB7988) | marine metagenome | biome: marine biome (ENVO:00000447); feature: surface water layer (ENVO:00002042); material: "saline water (ENVO:00002010), including plankton (ENVO:xxxxxxxx)" | depth 5 m
GCAATTGAATCTGGCCATAAATCTCTTACTTCCATTACCCAAGGAATGCTCTTGAAAAGACTTAACATCCTTCCAGATATTGCTGTAAAAAATTGTGGGCTTGTCGCTATTATTATATCTGTTTTTACGAACAATCCAATTAAAAAAGAGGAAACGGCATAACTAATATAATCAATTATACGCTTTACAAAACCATTGTTTGGTGCAATATATGACCAAACTCTGATTACTCTAATTCCATCTATATTCTCTTTTCGATATAACTTATTAGTATATCCTTCAAACACTTTCCCATTGGGGAAGTTTGGAAAACAAGTTATTACAGTTACATTATATCCCATTTTAGTCCATTTTAAACAATGCTCATAAGTCCTTGTGGCGGGCGCATTTGTTTCTGGAGGGAAATTATCTGTTAAAAAAAGAATTCTCATAATGAGATTTTAGTTTCTAGTGTTTGGTCAAATAAAACTACAATTTTATAAGCCAAGTTAGTTTTATTAAACCCTGCAGATAATTGATATTCTTCAATACAAATATTAGATGCTCTTTCAAATTCAATAGACACTCCTGAAGATTCTAGTATAATAGTATTACCATCAACTAATGGTATTGATACTGAACAGTGGAGATGAAAATAAGCCCTAGCTTTATTACTTGTTGATCTATTTATTTTATCTTTTAAAATTATACTGTTCTCTCCCCACAAAAAAGATCTTGTGTGTTTATAACCATCACTTAAGTAACTATCATGACTGGCTTCAATAAGATTAGGTTTTTCTATTAAATGAGTTATTTTAGCTCTTTTAGCTACACGAAATCCTCCCCAAACTTGAGTTTGGTCTTTAGATCCTATTTTTACTGTATTATGAGATGAGGTTGACCTTTCTTCTTGTCTTCTTGAGTTTTTCTCATAGGTGGAAATTCCCATATCTACAATGATAGATTTTCCTTCTTTTATCAATTCGAAATTAAATGTATCACTATGTGCGTGCCCAGGTTGATAATCGGGGCCTATATTACCAACATCAATAAATAATTCATAATTATCTGTACAAATTTTTCTATAACCAGAATCAGAAAGTGGTATATCTTGTCTATTTATTCCTAGTTGTTTTGTATGATCGAATAACTCTTTGGAACTTGGTGCAATATTAAATGTTGCATCATTTACCATTGGAATGTTTCCATTTTTATAAGTTATATTATGAAGCCATGAAATCATTAAACTAGCTTTTTGCTCTAAAAACCATAGTAAATCATCTTTTTTCCATTCGCTATTTAATTTAATTAGTTGTATAACATCTAATAATCTTGATAAAATAATCTGATGATACATTGGAGACAATTCAAAATGAGCACCGTCTTTTAAAACTTGTTCGTTTAATTCAGTAATAAGAAGATCCTTAGACTTATTATATAGTTTGTCATCCTGAAAATAATAAGCCCCAAATAATAATGAAAATGCATTTTCAAGAAGATGATTTCCTAACAAATGATATTCTAAGTTTTTAAATAAAATACTATAATGAAAATAAAGAGTATTATTAATTACTTCATCTTTAACTTGATTATCACTCAAAAACTTCACCCAATTTATACCTCTTAAAGAAATGGGATACGGTTCTTTCCCATCTTTCAATAAATCATCATTTTCTATAAAATCTTGAATTAATATTAGCCCATTTTCTTTGGATATATTTTCTTGATTTAGAAAATCAAAATAATTCAAATTATAAGTCCAGAGCTTTCCATATTGATTAAAATTCCAATTAATTTTATCAGAAAAAGAATGAGAAATATTTAAAAAAATAAATGACTTCTTTTCTTCAAAGTAGCTATTCTTATAATCAAATCTATTTCTCCATACTATTGGATTAAATTTATTAATGATTCTCTTTTTTACATTGTATCCAAAAAGTCTATTTCTTAAAAAATAATACAAACGATAATAAATCTGAATAAGTTTTAAATAAACTATAGTGTTAAAAACTAATTGTAATTTTTTCATGTTGATTTATTACCCTAAACAATCTGAAGTCAATTTATGAGATTTCATTGTTATAACTCTCTTCAATATTAACAAGATCACCTTTAATCATTTTTTGAAGACTAATAGCTGTAAATGTTGAAAAACAGATATTATTAATTTCATTTTTTGTAGAAAAAGTTTTGTTTTTTACTTTACTTAAAAATAAAGAAATTGCTTGATCATGTCCTTTACCTTTTTTTATGATATTAATTCCAGAGAATTTTTTCCAATTATAATTCTCATATTTTAATTTATTTGTTTCAACTATAATTTTCTCTTTTGGAACACTTGGTGGTAAATCATATCTGTATTGTATACTGACTATCGAACCATCTTTAAATTTTAAAATAAAATCTCCTGTATCTTGATAGTATCTATCTCTTTTGACACATTCGACACTTATTAGTTTAGTATGTTGTAGCATTGTTAACGAAAGATCTATAAAATGACAAAATTCCCCAGTAATTCTTCCTCCACAAGTTTTTTCATCTAAAAGCCAGTGAGCGTCAGGGAGTTTACCAGCATTGATTTTCATTTCAATCTTAGCTTTCTTGCCATTTATTTTCTTTTTTACAAAATTTGTCCAAGGCGCCAAAGACCTATTATAACCAACTGCATATATTGACTTATTTGATAACATTTTTTTTCTTACCTCAATGAGTTCTTCATTTGAAATAACCAATGGCTTTTCTACCCAAACTGGCAATGATAACTCAATTGCCTTTTTTACAAAATAAAAATGAGTTTGATGAGGTGTCGTAATACATAAAGTTTCGATATTTTTATAGAAATCTGAATATTTTGTAGTTATCATATCTGTCTCAAATTTATTTTGAGCAACATACAATGACAATCCTTCTCTACCTAAAATTGAAGAAACATAACCTTTTTTTGATTTATTAATAGATGGTATTAAAGTAGACATAGCGAAATTACCAATTCCAATTAATCCAACTTTTATTTTGGTTTTGGTTTTATTTTGTTTTAAAAATGTTTGAACAGGCTTTCTATTAGTATTTTTATATTTAATTAATTTAGAAAAAAACAAAGAGTTATTTGGAAACAAATATATTTCATCTGCCTTTTCTAAATTAATTTCTTCAGAAATCAGGTCAAGTACTTCAAGTTTATTTAATGAAATTAATTCAAAAAAATGTTTAATATTTTGATATGAACTTCCTTCACCTTTATGATCTTTATCTCCACTTGAATTTGAAACAACTAGTTCAATTTGTTTTTTAAAAAAGTTGTCTCTAATTAAATTTAAACCTATCACTCCAGAAGAAATTATTTTACCTTTTCTTTTGGTGTATGATGTTGCTTCATTAATAATGTTACTAGACTGTGAAGCAGCTGCAATTATCGTAGAGTCTGCTCCGTTTCCCTTAGTGTGATTTAAAACTGTTTCAGTTAAATTCTCACGAACTCCTATTGCACCGTATTTTTCTGCAAGTTCAATCTTCGTTATATCTAAATCAAAAACAATACAATTATATCCCTTAGCTCTCAGTATTCGAAGTGTGATTTGACCTAATAAACCCAAACCAATTAAAACGACATCTTTTGAGCCATTAGGAATACATTTAATACTTTGCATAGCTATTCCTCCTAAAGCTCCAAAAGTAGCTGATTTAGAATCTAAATCATGAGGTATCTCAACACACATATTAAAGTCAATCAAAGCTTCTTCTTGATGAAATGAGTTTGTAAAAACTCTTTGATCTTTAGCTAAATTATATATCTCGTAAGGTTTTGTAGTAATACCAACAGCGGAATAACCCATAGTCATAGGGTAATCTAATTTATTTTTGACAGCTTTATAAGTATCTAAAAATCCACTTGATTTTATCTTATTAATTACATCTTTTACTTTATCGGGTTGTTGCCTCGCTTTATCAATCCAGCCGACTTTACCAAAATTAACAATTGATGATTCAGTACCCTTACTAATCAGAGAATATATATTTGAAACACTAATTTTATTAGAATTAGTGGTTGGAGAAGGTACATTCAAAATATCAGTTTTTCCAGATTTTAAATTTTGTGTTAATATTTTCATTTATATAAATTTTCAGTGATTTTTTTTAAGATTGGATGCATAACGAAATATTGCTTTCCATCCGACTGTAATTGTTTTTGCTTTTTAAAACTACCTTTTTTTATAGATGAAATTGTCTTTATCATCAATTCTAGCATAACTCCAGATAAATATTCTCTAAGTTCTGTGAAATTCTCGAATTTACCTGAATCAACTTTAACTATTTCAAGTATATCTCCAGTATCAATGCCTTTATCCATAAGATGACAAGTTACTCCAACTTGTCTATTTTCATTTTCTAAAAAAGGCCATTCAACAACATCCATTCCTCGATATTTTGGTAAAACACCCATATGACAATTCAAAACACCAAAAGAAAAAGAGTCTAGAAATCTATTTCTTAATAATCCTCCTCCACAGAATGCACCAATATCGATTTTCAAGTTTGTTAAATCATCAATGAGATTAGCACTATTAAATGAACTGACTTTTTTATGATAAATATGATTTAAATCACAAAGTAATTTTAAATTTGGTTTTATCCCAGATTGTACTAAATATCTCTTGGGAGTTTCAAAACTATAATCCAAGCTTTTTTTTTCATTCAAAATTGCTTTGTTTAAAACCTTATAAAATATTCTTTTTCCATCTCTTTTAAATTCATTTTTCAACCTTGATAGGTTAAAAGTATGAACTAAGACACCAACTACTTCTATATCGGGATCTTTTAATAATTTTATTAATACGGCAGTTGCATAGGACTGAAAATTAGTTGGAGCTATTATTAATACCCTCATATATGTTTAAAGCTTTAATTCTTAATTCTTTTTTTTGTGAAATTGAATATATAGGCATCCAGTCAATTAGTTTTAATAGCAAGTTTAAAAATCTTAAATCTTGTGTGTTTTCATAAAGTGAAAAAAGTCTATATATTACAAGCATCAAATGACTATTATTTTCAAAATAATCTTTCTTTTTCACTTCAATTCTTCTCAAGTCTTTTTCTGAAAAATTCGTTAAATAACCTAAATTGAAAGATTTCCCAGTCAAATTAATGAGACTTTCTACATTTATAAATAAATCATCTAAACTTTCAGCACCATTTGAGAAACTGACACTACCCCATTTAAAAAGAGGCATTGGATAGATGTCTTTAGGAATCCGTAACAACTCTAACCAATTAATGCCAAAGTCTCTACTAAAATAAATAGAACTATAATTGACCTGACAACCTTTTCCATTTTCAACAGTAGTGCCAAGAATTGCATTCCCTTTTTTATCTTGCTTTAAAAACCAAGCAGTTTGCTTAACAGATAAAACTTTCTCTCTTTTCCCATCAGACCTATTTTGTCTATATATATAATTTTCTTTAATTAAATTATCAGTACCATAAAATAAATAATCTTTTGAAAAACCTATGTTAACAATTCTAAAGTCTTGAGATTTGTCTCCAATATTAGTAATGTTTTTAAAATTATCATCTGTATACAAAAGAAGGCATTCTCCATCATTATCACCTGTAGTTACCCATATTCTATTTTCTATATAAAGATCATTAGTAATAGAATGAACGTGTCTTATTACACCTGGCAAAAAAGTATAAGCAATAGAAATATTGTTTTTATTATCAATTTTGTAAATTTTTGATGACTTTCTTGTTTTATTTTGATCATACTGGCCAAAATAAATGGTTCCATTATGTATACAATGTGAATTAAATAGTGGAGAATCACCTTCAATTTTGCCTAATAACCTATAGGTTAACTCCTGAATTAAATAAACACAAGAATCTCTTATAATTATTAATTTTCCGGTAACTCTGTCATAAATAACTTCTTTTGCATCAGAACGCAACAATCTTTTTAATATGGTTATATTTAAATGATAATCTCGCGGAAAACAAAAAGGTAACATTATTTGTGTCTTAATATTATTTTCTTTTTTGTGTATGCTTATAAGCCGACCAGAACTTTCAATTGTTGTATTGTGATTCGAAAAATGAACAACTTTTTTTATTAAGATTTTATTCGGCATTTTTTCATAAATTTATTTGTTGTGTAAAATATGTTAAACATTAAGACCTATTCTATCATTACAGTGGCTTAAGTAAGACCCATTTCTTGTAAGTAAAATCAACAATACATATTCAAAAGTTAAATCATTAAGAAACTTAAATTAAACAAAATTAACTTTATCAAAATCTATTTAATTCCTATAAATTGATAAGGAAACATTGGTAATAGTTGTTTAAAAAAGAAGACTTACTAATTTTAAAGTGTCATTGGTGATATTTCAAATAATGCAGCTCATTTTTTAAAATCTTGTATAATTTGTTTCATGAGCAGATATTAATCTATTTTCTATATTTTCCCAAGTATACTTTTCTTTAATTTTTTCTGAAAAGTGATAGCTAGATTTTTCCTTTATTAAATCCTGTAATAAATTACTATAATCTATTTTATAAAAAGAATTTAAAATGTAACCAAGTTTGTTCTTTGCTACAAAACTAGAAACATTAACTTCTGAATTAATAATGACAGGGACATTACACTGAATTCCATCAAAAATCTTATTTGGGGAGGCATTAATATTATTAGAATTTGTTGGAGCATAAAGACAAAGTATGTAATCGCATTTAGCAACAGCAAATTCTAGAGCTTTTACTTGTGAAATTACTCCTAAATATTCCGCATTTGCCATCTTACATAGTTTCTCTGTTTGTTCATCTGTGATCCATCCAGCTAAATATAGTTTAACTCTATTTGGAAACCTCATGCAAAGCTCCTGCATTTGAATTGTACCTCTGGCGCTGTTCAATGTTCCATTATAAAAAATGGATAACATGTTTGGGTCAGGATTTCTTTTTTTACCAGATGTAAAATTGAAAGGAAAATTTTCAACAACTAGGGTTCTTTTCTTAACAAAATCTGGCATAAGGTTAAACCTGTTATCATCTGTCACTAAAATTTTATTTACTGGTAAATAAACAATTCGTTTAATAAAGTTTAGTTTATTTTTTGTAGAGTTTATTTTTAAAAAAAAAGAATCGAAAACATCTAATACTGTATGTTTAAAAAACAATAATGGGTAGAAAAATATCATTAATTGCTCATTAATTACATGAATTGAACTGATTTCATGTCTTAGTAACAAATATAAAACCAGTAAGAATGAGTATAAGAATGATTTAACAGAGTTTCTTTTCGCCTCTAATAAATAAACTTTTTTACATAGTGCGAAAATTTCTGAGTTTTCTTTATTTTTTGTTCCATTTCCTATAAAAATTATATTATAACTTTTGGATAAAGATTTTAATTCTTTCTTTATTCTGGTATCTGTACCGTCGTTATTAGAAATATATAAAATTGTCATTAAAATAGTTTAATTTAAAAGTCTAGCCAAAATTAATATTCCAACATTATATTGAAACATAATTTGACCGGGATTAAAAGTGTTTTCTACCCAACCAATTGCAAAAAACGGCAAGAACAACATTAAAAAAATAATTTTCAGTTTATGGTCTGAATTTCGTAAAACTCTATAGATGGATTTTATAATTATTACTAGCCAAAGGATTATACCAATAATTCCTAATTGGTGGTATACTGACAAATATGTGTTGTGTGTACCTAATTTTTCTGAGTAAATATCTTCGGCATCTATGCGTCCTAATCCAACCCCTACATAACCTGTATCTTCAACTTTATTTAAATAATATTCTCTTAACCTTAGTCTTTCATTATAGCTACTGTCATCTAATGTATTACTTGAATAATCAATTCTATCTAAACGTTGAACAGTTTTAAAATCACCTAAATCATAACCTATAAAAAAAACATTTAACACAATAATTATTGGTATGATAATCTTTCGGTTATAAAAAAAATAAACACAAACATTTATACATAAAACAATGGTAGGTGTTCTTCTTCCAGAAAATAATAAAACAATCAAACAGCATACAACAAAAGCCCATTCTAATGGGCTTATTTTTTTCTTTTTAATCGAATTAATAACTAAAATCAAAGAAGCTACAACCATAACACAATATGTGTAATGAGTTTTACTAGAGAAATAAATATCTTCTGAACCTAATACTAATTTTGGAAGAGAAAATACGGCTAAAATTGTGCCAAAAATATATGCACTCAAGATAATTGTTAAACCTCTAATAATAAATTCATAATAATTAGAAGAAATTTTTCTGGTGTGTATAAATAATTTAATAAAGCCAATAAAAGTAAGTATAAACCAAATTGGATAAATAAACTTTTGAGTTAAAAGTGAATTAATTATTAGCCATACAAACAATAAAAGTACATCCCAAAATCTTTTAAAAATTAAAAAATTATTTTTTTTATTATCAAAGGAATTATAAACCAAGGAGGAAGCTAAAAGTAAAGAAATCGGGAACCTCAAGAAAACTAGATTTGAAAGAAAACTATTAGTCATGCCCCCACCTACAGAATATCTTAAATAACCATAATTACCATAGGTTAAGAAACCATATAGAACAAAAAGAACCATTGGAAAAGTCCAGGTTTTCAGATTATAACTACTAATTATTTTTAATAAGCTCATAGATATTTTTAATTAATATTTCAATAGAAAATATTTTTACAAAATCTTTACCGTTATTTATTTTAATTTTGGTTTTTGAGACGTTAATAAAACACTCCTCTATTTTTAGTTTTAAAGATTCTGGATTGCACACTTCTGCCAAATAACCATTTTCACCATTATTGATAACCTCTGGAATTCCACCCACATTAGTAGTTACTACTGGTACGCCAATTGCTAAAGCTTCTATATTAGCAACTCCTAATGCTTCTGCTCTTGCTGGTGTGCAAAAGATGTGTGATTTTAATAAAATTTGAATTATTTGTTCTTGCTTTTTAGGTCCCAAAAAATTAATTTCAATATTAGTAGCTTTACATCTATCTTCTATCAATTTTTTGGAACTAAAATCTGGGCCAATGATATTTAATTTGAAATTATATTTATCTAATAGTTGTAAACTCTTAGCTAAATCCCATAAGCCACCTCTTACGTAATCATTTTTTACAAAAGTAATAACTACAGATCCTTCTTCATAAGAATTATCCCATTCATAAGATTTCAATGATTCTAGATTAATTGCCTTATACAGTCGTTTTATTTTATTTGAATTTAATTTATATTTTTTTATTACCAAATCAGTTAAAAAATTTGAATTGGTAACAATCGTTTCAAATGTTTTTGTAGAGATCTTTTCTAGAAACTTTAAATACACTCTTCTGTAATAGCTTCTTTCAAACTTTACAGGAAAAACCTTTGTGTCTATGTTTTCATTATCGTTGATAAAACCAAAAGACTTTTTTTTATAAAATAAAGAAGTTAGAATTCCTGTATTCGAATTGTTAAAGAGAATCGCATCAAATTCAATTTGTTTATTTAACTTTTTAATTTGCTTGTAATAGTAATAATTTCTAAATAATTGAGAAAACAAATTGTTCTGAGCAAAATTACTCATCTTTAATTTGAAAAGACGTTCCTGATCTTCTCCATTCATATCTTCTGTAAGCACATAAGGAACAAAGAAATTATGCATTTGATAAGAGTTATGAAATAAATTCGCAAAACGTGCTGGGCCGTTTGTTACTTGTTCATAAGCATTTGTACATAACAGAACTTTTTTCATTTCTTAAATATTTTTCTAAAATCGGACCATTTATAATTTCCCAAGGAATTAAAGTTCTTTTCACCGAAAATCTTCAGTTCTTCTTTAGAGTATGTAAAGCACTTTTGCATACCTTTTAAAAGATCTTCATATAACAATTCTTTCTGATTTATAAGCCTTTTTTTAAGAACTCCAATTTCAGGGGCTAAAATAGCTTTTTTAAATCCCATGGCTAAAATTGCAGATCCTGAATTTTCAACATTTTTAAAAGGTAAAACTACTACATCAGCAACATCATAAAAGGCAGAAATTTCCTCTTCTTTTATAAACTCATTAAATAATTCTATATTCTCTATTGCTTCGCATTTTTCTTCCAATAAATATAATTCTTGCTCCAAAGCTTTGCCTGCAATAATGAGTCTAATTTTTTCTTGATCGTCTAATTTTGAGAACGCTTTGATCAACTCTAATACTCCTTTGTATGCTCGTATCTGACCTAAATACAAAAATGTAAACTTTTCAGGCTCCTTTTTTACGGCACATTCTTCATTTTTAATCTTTTGAAAGTACTCTATGTAAGAACCTTCTGGAATTACATTAACAGGTACTTTCACCTGAAACTCACGTGATACTTTCTCTTTGGTCTTCTCTGAAAAGACTCTGATACTTTTGCATCTTGAAGCAAAAAAACGTCTTACTATCTGATCGTATTTTTTCTTTCCTCTAATATGAGGATAGATATTATGTAGCGTCCAAACCCATTGAGTTTTAGGGAAAAAAGTTTTGGCAAAAAAAATATCTAAAAAAAAGAAGATTCCATAAACCCAAATAATTCTTTCATATTTGGTAATATAATAACGGTGAATCCAATCAAAATGAATAAAGTCCGCTTTTTTATTCTTTAGCAATGTTCTTGTGATCGCAAATAATTTTGATGAGACTCCATGAACTACACTATGTGAATCACTTTGCAAAGCATCCATCATTAATTTTTGGTATGGGTTTTCGTCGCCAGCAACTGGTAAACATACAATCTTGGTTATCATTTAAAAGGTGGTTTGTAAAAGAGTTGATACTTTAGAGCGCTTTTTCTTACTCCTATTTTTTTTGCTGGGACACCACCAACAATAGACATCGGCTCTACATCTTTAGTCACAACCGCATTTGATGCAACTATTGCTCCTTTACCTATCCTTACTCCAGGCAAAATGGTTACTCTAGATGCTATCCAAACATAATCTTCAATAAAAACATCTCCTCCTGAATCTTTATGAAAATCATCATGTACATCATGTTCTAAGGTCCAAATATTAGTTTCTTGTGCAATATCTACATTATTCCCTATGACCAGTTTCCCCCCCCTGCCATCTAAAAGAACTTTTTTATTAACGACTGAGTTTTCTCCAATACTGATATTTTTCGGGTTTCTAAATTCTAAACCCATTAAAAAATTAGTCTTTTTTCCAACGCTATTGAGCCTAGACTTAATAAATAATTTTCTGAAGGAATGTAAAGGAACATACATAAAGTAGTTTAATACTATGTAATCTAAAAAGGAAAGAAATCTTATATATATGGATACTAAAACTTTTTTCATCTTTTAATCAGTTTATTTATTTTCACAAATAAATTTAGAAAACGTCTTTTCATTCTATTCTTTTTCATTTCTGAGCTATATGTCTTTCTTTTGTTATAATATTTCACACTATGTGTTCCAAATTTAATTTTTTCTATTTCTTCAATGTCAAAATTCATCTCTACACTATTTTCCAATCCATTCATTTGAATTAAAGGTACAACTTTAACTTTTCCTCTTTCTACAGTTAAATAACCTTTTTCTTCAGTTGGTAAACTACTAAATTTAAAATCAATATCATTTAATTTGTAGTTTGTATCTGTAAGTTTACCTTTTTTTGCAAGTAAAAATTGACTTGTAAACGGTTGTCTTTTTTGATTATTTCGATCTTGAATGGATAATTTACTTTTTTTAACATCCAACACAATTTTTCTATCTATGGATAGTGATTTTTTATAAATACAATAGCTAATTTCTACTTGATCTTCTTCACAATTTACTTCTACATCCTTAACTTGATTTAAATATCCACTATTAGATGTGTAAACTACTGATTGATTCTTGTAAGATTTTGGTTTTACGTTGATTCCTTTAGTGTGTTCTTTAAATTTAAAAGACCCAGGAGTGTCTAAATAGACCTGACCGTTGTAATACAAGCAAATAACTCCGCTATCTTCATGTCCGTGAACTTTGGGGTATATTTTTTGTGTATTAACAAGCAATTGAAGACTTACTTTTCCTTCTGAGTTATAAGCATTCACCAAAACCAAACCTGTATCAAATTGATGTACGATTATTTCATTTTTATGGTCTAATCTTTTGGGTTCATATGCTTGCAATGGATAATCATGACCTCCAGAAGATTGACCAATTCTTAGAAACTTTCCATTAAGATTGATAATATCAAAAAAAACTTCTGTTTTCTTCAATTTGAGTTTAACACTAGCATCTGGTTCAAAGTCAAAATACTTTGAACCGATGTTTAAAATCTTTTTGTATAGTTTATAAATTAAAAACCAATAAGTTGATGAAGATTCTAACGGTACTCCATCATCACTAATGTAGTGATCTATTCGATCTACAGATCTAGCATAAAACTTAGATGCTATAGATATATATTTTTCACTTGTAAATCCTCGCAAAGCAAGTAAACCGTAGGTGTCTGATATAATTCCATGATTTGTTAAATAATCATAATTAGTTTTCGAAAGATTGAATTTTATATGCTTATAGTGAATCTTGTAGATTTTCTGATAATTGAGAAAATCATTTTTTTTTGCCATAAAGATCATAAAATCTCTAAGAAAAACTGATCTGTTGGTTACACAGTGATCGTACCATTCATAAGCGTTTTTAGAAGACAGTATTCCTTTGATATCCATTACACTCTCTAAAATTCTATCAAGAACATCTTTAGGAAGTGAATCAGGGTTAGCAGCATAGAGTAAAAGGATTTGTCGTTGTATTTCAAAACTAAAGTAGATCAAATCACTCAATTGACTCCCTATGACCTGACTTTTAATATTTTTATTAATATTAATTACTTCATTTTTGACACCTTCTATCTTAAAATTAAATATGATATTATCAGAGGTTATTACTGGTTTGCTCAATAAACTTGATTCAACAAGTTTATCAAATGTCTCTTTTTTATCTAACTCAAATTGTATTTTCATTATAGGCTTTTTAATTCTTTGAGCTCTTTCTTAAAACCAATAGCTATAATAAGTGCTAGAGGCGCACAGATTATTCCTACTTTTAATAAATAGTAAATCCAAGTCTCCTCTATAAAAAATGATTGTCTTCTAAGTATAACTGCAGGAACTAGTATAACTAAACCTATAGTCATGTATTTTAAATTGAAATAATCTGTAAAACTAATTTTTAATTTTCTTTTACTGTAAAGATAAAAGTATCCTAGATTATAAATAGATTGGACAGTAGTTCCTATAATTACCGATATAACACCTATTGATTGAATCAACACAACCGAAACTACTAAATTAATTCCTACAGAAATCAAAGAAAGTTTCACGGTTTTGATATTATCATCAGACAAACTTAACAAACTGTATTGAGCTTTGTAAAAGCCTGCAATTAATAAGTTCACTGCGCCTAAAAAAGCCCAATCTGCATAATATATAAAGTCTTCATTGGGAAGCCATAACTTTACAAACCCTGGATAAGAAATATAGATTATGATCACTGCTCCAAAAACTAACATAAAATTAGTTCTCGTAAAAATAATTACCATCGACCTTAAACGCTCTAGATTGTCTAAATTCTGTTGCAATTTTTGCTGTACAACAAAAAACACGTTGGCTATCAGTCCTTTGATAATTCCAAAAGGTCTGATCAAAATACTGAACCCAACAAGTAGCCCTGTTCCTAGGAAAAAACTAATCAATGGTTTGTCTATTTCTCTAGAGAAAAATCCTATTAACGAGTTTTTGAATATATTTAGGTTGAACTTCGAATATTTCGATTTCAAAACATAGCTCCATCTCAAATTTAGTTTGATATCTAAAGATTTTACTAAGCTTTTTTCTTTTTTATTCAGGTAATAGAGGTCAATTAGTATTCCAACTATATTTGGTAACATAGATAGAATTGCAAACCAAACGATTCCAATTTCAAAGAAATAAATTAGTCCAACATTGACCAAACTGATCACAATGTTTAAGGTCTGCAATAAGTTTCTAAGGAAGAAATGCCCTAGTCCATTTAAGAAAAACTTAGTGAAATTAAATGAAAAAATTGTAACAATATAAAAAGCAGATACCAGAAATAAGTCTGATGACATCTGTACATATTCTTCTGGTATTTTAAATACCTTGAAACCAAAAAAAGCTAAGGAAAGGAAGATGAAACTTGTAAGGACAATAGAGTAAAATAAGGTTGATATGGAAAACGAAACTTCTTCAGAAAATTGTTTTATATCTTTTGTTCTTTTAAAGGCAGATGCATATCGAATCAAAGAATTGGCAATTCCAAAATCGAAAAACATAAATGAATTCGCAAGTCCGAAAGTCAATAGAAAAACTCCATATAACTCTTTTCCATATACATCCAAGCAAATAGGAACCGATATAAAATAGATTCCTATCTTCATAAACATATTAAAATAATTGCTTAGAGAGTCTAGAGCGAACTGTTTTAGTTTTGCCATATGATTTTAGCTTGGTTTCTATTTATATTTATTTCAATAACCACGATTTCATTCTATCATTGAGTTGTTTTACCCTATCGTATTCCTTTTCAAATTTCTCTTTATTGAAATTTGTTTTTCCTTCAAAACAGTTTATATAATCTTTTAAATCTGCTTTAGGATTAAGCATTTTAGGTTCATTATTAAAGAGTTTTAGTAAAAGCTTCATTTACTTTATTCGAAAAAAAATTAATATGACCTTCAATAAAAACTGTTTTAATAGGTCTTGAGCTTTTGGTTTTTTCTCCTCAACAATAATGTAACTTTTTGCTATTGGGTAATTAATTGACGTAATAAAGGCTTCGTGCTTTTTTGCCAAATTATACCTCAATACCTTTGAGTTCATTTCGTCATAATTATTTTCATCGGAATAATTTCTTCTTTTGTATTCAACAATATGTTCTTGAATTGAAGATGGCATAGGCATCATTAAGATTCTTCCTTTTGAACGTTTATTGAAAGCATCTTTCTTTTGAAAAAAGTCTGTGGCTTCTTCTAAAGAATCTATATTGAAAATAAGTTTTCTAAAGTTTAAAACCCACCTTTTATTATTCTTACTATTGTAAGACAATTTTTTATTAAGCAATAAAATACTGCTGTATATTGCAACAAAACTTGGTGAAATCCAATTATTTAACTCCTTTTTAAAAGTTTCAGATTTATTGTCGATTGCTTTTTTTCTAAGGATTTCAATTTCAGATATTTTTTGCTTAGACTCCTCTACTGTAATGATTTCAAAGTCGCTAAGTAACTTGTATGTATGCCTAAGTGTGCTTATAAATAATAAAATTGATCTGATATGATTTCTATCTATTGATAGCATTGCGATCAATGATTCAAGTCTATGAACTGTATATTCATATGTTAAAATCAATTTTAAATCATTGATTTTTTCATCTGAAATATATTCGCCAATATTATCACCAAAAAGTATTTTCTTTCTATCTAAATAAAATAAACCTTCTATATATTTAGCTATTGATTGGGGGTAAACAAAAACATCATGGGCAATGACTTCAGCTCCTTCTTCTTGTCCTAATATTTTAAGAATACTAATATCTTCCCAATTCGGTGGACTTGTATCATCAACAATAACAATAATATCAATATCACTAAGTCCTGGAGCAGTAAAACTTCCTATTTGTACAATAGAAACAACTCCTTTAACTTTTTTTATTTGGTTTACATATTTTAAAATCAACTTATCATATACAGAAAGTGAAACGGCATTGATATTACCATAAATACTATTAAACTCCATATGCATTAACTATGTATTAGTGTCTGAGTTTCTTTTCTAAAGAATTGAAAAGAGCGGGTAAATTCAGTAAGTTTCTCCTTACTAACTTCTAGTACATCACCCACTACATTATACTCTTTGTGTATTCTAGTGCTTTTTACATCGCGTCCAAATGAGTACTTATAATCTAAATTATCCTGTTTCCAATGCTTCCTGAAAAAAGTTGCTAGATCAATGCATTTCCACGCTTCATCTGTATAAAGTTCTTTCACTAGAGTAAAAGAATCTCTTTTATAAATATAACTTCCTTTAAAGGCTAGCATTAAGGTTGGAACTAGCATGAGTTGAGAAAGTAGGTATTTGGCAGAAAAAGCACCAGTTTCTATTGTAATTGAAAGGGATTCATTATTATTTATAAATGCTGAAAGCCACAAAAAAGAGCTTTTAGCTTCATGAAAATGATAAGGAATATTTATCTTTTTTTCATTGTGAGACAGCACTAATGCTTTTTCTAATGTTGATATTGGAAGGTCCATCTGCCAATAGTTAGAAAAACTATTTGAATTGATATAAAATGCACCATGATGCTGTAGAGGGTCCATTATTATTAATTCAGCATCTATTTGTTTTTTAATTAGTGAAACTTCTTTTGAAAGTGGACCAATTATGACCAAATCTACATCAGAATAAGATATAAATGTATTATCGGCATAACTTCCTTGAACAATTAAAAAGCTATTTACTTTTTCTAGTTGTTTGTTGTATTCTTCTAGTTTTGAGAAAAACTGTGGTTTAGTATCTGCATAAAGGCTACTTGCCTTTTTTATAGTGACCTCTTTTCCTTTTGATAAAAACTTTTTATATCTATTTCTTTTTAATACATTTTCAATTGTTCCTATTAAGTGAAAAATATCATTATTAAAAATGATTGAATAATTTTTAGTGTATAGAATATATTTGACCTTAAGTTTTAACTCGTTGACTTTAATTTTCAAATTTCCATTCAAAAATCTAGTTTCTAGCTCTTTTTTAATTTTCAGAATAGCATATAATCGTTCTTCTTCAACTTGAAGAAAATCAGCACTCCTTTTTTTATAATTTATATATCTATTCCTCATTACTATTTATCAAAAATATGACTCCTGTTTTCAATATCATCAATGATTTTAGTAAAGCCTTGATCCTTTAAATATTTTTCAAAAGTATCATATCTAAATCCTTTTATTTCTGTGGAAACTTCTTCAAAAAAGAAATTAAAAGATACTTGATATCTCATGAATAATAAATAAGCATATTTAAATGCTCTTTCTTTATTTTTTGCGCAATCAATTTTAGCAGGATCGAAGTTTTTTAACATATCGTAATATTCTTCTTTCGAATTAACATCGATGGTAAATCCCTTGTCTCTATAGTGTGTTTTTGAAACAACCATACAAGGTTTATTTACCAAAGGCATTTCCATTCCTGCCGTAGTAGTATGTACAATTCCCAATGTTGAAATATCATAAATACTCCAACTATTCACTTTTTCTTTGGGTTTGATAATTCTCACATTTTTATTCGGAGTTACTCTTTCTAAAATGATGTCATAAAAAGGCATATTGGTTCCAATCACTACTTCCGCAGGGTGTATTTTAACGATCAATTGTTTGCCTGGTTGCTCGTTAAACCATTTGATGGTTTCAATCACCCATTCTACTGGGTTATTAAATACAATTTCTCTTTGTGCACTGGCAGCGTCCCATAGTACATTCGTAAACAAGGTATAAATAGGTTTGTCTTTATCTAATCCAAGGTATTCGATGGTTTCATTGTCTTCGGTTTTACTCCCAAAGTTATAGACAAATACATCATTCTTATGGGAAATTCGAGAGTCTAAATAATCATGAATTTCATTCAACTCTTCTTTTGTTAGATCTTTGTCTTTTATGCGATTCCATTCTTCAGACACATCCCAAGAGTCACCAGTTTTATTCCAATTGAATACTTGTGAATGACGCTTTTTACCTCTACCGTGAACAAGAATAGGTGTTTTATTAGCATCTAATACTTGAAAAACAGGTCCCCAAGTGCTATAAATTCCATGACTCATAATAACTGAGTCTGGATTTAAACTGGCTAATTTTTTACCTAAAGCATCAGAAATGGTGATGGCTTGTTCAATTAAACTTTTTTTGAATTCAATATTTGGCAGGTCTTCTGTAATTACCCCTACTTTATAATGTTTCAATAAAGTGGCTTCTAAAACAGTATCGTATTCATTACTGTAAGATATATTATTAATATCTCCAACTAATTCTTCTACGGTTTGATATTCTACTTTTATACTATTCAAGAATTTTAAGGCAAATGAGAATTGTCTCTCTGATTTGGAATCCCAATTTTTTTCATCTCCAATTCGCTTTAATTCGTGAATAGGAAAAAAATTACGATCAATAACCATAATTACTTTATGTCCTCTTTTCTTTAATCCTAATGCAATTAAACCTTCTATGAATAGATGAAAAGTACTTCCTGAAACCATTTCTAAAATATAGATGGTTTGTGGTTTGCTGTTTTTATCGATCTTCATTTTACTCAACTTCTTTCCTTGTACAATTATAATACTAGAAGTGATAAATGATATTTTACTCAACCTTTCATAACTCGCACCCAAAACATGTAGAATTTTTACTACGTGGGTTAATACATGATATTTAATCCAATCTTTCCAACTAAGTTTCATCTGTTCAATTAAAGGGTGTTTATAATTGTTTTTATTCTTGATGGTGAATTTCCATCAATAGATTTCTGTTGTTTTGCTACTAATTCTTTTTGTTTTGCTTCATCAGAATAAAACATGAGAAGCTCTTCAAATGCTTTTTCAAATTCTTCATTGATCTCTAAGTTTCTACATCCTTCTGCTAATCCTTCTTCTTTTAGTCCTTGTGCAATGAGTTCTTGATTGTCTACAAAGTATCCTGTGTAAAAAGGTCTTCTTAAAGCAATCGCTTCAAAACTAAGCACGCTGGAAGGAATCAATAGTATTTTACTTTTGCTCATATACTCAATCATTTCATGTTGACTCAACCCCGACATTACATGAACATTCTCGGCTAATTTTGGTAATTCTTCTTTGGATTTGTTACTAACCCAATAAATCGCATCTTTAAAGTTATTTTCTACCAATCCTTGTACAAAGCGTAACCCTAGATCAAATGTATCTGCTCCTCCAAAACAAACAAAAATTCCACTCCCACTTAACGACTTTTGATTATTTTTTGCTTTTTCTAAAAACGCACGTCGTAGCAAGGCATAGTTTAATCCTAAATATAATTTTGCTTTAGAATCAACAATATCAAATTGTTCTTCTTTTAGTCCTGGGGTATGATTGAAGAGCAAGTCTACATTTTCAACTTTATACGGAAGATCGTTCGTTTCAATGAGTTTAAAAACATGAAATCTTAAACGCTTTTTGAAACTTTCATTAAATGTATATCCATCTAACCAGACGATATCTTCTTGATTCACGAAATCGAAAAATTTGGCATCTGATAGAATTCCTTCAAATCCATATGGAATAGAAAGTTTTTCTATGTATGATTTGTTTTCTTCATAAGACACGAATAAAATTTCAAAATCATTATATAACATATCAGCAATTGCTAAACATCTAGACAAGTGACCTCTTCCAATTGTTGAACTGGCGTCTGCTCTAAAAATCAATCTCCTTTTCATTGATTATTGTTTTGGTAAGTATCCTACAAAACTGATGATCTTCCAATCTGTATTATACTTCCTGAGGGTGAACAAGCTAATCCAATCTAGCACAATTGAATCTGCTCCTTTTACTTCAAAAGTTCCGTTAAACTCTTTATGTACTAATGCTAAATCTCCTTGAATTTTGATTTTTGATAGTTCTGTAGATTCAAAAAGAACTTTTAGAGGATCGCATTGAAACTCTAATTTCAAAAAATCTCGACTCTGATTTAACCAATCTTCTTTGTATGCAGCTAACGAATCATACTGCAAACTCCAATCTAATTTATAATTTGTTTTACTACCTTGAATGGCATAAAATTCTTTTTCTTCAAAATCATTATGCACCATCTCCCAATCTCCTTTGCAAAAAGCATGAAAATCATTATACATTAAGATATTCCATATCTTAACTTCATCTTCGTTATAAGTAATTGGTGCACTGTAAATACTCATCAATTTTTAATCTAAATCTGCTTGAGTAAAATAATCTCCTTTTGGCAATTCTCTTTTTAACTTCTTACCTATGATCTCATTTTTTCTGTAGGGAGGAAAAGCGTCTTTTGGACAAGGTCTTAATACTTCTAAATCTTCATTGGTAATAATAGTTCCCAAAGGCAAGTCTCTATTTGCTCTAACTGACCTTCTTTGAACTATTACTGTATTCTCTTCATTTTCAGACAATTTCTTCACGCCGTCTCCTATAATTAAATTTAAGAATTCACCATCTTTGGCTATACTCTTTATCTTTTGACACCTTTCTTCAAAAGAGTCACTTTTTTTTATCTCTTTTCTTAAAATCTCCGTGTTTTCTACCATAGACAACCATTCATCTGGCATCATAGAAAATGAATGATCTTGACCTATTTTGGTATTATCAAGGGTAAAATGTTTCTCAACTGCTGAACAATTATATAAACCTACAGCTCCTAAAACTGTTAGATCTCCATGAGTATGGTCTGACAAACCTAGAGCTACTTCTGGCCAGATGTTAGAAAAATTTTCTAAAACCTTTAAATTGATATTTGAAAAACGTTTTTTTGTTACAGAGATATCTTCTTTTTTGTTAGCTGTATAATTCGTATTACATTGCATTAAAATAATATCGTTTGAACTTTCTAAAGCTGCACTCATTGCTTTTTTAACTTCATCTAAATTTGAAGCTCCTGTAGCTATTAATAATGGTATATTAAAACTTGACATTAGCTTTATCTGCTCATGCCATGTAATATCACCAGAGCCTAGTTTAAAAGCTGAAATATAGGGTTCCACAGCTTTCGATAGTTCTAAAGAATATGGAGAAGTAAAATAATCCATTCCTAACTTTTCAGTTAATTCTTTAAGTTCAAGTGTCCACTCGAAAGGAATTGAAGCTGCTTTATAAGAATCAAAAACAGAAGTTTTCCAAGCACTTTGGTGTGTCTTTACAACATCTAAGTTTTTAAATCCAAAATCTGAAACAATTGTTTCAGCATTAAAATTTTGCATTTTTACTGCATCTACTTTTGATTCGGCACAAGCATGAATTAGCTCTTTTGCATGAATTAAATCTCCATTATGATTTGATGCGATGTCAGCTATAAAGTATACCGGGTGGTCTACTCCTACAATATGATTTCCTACTTTAATGCTCATATTTTTCTGTATTTATCAAATTCTTTAATCCTATTTATTCTTTCTAATGTATTCTTTTCCTCCAATTTAAAATCATCTCCAAATAACTCATGTATTTTAGAAGGAATACAGTTTAAATTTACATTTCTTTGATTACAGCTTTCTTGAACTCTATCAGAACTATATCCAAATAGATTAGCTTGCTTCCTTAAAAAATCTATTTCATCTGAAGAATCAAGGGTTCCGATATGTATGATTCCTTTTATTGTTCTTTTAATAATTTTTTCAACAATTAGAATCATATCGTCAACAAACATTCTGTTCTGAACTACTCCTGGATCAACATAAATATTTTCTCCATTAAAAAGTCTATTCAAGTATGCTTCATTTCGAGTGTGCTTATGAGCACAATAGCCTTGTAATGAAGAAAACCTCAGTATAGTCCAATCTACTTTTGAATGGTAAAGCATTTTTTCACAATTCCCTTTAAAGATACCATATACACTTACTGACTTTGCTAAAACACTCTCAGTTAAATCAAAATTATTATAGGCATCTAAGGCAAGAACTGAAGATGCATAGATGTAATGACTTCCTTCTATATTACAGAAATCAATAATACTTCTATGAATATTATATCCTTCTTCATTTTCACCCCTCAAAAAATTGACAATTACATCAGGCATAAAGGTCTCAAGAGCAACTTGATAATCTTTTAATTCTTGTGCATTAACAACTTCAATATCAGCATCTAATTCAATCTTATTTTTATAGACCGTAGTAATTAATTGATACTCTTCCTTGTTTGTGGTCAGTCTATTCAACAAAGCACTTCCCAACCATGAAGTGGAACCTAATATTAGTATCCGCTTTCTCATTTAGTTTATACGTTTTGTTTAAGAAACTCATATAGTTCATTCATATTAACAACTTCGTCTATATTAATTTTTTGTTTAATGTTCATGAATCTTTCATAGTCTTCTTTTCGATCGATTGTGAGTAATTTATCTAAGTCAGAATTTAAACCTAAAGAGTCTTGGCTTATTACAGATGTTTTGAAAATTTCGGGTCTTTGCCTTATGTACATTGTAACATGTTCTCTATCTTCTGCCATTAAATCCTTTGCATTTTTTAATTTCAGAAGAGCTTCTACTTTGATAAATTCATAGACGATGTGTGATAATCCACCAACACAAGTATAATCGTTGTTATTTTCTATGTGATGTCTAAATATAGTTTTTGATGCTTTATGATTGTTTATAGGATTGTCTGCAGTAACTCGAACAATAGTATCTTCTTTTTCTGAGGTTTCGGCTACTCCAATAAATCTACTTAAGACATCAAGAGAATCTCCTCTATAACATTCAAAACCTTTATCAAGACATAGCTCTTGTATTGCATCATCTTCTGGTAAATTAGATGTTGCAACAATTACTTTGCTGATAAAAGAATTCCTTTTCACAGATCTTACAACAGTTTCTAGCAGCGAATAATTAGATAGTATCATTAAAGACTTTCCTCTGAGTCTTGTGCTACCCATTCTGGCTTGAATTATTGCAATTGTTTTCATAAAAAAATAACTAATTAGTTACGTGTATTTTTATTAGATCTATTAGAGTATCGATCGTTTCCCATTCTGTATTTTCTCCAGAATTATAAGAAAACCCTTTTTCTACCATTTCTGCATTAAAATGATTAATGTAATCAACTAGGTTCCATCTATGGGTCGCAGGTAAAATTGTATAATATTTTCCTAGATCATATGTATAGTATGAATCTGAAGGAGTAATCATTTCTTCGTGAATTTTTTCTCCTGGTCTAATACCTACAACTTCTTGTTTACAATCCGGCGCGATAGCTTCTGCAACGTCGGTTATTCTATAAGATGGTATTTTAGGTATGAATATTTCTCCTCCCCAAGCATTCTCTAGTGCATGCATTACCATATCAACACCACCTTGCAAAGAAATGTTGAATCTAGTCATATTTATATCTGTAATAGGCAACACTCCTTCTTTTTTCTTATTTAAAAAGAAAGGGATTACAGAACCATTTGACCCCATTACATTACCGTATCTTACAACAGAAAATCTAATTGGGTTATTTCCTCTAATATTATTTGCTGCAACAAAAAGTTTGTCAGAGGTTAATTTAGTTGCGCCATATAAATTAATTGGTGCACAAGCCTTATCTGTAGATAAAGCAACTACTCTTTCTACCTGTGTCATTAGACATGCATCCACAACATTTTGTGCACCTCCAACATTTGTTTTTATACATTCATCTGGATTGTACTCTGCTAAATGTACATGTTTCATTGCTGCAGCATGAATTACGTAATCCACTCCTGTCATTGCTCTTATTAATCGATCTTTATCTCTTACATCTCCAATAAAATATCTAATTTGAGGATATTCTTCATTAGAGAATTCTTGAGCCATTTGAAATTGTTTTTGCTCATCTCTAGAAAAAATAACTAATCGTTTTACCTCCGGGAAATTTGTTAATATATGCTTTGTTAATGCCTTACCTAAAGAACCTGTTCCTCCTGTAATTAGTATGGATTTGTTTTTCATATTTTATTTTTTATTATTATTTAGAATACCACAAAAATCCAACACAACTTTCTCGGATGATATCTCTTGGGCTTTAAATTCATCATGAGCGACTAAAAAAGAAATAATATCAGCTTCCTCAGCAGCAGTTTGATAATCTGTAAGTTTAAACACCTTATGCTCAGTTATGTTCGGCTCTACAATAAAATAATCTCCATTACTATCGTTTTGCAATACTTTTTGAGCAATATATTTGGCTGGAGATTCTCTTAAATCATCAATGTTGGGTTTAAAAGCAAGACCCATGAGTGCAACTTTAGGTTTCCTGCCATGCTCAAGTTCAAACTTAAGTTTTTCGGTCTGTATTTTCTCAGCACACCAAAACGACTTATAGTTATTTACTTCACGGGCAGTTCCAATAATTTTAGATTCCATAGGGTAATCTGAGACAATAAAGTAGGGATCTACAGCAATACAATGCCCACCAACCCCGCAACCTGGCTGTAAGATATTTACTCTTGGGTGTTTGTTTGCAAGATTAATAAGCTCCCATACATTGATACCTGCTTTA
>CESJ01058946.1_pt1 | contig 23917 bp, 23 predicted proteins | sample 356311 | NCBI WGS metagenome assembly CESJ01 (sample SAMEA2621487, study PRJEB7988) | marine metagenome | biome: marine biome (ENVO:00000447); feature: surface water layer (ENVO:00002042); material: "saline water (ENVO:00002010), including plankton (ENVO:xxxxxxxx)" | depth 5 m
ACAGCTGCAGTTGACCTGACCGTCGTCAGCTGGGCTGATTAAAATAGTAGCCTCGGCCGCCTATAGGCCGCCGAGGCTAATTATATCGTTTAAGAAAATAGCAGAAGATCAATTTTGATTTAGAAAATTAAAACATTCATAAAACTTTATGATATTTAACCCAAAACATAATGATATGATCGTCGTAAAGAACTGGCCTATTTTTTACGATCCAAGAAATAGTAAAATATTCTTTTGAGTTGAAATATGTTTTTCGCATTTAAGTATAAGACTTTATGGAGATATCTGAGGTGATCCGTTACACTGTTGCTCGTTTGACCTCATTGATCATTAGTCTCATTGTAGCGTCTTTAGTTATCTTTTCGGTCATCGAAGTAATTCCGGGCGACCCTGCTTCTTTCATGTTAGGCATAAACGCCCGTGAAGATACTTTGGCTGCTTTACGTAGTGAAATGGGCCTCGATAAACCGCTGGCAATTAGATATTTTGACTGGGTGATTGGCATGTTGCAAGGAGATTTTGGGAACTCATGGACTTACAAAACCCCTGTGTTTGAGCTTGTAGCTGATCGTATTTGGGTTTCCCTCCCACTGGCTATTTATGCATTAATTCTTTCTACATTGATAGCATTTCCGGCAGGTATTTTAGCCGCCAGCCGTCGGGGAGGTGTGAGTGATGTTACAATAATGGGAGCAACACAGATGGGCGTTGCTATTCCTAATTTTTGGTTTGCTATGATAATGGTGTTGATCTTTGCTATAAATCTAAGATGGTTTTCAGCTGGGGGATTTCCAGGATGGAGTGATCCTATACAAGGTTTAAAATCGCTAACGCTTCCAGCCATTTCATTAGCATTGCCTCAGGCCGCTATTTTGGCTCGTATAATGCGATCATCTTTGCTTGATATGCTTTCAGAAGACTTTATCCGTACCGCTCGTGCCAAAGGGCTGTCGCGCCGCCAAGCACTTTGGCGTCACGCCGTTCGCAATGCTTTGATCCCGGTTATAACGATTATTGGGTTACAGTTTTCATTTTTGCTCGCAGGTGGCATTATAATTGAGCAAATTTTCTTTTTACCGGGGTTGGGCAGACTAATTTTTCAAGCGATCTCTGCGCGTGATCTAATCGTTGTGGAAAGTGTGGTGATGTTGCTGGTGTTCACGGTGATCATAGTTAATTTTGCGGTAGATATCACTTATGCTATTGTTGACCCAAGATTGCGTAGAAAATCATGAGCCGTGGATTGATCATAGGTGCGTTTCTTACGTTGATTTTTGCGTCTTTAGCTTGTGTTTCTTTGCTGTGGATCCCGTATGATATCGAAACATTCCAAATTCCAAATAAGCTGAAAAGGCCTAACTGGGATAATTGGCTGGGTACCGACCACTTTGGCCGCGATATTTTATCTATGGTCATGATGGGCGCGCGGACATCAATTGCTGTGGCGTTACTCGCTGTGGGTATAGGTATGGTGATTGGTGTGCCTCTGGGATTGTTTTCTGCGGCAAGGCGAGGGTCCTTTCTTGACGAGTTTATTATGCGGGGAAACGATCTTATATTTGCGTTTCCTTCATTGGTAATTGCGATTTTGATCACCGCAGTTTTTGGGGCGTCTGCGGTGAATGCTATCGTTGCGATTGGCATATTCAACATTCCAGTTTTTGCACGCCTTACGCGCGCTGCAGCCTTGCCTCTTTGGGAGCGTGATTTCGTGTTATCTGCGCGCGTATGTGGAAAATCAGAGATGCGTATTTCAGTAGAACATATTTTTCCAAACATAATGAATTTGATGATTGTTCAAGGCACTATTCAATTTAGCCTTGGGATATTAGCGGAGGCTTCGCTGTCCTATATTGGTTTGGGCGCTCAACCCCCAACTGCAAGCTGGGGCCGTATGCTTGCTGATGCGCAAACATTAGTGAGCATTGCGCCACACGTGGCGCTAGTCCCGGGGTTCGCTATTTTGCTGATGGTGCTTGGATTAAATTTAATGGGGGACGGTCTTCGTGATCTTTTTGACCCTCGAATTAAGAAGGACCGAGCATGAACCTTCTGAGCATTGAACATCTCTCGCTTTCAATTGGCGACACTAAAATTCTTCACGATGTCTCCATTGAAATGCGTCCAGGGGAAATTGTGGCCATCACTGGTGAGAGCGGATCAGGGAAGTCTATGACCGCTCTGGCCGTAATGGGGCTTTTGCCGCGTGGGTCGGTGGCTGATGGTCTTATTTTGTTAGAGAATACTAATATTTTAGGCACCTCAGAGAGTGACCTTTGCAGCATGCGTGGTTGTTCGATGGGAATGGTCTTTCAAGAACCTATGACCGCGTTAAACCCGGTTCAGACTATTGGCGATCAGGTTGCAGAAACTATCACCATTCATAAAAAAGCCTCGAAGCATAATGCTAATATACAGGCTAGAGCTATGTTGCGCCGTGTTGGTCTGAAAGTTGACCCATCTCGTTATCCGCATGAGTTGTCTGGTGGTCAGAGACAACGAGTTGTAATCGCTATGGCAATTGCATTGCGGCCAAAGCTATTGATCGCAGATGAACCAACAACTGCGCTAGATGTGACCACGCAAGCAACCATTCTTAAGCTTTTAAAAGATTTGGTGACTGAATTTGATATGGGACTCTTGATTATTACACATGATTTGGCCGTTGTCGCTGACATTGCCGATAAGATTGTAGTCATGCAAAAGGGGCATGTCGTTGAGGCGGCAGCAACTTACGATCTTCTACATAATATGCGCCACCCGTACACAAAATCTTTATTTAATGCTTCGAATCATAAGGTCATCTTGCCAGAGTACAGACCATCGTCGCCTTTTTTGTCCGTTGAATCTGTGACCCGAAAGTATAATCTACCGCGGGTCAAAGTCTTTGGATTACGCTCAACTTTTCAGGCTTTGAATGGAGTTAGTTTTACCATATCTCATGGAGAACGGGTTGGATTGGTAGGTGAAAGTGGTTGTGGAAAATCAACTTTGACCCGCGCTATATTGGGACTTGAAGAAGTTCAGGAGGGTCAGATACTGCTTGATGGGCAGGCTGTCTTCACAAAAAAAGTTGTTAATTTGTCAGTTCGTCGTAAGATGCAGGTGGTGTTTCAAGATCCCTACAGCTCGTTCAACCCTCGACACCGGGTAGATAGATTGATTGCTGAACCGCTTCATGTTTTGAACAATAAAATTATGGGGAAAGATAGAGAACGAGCCGTCGCGAAGGCGTTGGAAGATGTAGGAATGAGGCCCGAGGATTCAAGCAAATTCATTCACGAATTCTCGGGAGGTCAACGTCAACGTATAGCAATAGCGCGCGCTTTGATTATCGAGCCTGAACTGATCGTTTTTGATGAAGCTGTATCTGCACTTGATGTTTCAATACGCGCGCAAGTTTTAGATTTGATTGCCGGTTTATGCCAAAAACGGCAATTGGCTTATTTGTTTATAAGTCATGATCTTTCAGTTGTAAGCACGATTACTGATCGAGTGATCGTTATGCAGTCCGGTAAGATTGTCGAGCAAGGTGACACTCACCAAGTATTTTCTAATCCCCAACATTCTTACACGCAAAGGTTAATTGCCTCTGCGCCTAAACTTCCGGAGATTGCATAATATGTTGAAGTCATTCAATATTCCAAGAGCTCATAACTTACTTGGTGGAAAGTGGGTTGCGGCTGATGCTGAAATTGATGTGATCAACCCATCTACAAATAAGGTTATTTTTAGTATAGCACGGGGCCGTGCCGCTGATATTGATGCTGCGGTTAAGGCAGCACAAACGTCTTTAGATGGAGACTGGGGCGCAATGACCGCACTTGAGAGGGGGCGTATCCTTATGAAAGTGGGTGCTGCAGTTCTCAGACACATAGAAGATCTTGCGAGAATTGAAGCAATGGATGTTGGAAAACCTTTGTCTCAAGCGCGCTCAGATGCGGTGGCGTTAGCACGATACATGGAGTTTTATGGCGGTGCGGCGGATAAAATCACAGGTGAAACGATTCCGTATTTGGACGGATACACAGTCTATACACTGCGGGAACCACACGGTGTGACGGGTCATATTGTTCCATGGAATTATCCAATGCAAATTGTTGGCCGATCTGTGGGGGCGGCTCTGGCCATGGGAAACGCATGTGTTTTAAAGCCTGCAGAGGAGGCTTGCCTTACGGCCTTGGCTTTTGCTGCTATTGCACAAGAAGCGGGCCTGCCAGTCGGTGCATTAAATGTAGTGACAGGGTTAGGCGTGGAGGCAGGGGCTGCGCTTTCTTCTCACCCAGGCATTAAACATATTTCCTTCACGGGTTCGGTTGGCACGGGCCAGATGATTCAAGCAGCGGCAGCCAAAAACGTTATTCCTGTGACACTTGAACTTGGAGGTAAGTCACCTCAATTGGTTTTTGAGGATGCCGATTTGGATAGGGCATTGCCTTTTTTAGTGAATGCTGGAATTCAAAATGCAGGTCAAACATGTTCTGCTTCTAGTCGGATCCTCGTTCAGAAAGCTGTTTATCATAAAGTTTGCGCGCAAATGTCAGAGGCTTATTCCAAACTTAATGTTGGCGCAGCTATTGATGATTTGTCGGTTGGCCCATTAATTTCTGCGCGACAAAAACAGATAGTGACTGATTTTATTCATAGAGGTTCTGATCTTAAAATTGCGGCCCAAGGCAACATTGTGTCTGAGCAAGACGGTTTTTATGTGCGTCCAACTCTATTCAAAGATGTTCCTTGGTCCCATCCTTTAGCGCATGATGAGATTTTTGGGCCCGTACAGGTAATAATTCCATTTGAGACGGAGGCTGAAGCGGTTAAGATTGCCAATAGTACTGATTATGGGTTGGTGGCTTCAATCTGGACAAAAGACGGAGGGCGACAAATGCGGTTAGCAAAAAAGTTAAAATCTGGCCAAGTATTTATTAATAATTATGGTGCTGGTGGTGGAGTGGAATTGCCCTTCGGTGGTGTGGGCAAGTCGGGGCATGGGCGTGAAAAAGGTTTTGAAGCGCTTTATGGGTTTTCATCACTAAAAACAGTAGCAGCATGGCATGGATAATTTTATGAGACTTAAAGGTAAAACTGCAATTGTGACAGGTGGAGCATCTGGGTTTGGAGCGGGTATTGCTAAAAAGTTTGCGGAAGAGGGTGCGAAAGTTATGGTTGCTGACCTAAATTTTAGTGCGGCAGAAGAGATTGCAAATGAAATTGGCGGTATTGCTCAACTTTGCAACGTGTCCGATCCGAGCAGTATTTCGGATATGCGCGAGGTGGTTTTACGTGCATACGGGCATTTAGATATTTTAGTGAATAATGCTGGTACGACGCACTTACCTCTTGAGTTAGAAGACGTGACGATGGCTGATTTTGAGAAGGTATATAATGTCAATATTAAATCAGTTTATCTGACAGCAAAGGCGTTCGTTCCGCATTTTAAATCACGTAAATCTGGCGTGATCTTGAATGTTGCTTCAACGGGAGGCGTTTCTCCAAGACCACGTTTGACGTGGTATAATGCATCAAAAGGTTGGTTAATTACTGCTACGAAAGGTATGGCGGTTGAACTCGCGTCTTCTGGCATTCGGGTAAATGCAATCAATCCAGTTGCAGGTGAGACCCCACTTTTGAAATCATTTATGGGTGAAGATACTCCGGAAATTCGGGCTAAGTTTCTTTCGACGATCCCTATCGGTCGGTTTTCAACGCCTGAAGATATGGGCAATGCTGCCTGCTTTCTGTGTTCGGATGAAGCTACCATGATAACTGGTGTTGCAATGGAGGTGGACGGTGGACGGTGTATCTAAACCGGGTCTAAGGAATTTAATCACTGATGTTCCTGGTCTCAAAGTCGGAAACTCTCATGATGATTTTATTAAGTCTGGCAGTACTGTTTTGGTTGGAGATGATCCATTCACAGCTAGTGTGCATGTAATGGGAGGAGCGCCTGGGACAAGAGAGACTGATTTATTAGCACCGGACAAAACTATTGATCAAATAGATGCTCTCGTGCTGTCAGGTGGATCTGCCTTTGGCCTTGATGCATGTTCGGGTGTTATGGATGGTTTGAGTCGGATGGGGCGTGGTTTTCCTGTAGGTCTAATGCGGATCCCGATCGTTCCGGGTGCTATTATTTTTGATCTAATTAATGGTGGAAATAAGGCGTGGGATAAAAACCCGTACCATGAACTTGGGCGTAAAGCGCTTAGTAACGCGTCGCATGATTTTTCTATTGGGACGGCGGGTGCCGGTACCGGGGCTTTAGCTGCAATGCAAAAAGGAGGATTAGGATCTGCATCTGTGGTTTTGGCCAATGGTTATACAATAGGTGCTTTAGTTGTAGCTAATCCAATTGGTAGTGTTACTTGTAAAAACGGCAAACATTTTTGGGCTGCACCTTTTGAAGTGAACGGAGAGTTTGGTGGTATGGGTGTTAGCAACGACCCTACAAAACTCGAACAGGCACGAAGTCCAAAAGAAAATGCAATGAAGGTTTTTGGAACTGAAATGTCTAATACAACCATAGCGATCATCGCTACTGATGCACCATTGAGCAAACCTCAATGCCATCGTTTGGCAGTCACAGCTCATGATGGGATGGCACGCGCAATTGTACCATCTCACACTCCACTGGATGGTGATCTAATTTTTGGTGTTTCTACCAGCAAAGGTATTGTTGAATTTGAGATATTTCGTGATTTAGGCGCGGCTGCAGCTGTTTGCCTAAGTCGTGCAATTGCTCGGGGAGTTTATGAAGCCACACCACAAGAAAATGATATTTTACCAACCTATAAATCTTCTCAAGCCAATATTTAGCAGTTTACAGTCGTATTAAACTTAAGCCCTATTCCACGGACACATTCCGACGCCGCCTCATATCCGTACTAGTTAAACGTCCTAGCTACTGGGGTCTGCGGAATATTTTGTAAGTTTCTAATTTGAGAATGTTGGAGGAGTTCACTAGGTTTCTACATTGCCATATATGAAAAAAATACTGGTTTTGCGCACTGGAAACAGGGTGGCTTTTTAAATAACCAAAAACATATTTAAACTTTAACAAATTATAGGCACTCTAAGTTCATGAATAAATATATTTATATTGCAGGCCCATTATTTAACGCTCATGAAAGAAGCTACCTCGAACTAATAGCTATCGAACTAGAGGATAATGGCTATAAATGTTTTCTTCCGCATAGAGATCAGTCAGGAATAGATGAAACTGAACTAAACGGTTCTGAAATGAGTCCAGAAACAAAAGAAAAGATATTTAGAAATGATTTAAATGCGTTAAAAAGGGCTGACTTAACTGTTGCTTTGATAACTGGCCAGGATATAGACTCTGGAACTTCGGCTGAAATCGGATTCACTTTTGCAAATGGAAAACCAATTATTGCAATTACTGCGTCGGAGAGACGGTACAGAAATTTATTTGTGTATGGAATGATTAGTAAAACAGTGAATAATGTTCATGAAATTATCCCTGCAATCGTTTCGATAAGCGTAAAGCCTGATGCTATCAGTGGCTAATCTTGGTTTATCAAGCTAAAATTTTCAGCCATATTCTCATAAATTTCGGCTTTGTAATTAAAGATAATCAATTCTTTCTATTAAACTTTCTTGCGAATGCCAGGCCCAGTATGTTTTCAAAATTGTAGCTGTAATCGGTCCAATTGCGTCATTTCCAAAAATGTTATTATTGATTTTTGTTACTGGCGTCAGGCCACCTGCAGTAGTGGCTGTAAATACTTCATCTGCATTTAAAAGTTCGTCTTGAGTGATATTAGTAGCGTTGCAGGGTATGTTCAGCTCCACACAAATTTCCATTACTGTTTTTCGCGAAATCCCCTCTAGTATGCCTGAACGAGGGGTTACCACCACACCCTTAATAACCGCGAATATATTAAACCCTGGTCCCTCGGTTATGTGTCCTTGATTGTCTAATAATACTGTCGTGTCGTATCCGTCATCTAAGGCTCGGAATAATGCGGCGGTCATGTCACCCCAATGATAATTTTTAATCGTTGGATCGACTGCATTTTTTGGGATACGCCGAGCGTGCTTTGCCACAGAAATATGGGCGCCGCGTTTGGCCACTGCTTCGGGGATTACCCAGATGAAAGGTACTGCCCAAGCATAAAAATGGTTAGTACAAGCTCTTGGATCTCGTGTGCCGGGCACTATCGGGGTTCCACGAGATGCTACCATTGAAACATAGGCTGATTGCAGGCCCGACGTGGCTACTAATTTTACTAGCGCAGCTCGAATTTCGACACGATTCATTTCTACGTCGAGGCGCAATTTCTCCATCGAAACCATGAAGCGATCCAAGTAATCATCTAGCCGAAAAAATGCACCGTCCCAGACATGTACCACATCATAAGTAATATCTGATCGAGTTAAGCCCCAGTCAAAAACTGATATTTTAGCCTCCGATACTGGGATAATCTCACCCTTCATCCACGCTGCTCCAGCTGAATAATCCATTCAATCCCACTTTGTTTACAAAATAGCCTCGCTTAACCTGCCAAACTCAACTATATTATTATAGGAATTGCAACTTAGTGGCATGACGGGTTTTCTTTAAAAGTTTATAGAGAGCTCGTGGCTACGACTGTCGAGATGCGGATGAAAACAGCTGGGGTTGACCTTTTGCCAACAGCTGCTTTTGATGTCGAGAAACTGGAGCCGCCGCGATGATTAAAGACCGAATATATGTCTACGATACCACCCTGCGTGATGGCCAACAGACGCAAGGTGTACAGTTTTCGCTCGCTGAAAAAAAGCAGATTGCTACAACTCTGGATAACCTTGGTGTCGACTACATTGAAGGGGGCTGGCCCGGGGCCAACCCAGTTGATAGTGAGTTTTTCGATAGTAATCCAGTTTTGCGGTCGACCTTCACAGCCTTTGGTATGACTAAACGGTCGGGGCGATCGGCCGAGAACGATGATGCGCTTAATGCGGTTATCAATGCCGCAACTCCAGCAGTCTGTTTGGTTGGAAAATCACATGATTTCCACGTTGAGACTGCACTGGGTATTTCTCTTGCTGAGAATACTGAAAATATTGCCCGTTCAATTGATTATTTAGTAGCGAGGGGCAGGGAGGCGTTGTTTGATGCTGAACATTTTTTTGATGGCTATAAAGCTAATCCGGCTTATGCGCTCCAAACAGTTCAAGCTGCTTATGAAGCCGGTGCGCGCTGGATTGTTCTTTGTGATACTAATGGAGGAGTGTTGCCAGCCGAGGTCGGAGAGATTGTTCGCGAAGTAATTGCTTCCGGTATTGCTGGTGCTCGACTTGGCATTCACACGCATAATGATACAGAAAATGCTGTTGCCAACACTTTGGCGGCTGTGGATGCTGGGGTGCGACAAATTCAAGGCACACTCAATGGACTGGGTGAGAGGTGCGGTAATGCTAACCTGACCTCTTTGCTTCCTATCTTGTGTCTAAAAGATCCGTATAAATCGCAATATTCTTTGGGTATAACTTCTGAGGTGCTAATTAATCTAAAACGTGCCTCTCGCACACTAGATGATATTTTGAACAGGGTTCCTGCGGCGCAGGCGCCGTTTGTTGGGACCAGTGCTTTTGTCCACAAAGCGGGTCTGCATGCTAGCGCAATTTTAAAGGATCCTGCGACGTACGAACACATTGATCCAGCTTCAGTAGGCAACCAACGTGTAATTCCGATGTCTAACCAAGCTGGCCAGTCTAACCTTCGTCAGCGATTGGGTGAGGCTAATCTTAAAGTCAAAAAATCTGACCCAGCTTTGAGCCGCATTTTAGATTTGGTAAAAACTCGGGAAGCAGAGGGATATTCTTATGACACGGCGCAAGCCAGTTTTGAGTTGCTAGCACGACGTGAGTTAGGGCTTTTTCCAGTATTTTTTGAAGTAAAGCGCTATAAAGTTTCTATTGAGCGGCGAAAAAATAAGTATAACCGTATTGTATCGCTATCTGAAGCAGTGGTTGTGGTACGGATCAATGGCGAGAAGAAAATGTCTGTCAGTGAATCAATGGACGAATTTGGCAATGATCGGGGTCCAGTTAATGCGCTTTCGAAGGCGTTGGCCAAAGATCTGGGTCCGTATCAGGCGATTATCGATGATATGAATTTGATCGATTATAAAGTACGTATCACACAAGGGGGCACTGAAGCTGTTACAAGAGTAGTTATTGACTGCGAAGACAGCACGGGAAATTGTTGGTCAACAGTTGGGGTTTCGGCAAATATTGTTGACGCGAGCTTTGAGGCATTGCTTGATGCCATAAACTGGAAATTAATTCGTGACACAGAAACGGTCGCTTGATTTCTGTATTGTAGGTTCTCATTTTTGGCAGGTCTTACGGTGCCATAGGGCGTCCTAAAGCTAAATATATGTAAGATGTCATAAATAGCTTTGTTTAAACTAAGTTTCTGAAAAATAAATTTATAATGTTACCAGATATTTTTAGATCGGGTTGCAAGTTAATTTTTAAAATTCGATTTATGCAACCGGTTGCAAAAAACTTTGATGGGCGTAGACTAAATACAGAATCATGATTGATTTGCAAAGTCTGTCTAATTTAGAGCTGGTTTTTGGATCAGTAATTTGACGGGTCAGTGGTGAATGCTTCGATGAATTTAGTTATCTGTCGTGGGTAGTTTCATCCAGGAATAGTGTCAATTGGGCACTTTTTAAGAAGAATACTACAATGCCTCAAGTGAGGCCCCGGTATAATTTTGATGTGCGCCGGGCACATTTCTGGGAGGAAAAAAATGAAAAATATTATTTTAACTACAGGCCTAGTTGCTTTGATGGGTACAACTGCTGCGGCGCAAGAAATTGGAGCCACGTTCTCCAGATTTGACGATAACTGGCTAACAGTATTGCGCACTGGCATGGTTGAGTATGCGGATACCATCGATGGTTTGTCGTACCAACAAGAAGATGCGTCAGACGACCTTGCAAAGCAAATAGACCAAGTTCGCAACTTTGTAGCATCCGGCGTAGACGCTATAATTGTAAACATTGTTGACACGTCTGCTGGTGCCGCAGTTTCTGCAGCTGCCGGTGATACGCCGCTTGTTTACGTAAACCGTGAACCTGACAATGTGGACGTTTTGCCTGCGACGCAGGCCTTCGTTGCGTCGAACGAGATTGAGTCCGGTACTCTGTCGGCATTTGAAATTTGTAAAAACCTGCGTGCCGACGGTAAAGCTGGTGGCGCAACTGGTTACCTGATGAACGGTCAGCTGTCGAACCAAGCTGCCGTGCAGCGGTCAAAAGACGTTCATGACGTAATTGGCATGGACATGTGTAACTTCATGACAATCATCGACGAACAGACAGCGAACTGGTCACGTGATGAGGCACAAGACCTCATGACCAACTGGATGTCCTCAGGTGAGCCCTTCGATTTTGTTCTTGCGAACAATGATGAAATGGCAATCGGTGCTATTCAGGCGATGAAAGCCGCTGGTATGGACATGGCAAGCGTACAGGTTGGCGGTGTTGACGCGTCTCAGGACGCATTGCTGACAATGGCAGCTGGCGACTATGACGTCACAGTGTTCCAAGACTCTGTTGGCCAAGGTACTGGCTCAATTGATACGGCACTTCGTCTTATAGCTGGTGAGAAAGTCGACAAAAAAGTCTATATCCCATTCGTTTTGGTTACTCCGGGCAACATGGGCGACTTCCTCGACAAAAACTAAGTTCACAAAGAAAGTAGAACTCTTGGGACGGCATTACTGGTGCCGTCTCGAACCTTTATAAACTGCTCAACGGGGAGCCTCATCTATGTCAGATACCAGCCAAGGTACCGGCGGACTAACCTTCGACCAGACTAAACGCTCTTGGCCTAGTGAAATGAACGTTTTACTGGCATTGGTAATCATTATCGTAGTTTTTGAAGTTTTAGGGCAAATTTTGCCTTATATGAAAGACCAAAGTTTTCTGTTTGATACGCGTGATCGCTTCGACTCGATCTTCAATGAAGCCCGTATAAAAATCATTATTCTGCAAGTTGCCATCATTGGAATTATTGCTCTTGGGGTGTCACAGGTTATTATTACCGCGGGCATCGACCTAAGTTCTGGGCCGCTGGTCGCAGCGACTGCAATGATTGCAATGAGTTTTGGTCAGACAGAACTGGTAAATGGCTATACAAATCCAAAAGCCCTTTTTGGGACCTGGGCTATGGATCTTCCGGTCGTTATCCCGATTGTCATTGGCTTATCCTTTGGCGCTGTTATCGGCGCGATAAACGGCACCTTTATTGCTCATTTCCGGATACCACCATTCATTGCGACACTGGGTATGTTTTTAATCTGCCGGGGTATTGCGCTTTGGTGGTCCGCTGGCAATCCGATATCATTTCCGACGGCGCAATACAAAGCCATCGGCGACGGAATGATGCCGGTTGTCTGGTTTCTGTCTCTGGCGGTGATTTTCCATCTGATTATGCGTTACACGGTTTACGGCAAGCATACTTATGCCATCGGCTCGAACGAAGAAGCCGCACGCATGTCTGGTATCAACGTCAAACGCCATAAGATCATGGTGTATATGATTGCTGCTATGTTGGCCGCCTTTGCCGGGGTTGTTCTAAGTGCGAAGGCGTCAACAGCACAGGCCGGCATGGGGGAGTTTTATGAACTCTTCGCAATTGCTATGGCGGTGATTGGGGGCATTAGTCTGACAGGTGGCCGAGGTTCCATAATCGGAACAGTCCTTGGTGCGATGGTACTTGGAGTAATTCGTTCTGGGTTTACCTACATCAAATTAGATGGATCATACCAGCTCATGGCTATGGGAGGAATTATCATCGCGGCGGTCATTTTAGACCAATACCGTCAACGCAATAGAGCTTAGGCTAGGAGTATAAAGCATGAGCGAAGAATTCGTTCTACAGACTGTAGGCCTGACCAAGCACTATGGCGGGGTCCATGCACTTGAAGGTGTAAATTTCGAAATGAGAAAGGGTGAGCACGTCGCAATTATGGGTGACAATGGTGCGGGTAAATCTACTTTTGTCAGGCAAATCACTGGTGTTGAACAGCGCACACGTGGAAAAATAGCTTTCTATGGTAACGAAGTAAATTTTTCCGGTCCGCTCGATGCGCGTGAAGCAGGAATAGAAACGGTGTTTCAAACACTTGCCCTCGCTGATGACTTAGACGTCCCCGATAATTTATTTTTAGGTCGTGAAAAAACTAAATGGGATTTTCTTGGTCCATTTAGGTTACTTGACTATCGAGCAATGCGGGAAGCCACGATGGCAGGGCTGGAAAAAACAGGTGTTAAAATCCCAAACATCCGTAACACAATTGCAAATATGTCTGGTGGTCAACGACAATGCGTTGCGATTGCACGTACTGCGACATTCGCGTCAAAACTAACAATTATGGATGAACCTACTGCTGCGTTAGGTGTTCAAGAAACAGCTCAGGTAGAAAACATTATTCGCACTCTAAAAGAGGCAGGGGAACCACTAATCCTTGTTAGTCATAATATGCGGCAGGTTATGGATCTTGTTGATAGAATTATCGTATTTAGAAGAGGGCGGATGGTAGCGGACTTGGATGTCAATGCAACCAGTGGGGAAGATGTTGTATCCTACATTACAGGAGCGAAGACTGGCACTGAATTTGAAGGTGCAGCGTGAAGCGGCTTATTGATCTAGAAAACCCCTTTTTTGCACCTTTATGGATCCGCATGGCTGTAGTGCTTGTAACAACAGTCTGGGGCGTGCTTGAGATGTTGGCAGGAGAAATCCTTTGGGGGGGAGTATTCCTTGGGATGAGTGCACTTTGTGCTTGGCGATTTGCGACCATAAACTATGATTTTAAGTCTGACGACTAGGGTATTTGGGTCGGTATGGCAGTCACATTAAAGGATGTCGCTGAACTTGCGAACGTTTCACGATCTGCGGTGTCGCGAACTTTTACCAAGGGAGCCTCGGTGTCAAAAAACACACGTATTAAAGTAATGACGGCGGCTGATAAGTTGGGGTACAGTCCCAACGCCTTGGCTTCAGCTTTGACCACTGGGCGTACTAAGATGATTGGCCTGGTCTCTAACAACTTTCATAACCCTGTTTTTCTTGAAGTCTTCGATATGTTTACTCGTGGGTTGCACGAACGTGACTTGCGCCCCTTGTTAGTAAATCTCACGAACGAAACGGACCCAGAGGCGTCAATCAGAATGTTGCAACAATATTCTGTTGACGGTGTTATTGTTGCGTCCTCTACATTGCCGCCGGAATTCGCTGAAAGTTTCCGTGAGGCGGGTATTCCAGTAGTACACTCTTTTGGACGTCATTGCGAAAAACCTATTGTTGATATTTTAGGTATTGATAACGTTGCAGCCGGCCGTATGGCCGCGCATACGCTAATTGAACATGGCTATACAGAGATTGGCTTTTTGGGAGGTCCGCCAGGTGCAACCTCAACACTGGATCGTGAGAATGGCTTTTTAGTGGAGTGCTCGGGGCATCTAGGTGTGAGCTGCACTACCAGTTTTGCGGACGCCTATTCGTTTGAGGCAGGACAGGCGGAAATGAAAAGATTGCTTAAATCGAACATAATGCAGGCTTATTTTTGTGGTGACGATGTACTGTCGCTTGGCGCTATGTCCGCACTTCAATCAGCAGGGTTAAAAGTGCCTGATGATGTAGGCGTTCTCGGTTTAAATGATATGAAAATGGCAAATTGGGATAATATTAATCTAACAACAATACATAATCCGTTCGCAGAAATAATTTCTGCCTCCATTGAGCGGGTTACTGCCTTGGTAGAAAACCCCCATATGACTGCCGAGTCCATTCGGTTCGACTGTTCGGTTGTCGAACGAGGAAGTTTAAAAGTTAGCTGCACTTAAGTCGCAAATTTCAAATTTTTTATTGATACATTGGAGGTCGGGCATCAAGCCATGCTCCATTTTGTTTGCCACTGTCCGCAACAGCGACAACGGCTGCCATGGAGCGCAAACCGTCTTCTGCGCGCGGGAACATGTTTGCTGCGGGATCGCAATCTCTACCCTCAATTTGGGCGCTTATTGCCTCAGCTAAATCTTTATAGATGTTAGCAAATGCAAGTGGCATACCTTCTGCATGGCCAATTGTGACGCGCGTTGTACGATCAGCTTCCGGTGAAAGGTTCTCTTCTCCGCGTTCTATGATCTGCAAACGACCCCCTAGTGGCATATAGTAAAGTTGGTTGGGGTGCTCTTGGGACCAACGTAACCCACCAGTTTCACCGAACACTTGAATTCCCAATCCATGTTGGCGGCCAATCGCGATAGAAGATGTCCAAAGGCGACCAATCGTACCATTATCCATACGGAAGTTCACCATTGCATCGTCTTCAAGTATGCGCGTGTTTATACAAGATACGATATCTGCAGATAGCTTAGTAACTTCTTGGCCTGTTACGAATGATGCCATGTGCATTGCATGAATACCACAATCTGCGAACTGAGCTGACACTCCTGCCTGTGCAGGGTCGTAGCGCCAGCGAACCCGTGGATTGTCGGCATCGGTGGCGTCCGCGTGGTGTCCATGAGCGAATTCGGCGTTGACCAAACGGACCTCCCCAATATCACCACGCGCTATCATTGCCTTCATATGTCGTACAAGTGAATAGCCGGAATAACCGTAATTCACTGCACAAATTTTGCCTGTACTTTTTGTAATGCGAACTATCTCTTCACCTTCATCGACCGTCATTGTCATGGGCTTCTCGCAGAGGACATGGAAGCCTGCCTTTAGGAAGGCTTTTGTTATCTCAAAATGTGTAGAGTTTGGAGTGGCAACAGTCACTAGATCAATACGATCTTCACGGATAGATTCGCCTAAAAGCATATCCTGCCAGGATCCATAGGCGCGATCTCCAAGGCCAAGGCGTTGACCATATTCCACGCCCTTCGCCGCGCGGTGATCTAAAGCGCCAGCCGTGAATTCGAATAATCCGTCTAGACTAGAGCCTAGGCGATGTGCTGGACCAATTTGGCTGCCTTCGCCACCGCCGATCATGCCCCATTTAAGTTTTGCCATTTTATGCGCCCTCAAAGCCGATAGATTGTAGATAAGTTCGATTCAGTTTTGCGTCTTTAATAGGAGACGTTTCACCCTCTGGATCGCAATCTTGCTCAACCGTGCACCAGCCTTCAAAGTTATTGTCAATCAATATTTGGCGCACTTTTGGAAAATCTACATCGCCGTCGCCTAAGTTACAGAAAATACCCTGACCACAGGCTGTATAGAAATCGGTACGGTTGCCTACAACGTTTGCCTTCACTTTAGGGTTGATATCCTTAAAGTGCATGTAACTGATGCGCGATATATGCTTATTCATGAACGCCACTGGATCAAAACCCGCGTAGGAATGATGGCCTGTATCAAAGCAAATTTTTAGGATGGTTTCATCGACTTCGTTTAATAATCGCTCAAGCTCCGGTTCGAAATCCATAAAGCCAGCTGCATGCGCGTGAATGCCAACAGTAAGATCGTATTCTTCAACCCCCATTTTGGCAACAGTTGATATCCTGTTGCGATAAGCTGTCCATTCCGCCTTGTCCATTTGCTCTGCTTCATCTGCGCGACCTGCCGTTGGGGACCGACGCGACGAAATGCTATCAATTAAAACTAAATGCTTTGAACCGTGGGCCTTTAGAGCCTTGCAGGTGCGTACAGCGCCATCCATGACATCGTCCCAAGCATCTGGATCGTGGAATGGCCGAAATACAACACCACCTATGAGTTCTTGATTAAATTCCTCAAGCGCTTCGGATAATACTGTGGTATCTTCTGGCATAAAACCCACAGGGCCAAGTTCAATACCCGTAAAGCCTGCTTCTGCGTTTTCTTGCAGCACTTTGCGCCACTTTGGATTGCGCGGATCATCCGCAAATTCGACACCCCAGGAGCAAGGTGCATTTCCAATTTTTATCATACTCTTTGATCCTTTAGTAATCTCTGACATTGACCCATGCGCGTTTATTACTTGAGTCTATAGCGGCTTTGACGATGCGATTCACTTCCATACCTTCTGCGAAAGTTGGCCAGATGTTTGTCTTAGTTTCAATAGCTGTAAGGAAGTCCTTCGCCTCAATAATGATTTGGTCTTGATAGCCCGTTCCATGACCTGGGCCCTGACAAAAGGGTAGGTAATCAGGGTGGTCTGGGCCTGTTAGTATCCTGCGAAAGCCTTGATCAGCGCTGTCGCCCTCACGCAGATATAAGTGCAGCGTATTTTGATCTTCTCCATCAAATCTAATCATGCCCTTAGAGCCATGTATTTCATATGCATAGCCCATTTTACGACCTGTCGCGATGCGGCTAGCGTGGATATGTCCGCTAACACCGTTTTCGAACTCAATCATGATCTGAGCTTGATCGTCATTAGTGACGGCTACGCCGCCACGTTTTGCATAAACTGTTTTGACAACTGCACTTAGGGATTTAATGGGGCCCATCATGGCGTGAGCGCAATTGATGATATGAGGTGAAAGGTCGCCCATGCAGCCGTTAGCTACGCCAGTGGTTCGCCATGTTGCAGGTGCATCAGGATCTGCAAGAAAATCTTCGGTCATTTCTGCTCTAAAGTACGTGATTTCGCCAATACGACCGTCTTCTAAAAGCTTGCGAGCATATTGCGACGCGGGGGTGCGGATATAATTGAAACCTACCATGTGAATTGCGCCAGCCGCTTCTGCGGCGGCAAGCATCGCACGACTATCTTCTAAGGTCTGACCTAACGGCTTTTCACAGAAGACAGGTTTGCCAAGCGCAAATGCAGCCTCGGCAATGGCGCGGTGTGTAGATTGCGGAGAGGCAATGATTATAGCGTCAACATTGGGATCGCTGACTAGCTCCGCCCAATCTGCTGTACAACGGTTAAATCCAAATTTAGTTTTATAATGTTCTGCAGATTTAGCCGACGTTGCGCAAACCATTTCAAGCACAGGGCGCAGTGTGGTTTCGAATATCGTTCCAACGCTGGAATAGGCAGCTGCATGGGCCTTGCCCATATAGCCACCACCCACGATTCCAATCCTAATCTGCGCCATCGTGGTAACCCTTTCTAAAAACTCATTGCAACCGGTTGCAAATTTGGTATCTTTAAACATAGTCTCTGGTCAATACCCATATTGTTAGGCTAGTGATTCACAAAAAGTGAGGACTGCATAATGGGGCTATCTGATAAAACAATCACATTGACCACAGCGCAAGCAATTATTCGCTATTTAGCTTCGCAATATATTGAGATTGATGGTAAGAAAATCCGTGTTTGTGGTGGTGGCTTTGGTATTTTTGGACATGGAAATGTTACCTGTCTTGGTGAGGCACTGCATGATCACAAAGATGTGCTGCCACTTTATCGTGGTCAAAACGAGCAGGGTATGGGTTTCGCCGCTGCAGCTTATGCTAAAGCCCATCTGCGGCAGCGCTTCATGTTCTGTACTGCAAGCGCAGGACCCGGTACCGCAAACTTACTGACGAGTGCCGCTTTGGCACATGCCAATAGGCTGCCAATGTTAATGCTATGTGGAGATACGTTTCTTACGCGTTTGCCTGACCCTGTTTTACAACAGCTTGAACATTTTGGGGATCCAACCTTTGGTCTAAACGACGCATTCAAGGCAGTCTCTCGTTATTGGGACCGTATTACACATCCTGCGCAGATCCTTAATTCTTTGCCTGCTGCTTTAAACACAATGCTTGACCCCGTGGATTGTGGTCCGGCCTTCTTGGGATTGCCGCAAGATGTACAAGGCTGGACTTTTGATTACCCACTAGCTTTCTTTGACGAGTGCGTGCACCGTATTCGCCGCCAAGCGGCGGATGTCTCCGAGATTACAGAGGCGGCAGAGATTCTCAAATTAGCTAAACGCCCTATGATTATTGCGGGCGGCGGTGTTCAGTATTCTGGCGCAGTTGCAGAATTGACGGCATTTGCTGAAGTCCATGCCATTCCTGTTGTTGAAACAATTGCTGGGCGCGCGAATTTTTTAAATGATCATGTGCTGAACATTGGGCCGCTTGGTGTGACGGGATCAAATTCTGCAAACACGATTGCTGAACAAGCAGATGTTATTCTTGCCGTTGGGACACGTTTGCAAGATTTTACAACGGGTTCGTGGACGGCATTTGCAAAGGAAGCTCAGATCATCGGAGTAAATGTTGGTCGCCATGATGCGGCCAAGCATATGTCGCGCACTATTGTGGGAGATGCGAAATTGGCGTTGCTTGCCTTGGGGCAGGCGGTTTACGGGTACTCTGCGCCGAAAGTATGGACAGAGCTTGCGAAAAATGAGCGTTTTAAATGGAACGGTTTCGTCACTGAAAACACTCGCTTGGATAATGGTCCAGCTTCTTACGCGCAAGCGATTGGCATTGTGAATAATCTGTGTGATCCACGAGATCGTGTGGTTGCAGCAGCAGGTGGTCTGCCTGCTGAGGTGACTGCGAACTGGAAAACCCGTGATATAGGAACCGTTGATGTTGAGTTCGGATTTTCTTGTATGGGGTATGAGATTGCGGGTGGCTGGGGAGCACGTATCGCCCAATCAGAACTAGATCCTGATAATGACACCATCGTTTTTACCGGTGACGGATCTTACTTATTGATGAACTCAGACATATATTCATCAGTTCTTACGGACAAAAAGCTGATCATTCTAGTTTTGGATAACGGCGGTTTTGCTGTCATAAATAAACTACAAAAAAACACAGGAAATGAAAGCTTTAACAACTTAATTGCTGACACGCCCACTGCGATACGCCAGATGCGCGTAGATTTTGAAGCACACGCGCGCTCTCTTGGCGCAGAGGCCGAAACAGTTGAAATGTCGGGTCTTGCAGCCGCATTCAAACGTGCCAAAGCTTCTGATAAAACCTATGTTATTTGTGCTCAAGTTGACCCTTTCGAAGGATGGACGCAAGAAGGACACACATGGTGGGAGGTTGGTACGCCTCACATAACGGAAAATCCAAAAGTTCGAGCAGCTCACGCTGATCAAGAATCTACTCGTTTCCGTCAGCGAAAGGGTGTCTGATCATGAAATTACTTGAGGGCATAAAGGCGAACAATTTCGTGGTTCTTGGACGTGTTGGCATGGACCTGTATCCAGAACCGCATGGTACTAAGACCGAAGATGCCGAGATATTACAGGCGGGAATGGGTGGTTCTTCCGCTAACATCGCGGCAGGTATTTGCAAGTTAGGTGGTAATTCGGCCTTGGTGACCCGCGTGTCTGACGACAGTGTTGGGCGGTATTGTGTTAATCAACTCAAGGCTTATGGTGTAAACGCTAACCACGTCAAACCTATTGCTGGTGAATATCGTAACTCACTTGCCGTTTATGAGAGCAGGATTGAAGACCATCAATCAGTAATTTATCGCAACGGTGCTGCCGATTTCCAAATGAATATTGCAGATGTTGAAGCTGTGAATTATTCAAGCTTCGGCGCACTTATAACAGCTGGGACCGTGTTTGCTGCAGAGCCATCACGTACTGCAACATTTCATGCATTTGCCTTGGCCAAAAAGGTAGGTATTCCTATTATTTTTGATGTGGATTATCGCCCTTATTCGTGGCCTTCACCAAAGGTAGCCTCTGATGTGCTTAGCCGCGCTGCGGCAGATTGTGATATGATTGTTGCCAATGATGAAGAGTTTGGGTTTATGGCTGGATCTATCGATAAAGGCCTTTCTAAGGCTTGTGAGTTGTCTGAGACCACGGCATCCATTGTTGTCTATAAAATGGGTCCACTAGGTGCGATAACGTTTGTAAATGGAGAAGAGATCCGTACAGGTATTTATCCTGTTAATGCGCTAAAACCGACTGGGGCAGGAGATAGCTTTATGGCTGGTTTGATGACCTCGCTAGCGCAGGGCCACAACCTTAAGACTTCTCTTTTACGCGGCTCTGCTTGCGCCTCTGTCACTGTATCCAAACCGGGCTGCGCACCTGCTATGCCTGACTCAAAAATACTAGAAACATTCTTGGCCGAGCACCCCGGTCCAACGGCTTACTAAAGGAAAATATTTATGCATATTGCGCCATTTGATAACCAAAACAAACCGATAGTCGATGTGGATGATCCCACCGTTCCACTTAACTTTTTCAACATAGTAAAGTTAAAAAAGGGTGAAGCCTTTGAATATGAAGTTAGTGGATATGAAACCTGCATTGTACCTGCAACTGGATCGCTTGATGTGAATATTGAAGGCTTCAGGGCTAATGACATTGGTGGCCGTGTGGAGGATGTCTGGGGTGGTGAGCCAGAAGGTGTTTACGTTCCTACTGCAGCCAAGGCTGAGTTTGTATGCACGTCTGATACGGCGGAGGTTTTCATTGCAGGTGCACGCTACGATAAGGTTCTTGATGCATTTTCGATCCGTTCTGATGAGCTTGATCTTGTTCAATATGGATCTGACGACACTAAAACTCATCGCAAAATCAAACACATATTAGGTACTAAGTACCACGGCAAAGTTGGTCGTTTACTAGTTTCTGAGTTATTTACAGTAGGCGAGGGTGGCTGGTCTGGTTTCCCGTCCCACAAGCACGACACTGACCGTATGCCAGAAGAGACACGTCATGATGAGACTTACAATTTCCGTTTCAAACCAAACCATGGGTCTGGGGTGCAGATGTTGCAACGCGAAGATGGTAAGGCGGGTGATGCTTATCATATAGTTAATGGATCAACTATTTGTATTGATAACGGCTATCATCCGTGTGCGGTATTGCCTGGCTATCAAATGTATTATTTTACTATTCTGGGTGGCTTGTCTCAACGCTCTCTTGTGCAGTATTTTCAGCCTTCCCATGCCTATCAAATTGAGACAATACCGGGTATTAAAGACATGATAGCAAAATTTAAATGACACTCGCTTCTTTGGCTGATGTGCTGCAGCCTGCCTTAAAAGGTGGCTATGCTGTTGGGGGCCTAGTAACTTTAGGTTGGGAGGACATGCGCGCATTTGTGAGGGCGGCTGAGGAGGAAAACTGTGCTGTAATATTACAAGCGGGACCGGGCTGTCGTTCACATACGCCTTTGCCAATTCTTGGAAAAATGTTTCGCTATTTGGCTGAACAGGCTAGCGTGCCGGTCGTGGCACATTTAGACCATGGCTATACATATGATGAGTGTTCGGAGGCATTAGATAGTGGATTTACGTCCATTATGTTTGATGGATCACGAACAAACTTACGCACAAATATTGCAGCTACTTTGAAGATCGCCGAAATGGCCCATAAAGCTGGTATTTCTTGTGAGGGTGAAATTGGATTTGTTGGCTATTCCAACGGTGAACAATCCTCCGGTACGAACCCAAAGGAAGCTGCTATCTTCGCGGCAGAAACAGGTGTGGACGCAATGGCAATTTCCGTTGGAAATGTACACCTGCAAGAGAAAAAAGAGGGTGGTTTGGACGAAGACCGTATTGCTGCCATCCAAAAGCTTACGGCCGTCCCTCTTGTGATCCACGGTGGCTCTGGTGTGCCAGTAAAACAGCGTTCAAACCTCGCTAAAAATACTAATATTTGTAAATATAATATTGGAACAGAACTGCGCATGGCGTTCGGAGACGCGTTGCGTGAGGCGGTGAGTTCGGACTTGGGTCGTTTTGACCGGGTGGCTATTTTGAAAGAAACTCACGATCCAATGGTCGTGGCTGCTCGCCGCGTCCTGACAGCTTTAAAAGGATGAAAATGCTCAATATTGGCCTTTTAGGCGCCGGTCGAATTGGCCAAGTTCATGGCGCAACATTAGCTCAAATAGTAAATGCACGTACGGTGGCGGTTTCGGACTTTATACCTGCTGCTGCGGAGGCATTGGCGTCAAAGTTGGATGCCAAGGTTATGAGTACCGAAGAAATTATAGCCGATGGCAGCATTGATGCTGTGGTTATTGGTACGCCTACTACAACACACTATGACTTGATACATCAGGCCGCTGCAGCGGGAAAAGCAATTTTTTGTGAGAAACCTGTGGATCTGTCGGTTAACCGCATTGTAGAATGCCTTTCGGCCGTCGCAACCGCGGGTGTACCGTTTATGACTGCTTTTAACCGAAGGTTTGATCCTAGTTTCTCTCACCTTAAAAAACAGATTGAGAACCAAGTAATTGGAGCAGTAGAAATTGTGACCATTCTGTCCCGTGATCCAGCGCCGCCGCCATTAAATTATATCAAGAGTTCGGGTGGAATTTTCCGTGATATGATGATCCATGACTTTGATATGTCCCGGTTTCTTCTTGGGGAAGAACCCGTTGAGTTGAGTGCTTATGGTTCGTGTTTGGTCGACCCTGAAATTGGTAAGGTGGGTGATTTTGACACCGCGGTTGTGTCGCTTAGAACAGCCAGTGGAAAGCTCTGTCAGATCAGTAATTCGCGACGTGCAACGTATGGTTACGATCAACGCATCGAAGTACATGGGGAGCATGGTATGTTGCGCGCTCAAAACATATTGGAAAATTCTGTGGAAATTGCTTCTAGTTCTGGCTTTAGCACATCGGCTGCCCAACCTTTCTTTTTGGAGCGCTACGCAGCTGCCTATAGGGCAGAGATGGAGCACTTTGTTGACTGCGTAACGAGCGGCAAAAATATAACTTCGACTGGTGAGGATGGTCTGAAAGCGCAGCTGTTGGCTGATGCTGCTGATGCGTCAGCCCGAGACGGGCAGCCTAAAATCCTGAGTAGCTAAAGTTTTTATTTTTGGTATTTTGGTTAGTATTTTATACCTTGCTAGATCAGTCACTTAGGTTATTTTTTTCATGAAGGCTACGATAGATAGGTTTAATTTTATGACCTTAAATTACTAGTATTTTTGAATTGCATACTTAATTAAAGCTAAGAGAAAAACATTCCACGTCTGCCCCACTTAGTTGTTAGAAATTATAATTAAGACCAACCAAT
>CESJ01045087.1_pt1 | contig 23708 bp, 21 predicted proteins | sample 356311 | NCBI WGS metagenome assembly CESJ01 (sample SAMEA2621487, study PRJEB7988) | marine metagenome | biome: marine biome (ENVO:00000447); feature: surface water layer (ENVO:00002042); material: "saline water (ENVO:00002010), including plankton (ENVO:xxxxxxxx)" | depth 5 m
CGTTGAGCTATCATACGGCGCTCTGTGGTTTCAGTGATTACGACTCGGTTGTCGAGGTGCTAAATCGGCTTAAAAGTAGTTTGGGATCCGGCTTGACCGGTTTTGAATTGATGTGGGACAACTACTACCACCGCGTATTGAAGACGGTGTCAGATTTAGCCAGTCCGCTGCAGCAATCCCATCGGTTTTATGTCCTCTTAGAGTTCCGTGATAGCCAAGCGATAGCTGGCTCTGAGCGTTTTGAATCGGCGTTATTTGAGCTGCTTGAAACTGACAAGATGGACGATGCAGTGATCGCACAATCGCATCAAGAGGCGGCTAACTTTTGGCGAATTCGCGATGGTGTTGCTGAATTGTTGCAGAGTCTAGGGCCGCTCTCAAACCAAGATATCAGTTTGCCGATCACCAAAATAGGTGAATTTACTGAAGTATTGCAAGCGCGTCTGAAGCGAGATTATGACAATATGGAGGTCCTTTTGTTTGGTCATCTTGGCGACAATAACATCCATGCTTTGGCTTATACCGGACGGCAGTGCGACGTCGAACCTATCAACAGCCAGATCATGCACATGATCGGCGAATTTGGCGGCGCGATTACCGCAGAGCACGGTGTCGGTGTACTGAAAAAGAAATATCTACCGCTATCGCGCAGCGCCAGCGAAATAGATTTGATGAAAACGCTTAAGTCAGCTATGGATCCCAGAAACATCCTCAATCCCGGTCGGGTCATTTAGTTAGGCGCGCACGCCGACGAGTTTCATCGACCTCGACGCGTCTTTCACCTATAGCGCAATCGCAAGGAGCCAAGAATGGACGCTAACGAGTTGATCCTGCGTGATAAAGATCACCTGCCAGGCTTGCTCGGTATCGAAGTTGTCGAAGTCGCTGCTGGGCGTCTGGTCGCCAAATTAAAGGTTGCCAAAAAGCACATGGCGCTGAACGGTTATCTGCATGCCGGCAGCGTAATTACTCTGGCCGATAGTAGCGCCGGCTATGGGTGTTTGGCGAACCTGCCCGAGGGCGCTGTAGGATTTACCACGGTTGAGCTGAAATCTAATCTTATGGGTACGGTCACGCAAGGTGAGGTGGTGTGCGTTGCATCTTGCTTGCATGCTGGGCGAACTACTCAGGTTTGGGAGTGCGAGGTGCGATCCGAGGCGTCAAAGCTGCTCGCCAAATTTACCTGTACCCAATTGGTTCTGTATGCCAAGTAACGGTGTGCTAACGCGTCACCGCGTGAGATCCCGCCCCTTAGATGTTCGAGCCTTGGAATCACCTAAAGTGGAGAGGTGTGCCGGAGTGGATCGATCGGCGCAGGCACGCTGGTGACCGCGGCCAATCTCGAGATCGCAAACCCTGTTCGCGCACTGATCTGGATGGTCGGCGCGATGCTGTCGATTTGCGTTATGGCGATCGGTGCCAGAGAACTGGCCGGTCATATGCAAACCCCGCAGATTCTGTTTATTCGCAGCGCGCTTGGCTTGCTGATCATCAGCCTACTGATCGCTCGGAAGCCTGGCGTGGAGCTGTTTAAAACCCAGCGACTAAAGTTGCACACAGTGCGCAATCTATTCCACTTTGCAGGCCAGTATGGCTGGTTTTTAGGAATTGGTTTACTGCCGTTGGCCGAGGTGTTTGCGCTCGAATTTACGGTGCCAATTTGGACCGTGATCATCGCTATGCTCTACCTAAAAGAAGCGATCACGGTGAGAAAGGTTTGCGCGTTGTTATTGGGCGCTGCCGGGGTGTTGGTTATCCTCGAGGTGGGTCTCGAGGCGGTGCAACCGTTGGCCTTGGTGGTTCTTCTCGCGGCGCTCTGTTACTCGGCATCGCACGTAGCAACCAAGGGGCTCGCGAATACCGAAGACCCATTGACGGTGTTGTTCTACATGTGCCTTATCCAGTTGCCACTGGGCGCTTTAATGAGTCTGGATAGCTGGGTTACACCAGCGCTTGCGCTGTGGTTTTGGTTGGCTGTGGTAAGCGTGATGGCCCTGACGGGGCACTACTGTATCACTCAGGCGATGCGCTTGGCGGATGCCGGCGTGGTGGTTACGCTAGATTTTTTACGTCTGCCATTGATCGCGCTGATCGGCGTTGTTGCCTACGCTGAACCCTTTGAAATTTCGTTGTTGTTCGGGGCTGGGTTAATGCTGTTGGGTAATCTAATCAATATCTACCGTCCCCAACGACCACAACTTTCGGCTGCGGTCGTTGACGAGTAGGGCATGTATTGCGTTTTAGCTGTGTCAGGCCCCCTTCAGCCACCTATAACTTACCAAACCGTTTAAGCAACACCTTTAAGCGCTTTGGTGCCACTGCGGCCAAACGCTGTCAACAGGGCCTGCAGAGCGGCTGCTGTACTGTCTTCGGCAATCGCTACCGCGCAGTAATCGCTACCGTCAACGCCCATTTGAATGCACGCTTGCGCCTTGGCGTCGGTACCCTCGCCCAGCGCGTGCTGGTCAAAGTGACCTATCTCTATGACACAGTCAAAACGCTGATTAAGTGCGCTGCACAGAGCCTCCAGCGCTCCGGCACCTTGACCGTCGAGCACTATGTCACCAATCATAAACTGCGCCTGAACCTGATGATCGCTGTGCGATAGCTGGTAGTTATTGAGTTGCCAGTGGCTGTCGACCTGAATGAAGTAACGTTCGAATAGATCTTTGATATTACTCGGCGATATTTCCATACCGCTGTCTTCGACCGCGCTTTGCACAATGGCGCTGAGGTGGCGGTGCAACCACTTCGGTAATTCGATACCGTAGTCGCGTTCCAGCACCAGCGCCACGCCGCCCTTGCCGCTCTGGCTATTGATACGAACCACTGCCTCGTATTGGCGACCGATATCGCGCGGGTCGATCGGCAGATAGGCAACGTTCCAGTGCGCCTGCTGTTGATCCTTGTGATATTGCATGGATTTTCTGATGGCATCTTGATGACTGCCAGAAAAAGCCGTGTAAACTAACTCGCCCGCCCAGGGGTGCCGGGGAGCAATGGCGATATCGGTACAACTCTCGACGACCTCGATAATGTCAATAATGTTGGATAAATCGAGTTGCGGGTCGATACCCTGAGAGTAGAGATTCATAGCCATGGTGATAATGTCCATATTACCGGTGCGTTCGCCGTTACCGAGCAGCGTACCCTCGATGCGATCGGCGCCGGCAAAGATGCCGAGTTCCGCGGCAGCCACGCCACAGCCACGGTCATTGTGGGTATGCAGGCTAATCACGACCTGTTCGCGCTGCGCCAGGTGTCGACAAAAATACTCAATTTGATCGGCAAACACGTTGGGCGTAGACATTTCCACGGTCGCCGGTAGGTTAATAATCACCTGGCGTCCGAGCTCTGGCTGCCATTGCGCTATCACCGCGTCACACACCTCTATGGCGCAATCGAGCTCGGTTCCTGTAAAGCTTTCCGGAGAGTATTGAAACACCCATTCGGTATTCGGATAGCGCATGGCGATTTCGTGCACCCATTTGGCACCCTGCACCGCTATGTCGACAATGCCCTCGGGGGGCAGTTTAAACACTTGCTCGCGCTGCACCGTCGAGGTGGAATTATAGACATGGATGATCGCTCTCTTCGCCCCCTGCAGCGATTCATAGCTACGTTCGATGAGTTCTTTACGCGCCTGGGTCAGGACTTGCAATGTCACATCGTCCGGCACGCGATTTTCGGTAATCAACTTACGCACAAAGTCAAAGTCGGGCTGTGACGCAGATGGAAATCCAACCTCGATTTCTTTAAAGCCAAGCCGAACCAGTAGATCGAACATACGGGTTTTTTGCTCTACGTCCATCGGATTGACTAGCGCCTGGTTGCCATCTCTGAGATCGACGCTACACCAAGTGGGTGCGCTGGTCATGGTTTGGTCTGGCCAGGTGCGGTCGGCAAGAGCAATCGGTGCGAAGGGGACATATTTACGGTGATCGAACATGATAATTCCTATAATGACGGATTAAATTGATCTCTAGCGGCTGTTAACTGTACCGAAATTTATTATATGTTAGGTAAGGCGCAATAAAAGAGCTATTTCTCTTTATTTATGATTTTTATGGCAATAATATTTCTTAATGATAGAATATTTAGCAATTAAATAAATAATAGGTGCGTATGAGCGAGATTAATCTAGATCGGTTTGATTTGAATATTCTCCGCGAGCTGCAACGCGATGGGGGTATATCCAATCAACTGTTGGCCGAACGTGTTGGCTTAACTGCGGCGCCCTGTTCGCGGCGGGTCAAGCAACTGACCGATATGGGCGTGATCCGTGACACCGTGGTGCGCCTGCACGATCGGGCGCTAAATTTAAAGTTGATTGCTATTGTGCATATCCGTATGGATGAACATACCCCAGAGCGCTTTGAGGCCTTTGAGAACACCATTACTGCGTGCCCAGAAGTGCTCGAATGCTATTTGATTACCGGTCACGAGGCCGACTACCAGCTGAAGGTGGCGGTGCCTGACATGGATCGTTACCACGATTTTTTAATCGGAAAAATTACTCGGATACAAGGCGTAAGTGGCGTTACCTCGGCCTTTGTCATGCGCAAAATACTCGACAGTACTCAGTTACCGTTGAGTTATATTGGTGGAAGATAGCGCCGAACTCGAATCGGCCTGTCAAATCCGCAAGCGTGGACTAGCCATATGGCAGGTCATGCGCGTAGGCTTTAAACATTTTAGGCCCCTGGGTGCACTAGTATCATGACTCTATTCACAACTGTGGTTATACGCGCTACTATTTGCAAAAATAATTGAGGATTTACCATGACACCAGAGGCTATAAGGTCGCAATTGGTCAAGCTACTGCCACAATTGGGAACATTCGGCGTCGATACACTCGCGCCTTTCCTGTCGCAACTAACGGCCAAAAAAGGCGATGTATTGGTGAAGCAGGGCGCCAGCGGTGCGGATGTTTATTTCTTGCTCAGCGGCACCTTTTCGGTATTCGAAAAGATTCAGATAGACGGCAAAGATATGGTCTTGCATACCGCAACATTTCCAGGCCCCGGTATCTTGGGCGAGGTGGCAGTAATGAGTTCTTCGAAGCGCACAGCGACCGTGGTGGCCATGGACGTGGCCGAGTGTCTGGTGTTGACCAAGGATCAATTCGATGGCTTGGTGGCCGGCGAACCGAGGCTGGCGATTGAACTTCTCAAGGCCTTCGGCTCATTGGTCTCTGATCGTCAAGCAGCTTTTCAAAACAAAGTGCGGTCGAATATATTACTCGAGAGTTCAGATGCTGACGCAGGTATTCTGCGCCTGAGCAATTACACCGGCAAGGCTTCCAAAGTCAGTGAAAAACTCGGAAGTCGTCTATTTAGTGAAGACTTTAAGGGTGTTAACTACCAATCAGGCCAGCCAAAAGTACAGCCTGGCGACTGATTAACAACCATTTCAATTACGCCTGACTCCACGCTACAAGCGCCTCTTGCCGTAAAAACCTCGCTAATAGCGGCTTGCTTTAGTGTCTGATACGGCCAACAAAATAGACCTGCTACCTTTTAAGTGGACTTGGGACTGGCGCATAGAATTTTATTGCGTAATCGCGGTCGTTATCGCTATGATTGAAGGATTATTATCTAAACTTGGATATCCATACAATGGCCGAGGCCTACAAGTCCCAACTGGTTAAGCTCTTACCGCAACTCGGATCCGCTGGAGTCGATGCATTAATACCTTTTTTAGCCGAGTTAAACGCTGAAAAAGGGCACGTACTTGTCAAACAAGGCGATCGCGACGAGGATATGTACTTTTTAATCACAGGTGTGTTCTCAGTATTCGAAAAAATTCAGATCAATCGCTCCGATGTGGTGTTGCACGTCGCAACGTTCCCCGGGCCCGGCATATTGGGTGAGGTGAGTATCATGACCGACGCGGAGCGAACAGCAACCGTGATCGCTATGGAACGCGCCGATTGTTTGGTTTTAACCAAGGCTAAATTTGACGCGTTGGTCAAATCTAAACCGACAGTCGCGGTGGAATTGCTAAAGTCGTTTGGTGCGGTGATGTATGGCCGGCAGACGGCGTTTCAAAATAAGGTGCGGGGCAATATTTTACGCGACAGCAAGAGTATAGAGGGCGGCGTCCACAAATTAGGGCGCTATACCGGTAAGGTCTCGCGCACCAGTCCCCAACTTGCAAAAAAACTGTTTAGTGAGGACTTTAAAGGTGTTAATTATGATTCCACCTGAGATGCGTCCAAGGCAATAGTCAGGCGTCGCATAGCGAGTAGCGAAACACTTGGGGCGAGGGATCCAGACCACTCATTTCATCGGCGATAGTGATGTTGTGTCGGCGTGGTCGCTTTGCCGGAATGCCCTTTACAATCATATCAAAGCGCTTTTGTGTCGTTACAGTCCGACCGTAAGTCCCTCTTTTGCGAGCAAGATAATTGGCTCATTGGTGGTCACCCGATTGCGTTCGATGGCGGCTTGAAATACGCTTTCTAGTTGGCTATCACTTCTCGTCGGCTCATGATGGGTTAGGAACACCTTTTTAACATTCGCCTCTCGGGCGGCCAAAATACTTGAGTCGAATGTACCGTGGCCCCAGCCGTGACGCGTTGTGTACTCCTCTTCGGTGTAGGCGGTGTCAATCACCAAAACGTCGCTATTGGCCATGAACTCCAGAGTCTCGTGGCGGCGCCTGTCGATGACTTGTTGGTTGGCTGCGAAAGCACTATCGCTGGGCGCGTGAGGGTTGACCGGCCATTCGTGATCGCCAGTGAAGATGAGACTTTTGCTGCCATCGTCTATTTTGTAGCCGAAATTTATAATTGGGTGATTAAACAAAAAACTCGAGATGGTTAAGGATCCGACTTTGACACTTTGCCCCTCGACCAAGTCGTTGAAAGTAACCTGTGATTGGAGATCGCTCTGCTGTACGGGGAAGAAATGACGATCCATCTGCATCGCTAAGCGCTCTTGTATACCGAGTTGACTGAGTGGATCCACTGGGCCATATATTTGGATTTGATTGCCCGGCACAAAAATCGGCTTAAACATGGGTAGGCCCTGGATATGGTCCCAGTGGGTATGGCTAATAAATAGATGGATCTGATTGGCAGATTCTTGCAGCAACTGCCTGCCGAGTTGAAAGATACCGGTTCCAGCATCCAAAACGACGATCTCTCCGTTGTCACCGCGAACTTCTATGCACGTGGTATTACCGCCATAGCCGAGCGTATCGCTACCCGGCACGGCAATTGAACCCCTAACTCCCCAAAATTTAAACTGCAAACTACCCTCCTGAAAATACGTCTGACTGTTGTACAAGGCAACAGACTTTGCGTGGGCCGATAGCGGCGACAATACGACAAACCCTGCTGCCGATTTTGCCCTGCCCCAACGTTGCATTTTACCCAAAGCGACTGCTTGAAATCGCGTTCTTTAGCGTCTATAGACCCATGACAATCATAGTCTATTCCTGAACACGAGGTAATATCTCATTATCAATGAATTATGATTTTTATCGGTTTTTTGATCTGTTGTGGTAAATACTGGTGATTACACAGGATTTGTCCGTGCTGCGATGCCGTCGCTTTGCGTTTGGATATAACCGCAGGCCACGGTTGGTTAAAGGAAGGTTGCCGGATGCCTTTTAGCATGGGTAGAACGTCATCAGGTAGTCGGTAGATGCGCCCATACGAGCAAACACTCAGCATGCGTTGTGACTCTTGGGCGATTGGGCAGGTACTGTGGGTTATAAAACTGGCTCGCCAGTGATAGAGCACTATGCGCGATGCACTTTAACGTATTTACGATAGTGCGTTTTAATTAGCCAGTGGTGAAAAATATTCTGCGCGTTAGCAACTTGATCGCGCCGCTATTAATTTCTAACAGAAAGGAATTCTTTTAGTGTTCTGTGGCCGACAGGGGTGCTGATATTGTGGGCGGAGGAAGTGCTACACCGTTACATTGACGAAAAGCGGTTCGTTGCGTACCGGCGCGTCGCTTTGAATGGCAATTAATTCCTCGATCTGCTTATCGAGTCGCATAGACGGTGTTTCAATTTGTTTGGGCTCTATTTCGTCTATGGCTATCTCAGCGGTGGCTACTTTAGTCGCGAGTCGCTCTGCAGCGAGGCTATCCCGTACCTTCATTTCAAACAATTGCTTGGCTAGCAGGTCGGCTTCTAATCGCGCTGCTAAGCCGCGCTCTTGGGCAAATACTTCAGGTTGATCGACCACGCGTTGGCTCTGCCTACGCGGTTCTACGGCATTATCATAGCGCTTTGCAACGCGTTGCTGCTGCCGAGTTCCCTGCTCTACGACGGCCGGGGAATTACCTAGATTTCTGGAAATTTGTGCCAACAGACAGACTCCAAGGGATATTTGATATAAACGCTCACAAAACCTTATCCATAATTGTGCACTAGTTCAATAAAAAAGGGAATAGTTGCATAAAAGCAAACTAACTTTTCCATTCGGCTAAATAAACTACCTGTGCTGTCGACCCTTTTACTATAATGCTGATTGCGAATGCCAATGCAGAGTCGGCTTCGCGTTGGTTGAGGTTGAAGTGGTTGTGTCAATATCCATTCAAAATCGGAGTAAGGACGTGGTAACGTGAAATTCTTGACGATCTTTTATTGTTTCGCGGTTGGCCTGTTGGCGAGCCATTGGGTCAGCGCCGAAAAAATAGAGCTAACCTGTGATGACCGCGATTTGATTCTCGATACGGACACCCGACTGGTGGAGTTGGAAGTCGTCAATAATACCTTGCTGACACCCGATAAAACTTATCGAGATATTCCCTATACCGAAGATCAATCGCTGGTGCGTTTTCGTGTGGTGGGTCAGTTTTACACCGAGGGCTGGGCGCTGGACCGTGAATCAATGATGGCGGCCAGTAGCTTGACCATGCCAAAGAAACCAGAGATCGAGTCGGTCAATAGACGCTATAAATGCTCCGAAACCGTGGCGCCAGAACCACCCGAAAAATTGCCCAAGCAAAAAGTCGGTAAGCGTCCGAGAAAACGCGGATTTTAGAGTTCCTTTAGCATAGTGGCTGTCAGTATATTGGCTGTGAAAAAACTAGTGGCTGTTAAAAAATCGGTTGATAGCCTCGCTGCGCGTCATTGCGTCGCGGTAGCCAAGCTCTATCAACGCTCCGCAAAAGCCAGGTTCGAATAGTAGGTAGCTGGCAGCGCTGCTGTTTGATTCAGCTCCCAGCGCCCCAGTCGAGTCGAGAACATAGCGCAACGCTCTGGGTAATTCATGGGCATGGGCGCGGGCTAGGTCATCAATCGATACGCTTGGGGTAATCGCTAACACGTCAATTTTACGAAAACGCTGTTGCGCCTGTACTTTGCTCGATAGCGCCGAAGTCAATTGGTTGATGTTGTGCAGCGATTCCAAATCGCTCTCTAAACCGTCGGCAAAAGCGCTGTTGTAAAGGTGTCCGATAACCTGAGCGCTGGACGGTGCCTTGCCATGCTCGGTCACGCCAACGCTAGTTGCACGCGGATTGCCGACGCCGATCACAAAGAGTTTCTCAGCGCCGAGACGCAGCGCTGGACTGAGGGGTTTTTGTTGTCTTACCGCACCATCAGCAAAATACTCAGAACCGATTTTGACCGCTTTAAAGATCCCGGGAATGGCGGTTGACGCCATTAAATGATCGACTGCCAGTCGGGTGCTTACGCCGCATCGGCGGGAACGCTGCCATTCGGCGATCGATGGTTTTGCCTGAAAAAAGGCCACCGATTCTCCCGACGAATAGCTGATCGCGGAGACCGCGATGGCATCCAATTCGCCGTTTTGAAGGGCAACATTCAAATGTTCAAAGCGGACATAACTTCCCAGCAGCGATTTTAATGGACTGCAGTCGAGCAGCGCATAGGGCTCGTTGGTGGAGGCTGGATTACCAAACATTGACGTCACCTTCGAGGCGAACGATTTGCCGAGCGAGCTCGCGCGGTATACATCAGCCGCGTGCAGCGAGCGCCAAAGCGACTCGAGTTTGCGTATGCGCAAACGAAAAGGCCCGGCGCGACCGCCAATGGCCAAACTATTGAGTGCGCCTGCGGACGTGCCGCAAATGATCGGGAAGGGGCTGCAGATGTGGCTTGGTATGATCTCGGCCACGGCGCGCAGCACGCCCGCCTGATAGGCTGCTCGGGCGCCGCCGCCGCTCAACACTAGAGCACGTTTCATCGACTAAAAAATACCCATTTCGATACCTGTGGCCATGCCCAGGCCGAGTTCCTCGCAGGCGACCAGTCGGTCGGCTGTTAGCTCGCCCTTGCAGATCAGTGGCTCGCTCACTTCGCGCAGTGGGTAGCCTCTGGCTATGCGTTGAATATCTCGCACTGCGCCACTGCCGTCATTGCTCGAGCTGACAAAAATTGCGTAGGGCAGGTTGATTTTATAGGGTTCTGCGGGGTAGTAAGTGCGATCAAAAAAGTCCTTGAGCATACCGCTCATAGTGCCAAAATTTTCTGGCGTGCCAAACAGCAGTCCGCCGGCCCATAGCAGGTCTTCGAGCCCGGCGTCGGCGGCCGCCAGCGCGCGCGTACTCACCGACGGATGTTGCTGGCAACCGCGCAGAACAGCGGCCGCCATCAACTGGGTCTTACCGCCTTGGCTGTGGGAGATGATCAATAGATTTTTTCGCTGTTTTTGCGCGCTACCTGTCATTTAATCGACCCCGCGGTTGTTACACTGATGGCCAGCAAACTCCAAGCTGCTCGACCTGCACAAGACTTTAGCAGCCTTGGGGTGCAATGCAAACCGAGATCTGAGATGGCGGTACTGTCAGCCTTTGCGGTGGGCGTATTCTCTGTGGTTTGGTGGCCGCAGTTGCCAGCCATCGGAACCTGGGTTGTTATTGTGCTCGGTCTTATGCCACTTGTTGGCCACCGTATCCTTCGATTATTACCGATTATCGCTGCAGGGATGCTCTGGGGGGTTATCTCTGCGCACCAGGCAGATCGATTCATACTGCCGCTATCGATGGATAAAACCGACGTCTTGGTCGTCGGTCACGTGATAGGTTTGGTCGATCGAGATCTCAGGCGCTCGCGCTTTAGGTTGCGGGTTGATTCGGCAATATCGATGGACGAGGCTCAGGCCAAGCTTCGACTCAAGGTAATTTTGATCAATTTATACGCCCAGCGCTCAGCCGACGTCAGCATTACTTCGGGACAACGCCTTAAAATGGTCGTTCGTTTGCGGCGTCCGCGTGGCGCATTGAACCCCGGTGGCTTCGATTATCAAGCATGGCTCTATCAGCAGGGGATCGGCGCGACGGGCTATGTGCGTCGAGTGATCGATGTGTCTGAAGACACTGGTAGCGCCGCTATAGTGGCAGGGGCCGGGCGTTGGAGCCACGCAATGGCTGCCGTTTCGCGCCAGCGCGAACGCATTAGTCAGGCGATCCACAACCTGCCGATCGGGCCTCCAAGCGCCGCTGCGCTGGCCGCGATTACTGTCGGTGATCGACGCCACTTAGCGCAGTGGTGGGGCGACCTGGCGCGGCTTGGTATCGTTCATTTGATGGTCATCTCTGGTTTACATATCGGCTTGATCGCTGCCTGGGGATGGCATTTAGGCGCTCTCATGGCGAGGCTTGCCGGGGTGCTCTGTAACCGATGGATAGGTCGCGACGGAGCTATCCATCCACTGCGCCTGCTGCCGCCGGTCAGCGCCGCTGCGAGCGCGTTGGGGTACAGTTTACTGTCTGGACTGTCGCTGTCGACGCAGCGCGCGTTGATCGCCCTGCTGATAGTGATGTTGGCAAAGCTGGCGCTGCGCCGCGTATCGCCGGCGAATGTGTTGGCTTGTTGTCTGTGCGCGATCGCCGTAGTTCAGCCACTGGCGGCACTCAATGCAGGATTCTGGTTGTCGTTTGTCGCTGTGCTACTGCTGATTTTTGCTATAGCGCCTTGGGCAAGCCGAGAGGATTTTTTTCGACAGTTGAGCGTCGTTCAATGGCACCTCTGGATTGGCTTGTCGCTACCCTTGCTGGCGTTGGCTGGTCAATTAACGTGGCTGGCGCCCTGGGTCAATCTGGTTGCCGTGCCCTGGTTATCTGTGCTGACCATACCACTAGCTATGCTCGGTACGGCACTCTTTGCGATGCTTCCCCGCTGGGCGGAGTGGCTGTGGTTGGCGGCAGATGTCAGTCTGCGACCGCTGTGGTTGTTTCTCGATGTCTGGCCAGCCAATTGGGGTTTTTTTAATTTGCCGGTGGTTTTTTCTTGGTCGTCGGGGCTTGCCTGCAGCGCAATCATACTGCCCAGCGGCACGCCATGCCGCTGGTTGCTGGGGTTGCCTCTGATAACGCTGCTGGTGGCTCCCCGAGCGCCAGCCGCGCTGCAAATAACCGTGCTAGACGTGGGTCAAGGGCTTGCCGTTGTGGTAGAGACTGCCGAGCACCTTTTGATCTATGATACGGGGCCAAAGTATTCACCACAGCTCGATGCCGGCAGTGCAATAATAGCGCCCTTTTTGCGCCGTGGCGGTCATCGCCGTATCGATATGCTGATTGTCAGCCACGAGGACAGCGATCACAGTGGAGGCTACTTGAGTCTCAGCGAGGCGTTCCAAATACCACAGGTGCTCGTTGGGCCGGGCTTCGCGCCGCACCAAAAAAACACTGACAAGCCCGCTATCGACACCTGCACGGCTGGGCAGAGCTGGAGCTGGGATTCGGTATCCTTTAAGGTGTTAGCGCCGCCTGCGGACGCTCCGCGCCATGGCAATAACAGCTCTTGCGTGATCTATATTGAGTGGCGCGGTCATGGTATTTTATTGCCCGGTGACATCGAAAAAAGTGCCGAAAAACAGCTTCTGGCTGCCGCCGCGGTGCCCAAGTCATTGGATTTAGTGTTGGCGCCTCACCACGGCAGTAAAACCTCATCAAGTGCCCCATTTGTTGCTCAGATGACGCCACGTCACGTGATTTTTTCGTCGGGTTATCTGCACCAGTTTGGCCATCCACACGCGCAGGTCAGCGAGCGCTATAGAGTGCAGGGCAGTCAATTATGGAGCACCGCAGAGCAGGGGGCCATAGTCTTCAGTTGGTCTGGGGAAGGGCTGCAAGAACCGATCGCAGAGCGCCAAAAATGGCAGCCCCACTGGCGCTAACCGGCGCGCCGTCGGCGACCCATGGAGTCAATTTAAACGCATGTATCGTTGAATACTCTAGACGTCAACGTCAATCCTATCGAGGGTGAGTGTCGGTGGCCGGCGACATTGATTAAAAGGCCATTTACGACTCAAACATTGTCAAACAATCGGCCTCGGACTATGATCGTCGCTAGAACGTCGGTCGAGTGGTTGTCGATCACCAGCAATAAGTGTTTTGGGTCGTGTATAGCTGTTGCTAATTCAATCCGAAAATCGACCCACTACATCGAATCCAAGGCGGCGGAGAACCTCCGATTGAATGTCAAAACCTACTGATCCTCCGACCGCAACATACCTAAGGTTACTCGGCTACGTCTCGCGCTACTGGGTGGCGTTTCTGGTCAGTTTTCTCGGCTTGATTTTACATTCTATGGCCGAGGTCGCGTTTGTCGACCTGCTGGGTTATATCACCGATTCAGTCGGTCAGTTGACCGGCAGTGCCAATACCCCAAATCAACTGCCGTTGTCGGGTGCGACGGCGTCCGCGGCGCACTATTTGCTGGGCGAACAGCAAGCCGAGAATACCCGCTTCGTCATTCCATTTTTTCTTGTTGTGGTCAGCGTTGCACGCGGTCTCGGTTACTTTATTGGCACCTATGGCTTGGCCTACATCGCGAATTATTTAGTCCATTCGCTGCGCTGCGATATCTTCGATAAATACCTGCTGTTACCGTTTCGGTTTTTCGATCGCTCGATGGCGGGGCACCTGGTGTCCTTGGTGACGTTTAACGTTCAGCAAGTCACTGAGGCCTCTACCAAAGCGATTAAAACGCTCTTGCAACAGGGCAGTTTAGTGGTTGGCTTACTGGCCTACCTGTTTTATATCAACTGGAAATTAACGCTATTTTTTCTCGCGGTAATGCCGATAATCGCGTTATTGGTAACCTACGTCAGTAAGCGTTTTCGACGTATCAGTAAACGCATACAGTCGGCGATGGGCAACGTCACCCACGTCACCCAAGAGGCGGTCAACGGCTACAGCGAAGTGCGCATGTATGGTGGCACCGAGGTCGAGCGCGAGCGCATGCTTGCCGCCAGCCACAGCAATCGTCGGCAAAATATGAAGATGGCCTTGACCGAGGGACTGAGCAATCCGTTGGTGATGATGTTGGTGTCGCTGGCGTTTGCTGCAATCACCAGCTTTATGCTCAACCCAGTGCTATTGTCGGCGATGAGCACCGGCGATTTCATTAAGTTTTTGGTGGCTTCGGGTATGCTGATTAAACCTATCAGGCAACTGACCGAGATAAACAGCGCCATTCAGCGGGGTATCGCGGCGGCCGAGTCGATTTTTGAGGTGATCGATTCCGAACAAGAGGAAGACAATGGCGAGCACAGTCGCGACCATGTCGAGGGGCGATTTGAGTTTTCCGATGTGTCATTTATCTACCCGGGCACCGAACAACCGGTTCTCAGCGATCTAAATTTTTCCGTAGCGCCCGGCCAAACCGTCGCGCTTGTCGGTTCGTCTGGCAGCGGTAAAACCTCGCTAGTCAGCCTGATTTCGCGCTTCTACCGCAATCAGAGTGGCGATATCACACTTGATGGTGTCAATATTCATGACTATACGCTGACCAACTTGCGCAGTCATATAGCACTGGTGAGCCAGAGCGTGACGCTGTTTAACGACACCATCTACAACAACATCGCCTACGGCGAACTGGCTAACGTCGCGCCGGAAAAAGTCTATGCGGCGGCCAAGATAGCCAATGCCGATGGCTTTATCGAAGCCTTGCCGGCGGCTTACGACACCGCAATCGGCGATGACGGCGTCATGCTATCTGGTGGGCAGCGCCAGCGTCTAGCCATTGCTAGAGCGGTATTAAAAGATGCACCTGTGCTGATCCTGGACGAGGCGACCTCGGCGCTGGACAACGACTCAGAGCGCCTGATTCAGGCGGCGTTGGAGCGACTCATGGAAAACCGCACGACGTTTGTCATTGCCCACCGCTTGAGCACGGTAGAGTCTGCCGACTGCATCCTGGTGATTGAAAATGGCCGCATTATCGAGCGCGGTAATCACCAGCAATTACTCGACCAGTCGGGTCGTTATGCAGAACTCTACAGCAACCAGTTTGACCCAGTGCGGGCCGACTAGCTTTGTCGCTTGAAAAGGTTCTGTCGCGCGCCTGGTACGCCAACAGCTTATGGTTGGTGCCGCTGCGACCCCTCGCCGGTTTGTACCGTTTGATTTGCGCTGCTCGCCGTGGCTATCTGCGATGGCGCTTTAGCTTCCGCCGCTATTCGGCGCCGGTGGTGGTAGTGGGCAATATCGCGGTGGGCGGCAGCGGTAAGACGCCGCTGTTGATGGCGCTGGCGAACGATCTGTCAGCTCGGGGTTTTAGGCCAGGGGTTGTCAGTCGCGGTTACAAAGGCCGTCGTCGGGTGGGACCACTGTTGGTCAGCGCCGATAGCGCCGTTGTCGAAACTGGCGATGAAGCCCTGTTAATTGCCCGCAGTTGCGGTTGCCCAGTGGTGGTCGATAGCGATCGACATCGCGCGGTTGAATATTTGCTCGAGCGCTTCGAATGCGATCTGGTACTCAGCGATGACGGTCTTCAGCACTACGCCATGCATCGGGACATCGAGATCGCGGTGATCGACGGCTCGAGGGGCTTGGGCAATGGCTATTGTTTGCCCGCGGGGCCACTGCGCGAACCTGCCGGCCGGCTTGCTAGTGTTGATTTGATTGCCGTCAATGGCGGCGCTCGGCCGACCCACTACCCCGCAGAGACGATGCCATTCGAGCTCGAAGCGCTGCGTTTCGTTAATTTGGCCAGTGGCGTCAGTTGCCCGGCAAGCCAATGGTCGGGCACGTCTTCGGTACATGCCGTTGCGGCTATCGGAGCACCGCAGCGCTTCGCTACGACGCTCGAGGCTCTTGGCCTGAATGTCAGGCTTCACGCCCACGACGACCATCAGCCGTTGAACAGCGTCGATTTATATTTTGAAGACGAGTTGGATGTGATTATTACCGCCAAGGACGCGATTAAACTCAAGGCAGCCGATCTGGCTGGTGTCTGGTGTTTAGAGGTGGCTGCAACCCTCGACGAACGGCTGGTCGAACGACTTTTGGGGCGCATCTTGCCGATTCGTCAGGGTATTTGATTTTTTAAACGCTCATTAATGAGGTGTCTATGAGTTTTATGGTGGTTATTCCAGCGCGTTACGATTCTACACGGCTGCCGGGTAAGCCGCTGTTGGCGATTGCGGGTAAGCCAATGCTGCAGCGCGTGTGGGAACAGGCGTCGATGAGTTCTGCGGTACGCATTGTGATTGCCACCGACGATCAGCGGGTTGCCGCGCTCGCTCAGGGCTTTGGCGCAGAGCTGTGCCTGACGCGCAAAGATCATGCCTCGGGAACCGACCGGTTACAGGAAGTCGCAGTGCAACTGGCGTTGCCGAGCGATCAAATACTGGTCAACGTGCAGGGAGACGAACCGCTGATCCCGCCTCAGGTAATCGATCAAGTCGCGCAAAATCTGGAAAATAATCCAGACGCTGGCGTGGCGACCCTGATCGAGCCGATCGAATCGCTGGAGGACTTTCTCAATCCCAACGTCGTCAAGGTGGCCCGCGATTATCGTAATTTCGCTATCAACTTTAGCCGCGCACCCATGCCATGGCCGAGGGACGATTTTAGCGGCGCTGAAAAGCGCTTTTTCAACGCGTCGCTGGCGGTGCGTCATATTGGTCTGTACGCCTACAAAGTCGGCACGCTTAATCAGTTTGTCGGCTGGCCGCGCTGCGATATCGAGCATTTAGAGCGGTTGGAGCAGTTGCGATTTATCTATCATGGCGTCAATATTCATGTTGATATGGCCTGCTGTACCGTGCCCCCAGGGGTTGATACGGAGGCAGATTTGCAGCGTGTGCGGGCGATTATAGACACTCCGCTCACGCGATAAAATTATTACAGACAGACAGACAGACAGACAGATTCGGGTCGGTTGTCTATGGAACTTAACAATGAATAAGATATCCGTGGTTTTTGTTTGCCTTGGCAATATATGCCGATCGCCCACCGCCCATGGCGTATTTGAGCACATGGTCGAGGCGCAGGGGCTGGGCGATCGCATTTGCGTCGATTCAGCCGGTACCGGAGATTGGCATCTAGGCCATGCCCCCGACAGTCGCAGCGTCGACGTGGCTCACCGGCGTGGCATCGATCTCAGTGCGCTGAGATCACGGTTAGTCAGCGCGGCAGATTTTGATGATGGCGCGTACATTTTAGCGATGGATGCGGAAAATTTATCCAATCTGGAAATTTTGCGCCCGAACGATTTTGCCGGTCATCTCGGACTCTTTTTGGACTATTCTGCGAATTTTGAAGAGCGCGAGGTGCCGGACCCATACTACAGTGGCGCGCAGGGCTTTGATTTGGTGATCGACCTGATTGAGGATGCTTCGGCAGGACTTTTACAGCATCTACAAAAACACCATCGCCTGTGAGTTTTGAGGTCGAAAAAACGGTCTCTCTGCGCAATTATAACGCGTTGGCGCTCGACGCTACGGCGGAGTATTTTTGTCGACTTTGTAGCCTTGACGACGTTCACCAGGCGCTGGCATTTGCCCGTGCTAACAAGCTAACCATTACCGCCCTTGGCGGCGGCAGCAATGTGGTGTTAAAAAACACTCTCCATGGATTGGTGGCGTTGGTGGAATTGCGCGGCATTCGTCATCGCTGCGTTGGCGACGACGTCTATGTAACCATTGGTGCCGGCGAAGACTGGTCGTCGTTGGTCGCTCTATCGTTGCGTAATCACTGGTATGGACTAGAAAATTTAGCACTTATCCCCGGTAGCGTGGGTGCCGCTCCGATCCAAAATATTGGCGCCTATGGAGTCGAGTTATGCGATTTTTTTGTGTCCTTGCAAGCGATCCATACGGCGACTGGAGAGCGCCGCGAAATGGATGCGAAGGATTGCGAATTTGGCTATCGCGAGAGTATTTTTAAACGCCGTGAGCGGAATAATTACCTTATTACTGAGGTCTGCATCAAGCTGTCCACGCAGCCGAATAACCGGTGGCAATATCCGGCATTGCGCGACGCGCTAGAGGCCAAACTCGGCGATGCCAGCGCAGCGCAGATCACGCCGCAACTGATCGCTAAAACCGTAGCCGACATCCGCCGCGCGAAATTGCCAGATCCTGCTCGGCTGCCGAATGCCGGAAGTTTTTTCAAAAATCCGCTACTCGACGAGCAGCAACTGGCGCGGTTAATGGTCGACGAGCCACAGATACCCGTATACCCAGCGTACAACAATCTGTCAAAAGTCCCGGCGGCCTGGTTGATCGAGCGCTGCGGTTTGCGCGGTTATCGCGCCGGGGAGGTTGGTGTACACGAACGGCAGGCGTTGGTGCTGATCAACTATGGCAGTGGCAGTGCGGCTCAATTATTAGCGTTGTGCGAACATATACAGAGCGCTGTAGAACAGCGCTTTGGCGTGTGTTTAGAGGTAGAGCCTAGAATCTATGGATCTTTTTAAGCAACAAGCGATTCCCCTGATGCTGACGCCCGAGCGCACCTCAGACCTGGTGTTGTGGCCCAACTGGCTGGATTATCAGGGTGCCGATGCGCTACTCGACACGGCCATCGCTAAAACGCCCTGGCGGGCCGACAGTATTCGGATTGTCGGCAAGACCCTGCCCATTCCCCGTTTGCAAAACTGGTTTGGCGAGCCGGGTACCAGCTATACCTACTCAAAAATTTGCCTACCCGCTGTTGCCTTTCCACCGTGGATGGAGTCACTCCGCCTAGCCGTTGAGGCGGAAACGCAACAGCGATTTAATCGCGCGTTGGTGAATTACTACCGCAATGGGCGCGACAGCGTTGACTGGCACGCCGATGACGAAGCATCGCTAGGTTTTGAGCCGATTATCGCGTCATTGTCGCTCGGCGCTGAACGGGTTTTTCAGTTGCGCCACAATCATACCAAAGAACGCGTAGCTATTACCTTGCCCCACGGCTCACTGCTTTTAATGAACGCGGGTATTCAGAGCTATTGGCAACACCGGATCGCCAAAGTGGCAAAACTCGAAGAGCCGCGGGTGAACTTTACCTTTCGCTTAATGGATGGCTAAGTCGATGCGATAAATGGCAGGCGGGCGCTGTCTAATAGTGTCCTTTCTGAGCGCATTTACGCCAAGAAAATATAATGATAATTAACTTTAATTTATAATTTTAAATTACTGATATTAATAATTTATATAATATTTTTATTTGATTTTTAGACGTTAATCTTGTCGCTTTTTATCTAGGCCTTTGCTATTTTATGGCTTTGTTTAGTGACGTCCTATCTGATAGCAGTTGATCTAATAGCACTCTATCCAGTAGCACTCTATTTATGAGCACTCTATTTATGAGCACTCTGCACACGAGCACTCTGAATAGTCGCTGTCAGCCTAGTAGCTTTCTAAGGTCTCCATGATGATGTTTATCTTGGCGATCGATTCAGCGTATTCATCGCTGGCAATCGAATCCGCGACTATGCCGCCGCCGCCCCAGCAGTGCAAGTGGTTGCCGTCGCCGACCACGGTGCGGATGGCGATGTTGGTGTCCATACTCAGATCGGCACCGATATAGCCAATACTGCCGCAATAGACCGATCGATTGACCGCTTCGAGTTGCTGAATAATTTGCATGGCGCGCAATTTGGGGGCGCCGGTGATCGATCCGCCGGGAAAAGCGTCTCTGAGCACATCGATAGGGGTTTTGTCGGCGGCGATTTCTGCGGTCACGGTGCTGACTAGATGATGCACGTTGGCAAAGCTCTCGAGGGCAAACAGCTCTGGGACGGCAACGCTGCCGATGCGGGCATTTTTGCCGAGGTCATTGCGCAACAAATCAACGATCATTAAGTTTTCGGCGCGATCTTTGCCGCTGTTGAGTAGTGCCTCTGCGTTGCGTCGGTCGCCTTCATCGGTCTTGCCGCGCTCGATGGTGCCCTTGATCGGCTTGGTTTCGATGCGGTTATCTCGGATGCGTAAAAAGCGCTCCGGCGATAGGCTCATGATGCACTTGTCATGCCACTGCCAGTAAGCTGAGTAGGGCGATGGGATGGATTTGCGAAGCGCGCGGTAAGCGCTAAAGGTGTCGCCGCTATAACTGGCGTTAAAGTTGTGCGCGAAATTAACCTGATAACAATCGCCAGCGCCTATATATTGCTGGACTTTTTCCAGTTGGCAGAGGTATTCGCGCTTCGATATTTGTGGCGCAAACGGCTGGCAGAAAAATCGTGTCGACTCAACGCTGCCAGCGGTTGTATGGTTTGCGCGCAGCGCTTCGGTGACCGTGCGTCTCAGCGTCACTGGGCATAGCGGATGAAAGCACAGCGTCGCTGATCGCTCTTGGTGATCGATCAGTAGCGCCCAGAGGTAGCGACCAACGCGCATATCTGGCAGCGAGGTCAGCATCTGCTGGGGTCGTTCCACGCGGTGATAGCGACGGCCCAAATCGTAACCAAAATAACCGATTACGCCGCCGACAAACGGCTCGATGTGAGCCTCTAACCCAGCGGTCGACAGCGGCGCTAATAATTCCGAAATCAACGTGAATGGGTCTTCAGTAGAGCGCCTCGCGCCGTCGGCATCGGTGATGGTAGAGAGTTCACCATAGGTTTCAATGATGCAATCCGGAGAGGCCGAGAGGATGTCATAACGCCCTTGAACGGCGAGCGGTTGGCCCGAGTCGAGCCAGATTGCATCGGGCAGATCTTTGATGCGAGCAAAAAAATCGCCACTGTCGACTCGGTAGTCTAGTTCTACTGTGCTGAAAGCGGGCATAAATCCATCACTAAGGGTTGTTTAGGGAGCATCCGAATGACTGACAAAGAGTTATACGGTGCATGGCTGCTTTTGCGACTGTGCTCACAGCGGAAACAGCCGCGAAAGCAGCACCGGTATTGCCGTCTCTACCCTCAGAATGCGCGAACCTATATGCACAGATTGAAACCCACAGCTGCGCAGTTTGGTTATTTCATAGGGGATAAAACCACCTTCAGGGCCGACCGCTAGCATGGTCGGTTGGGCGATTTCAACCGGGCAACGGTCCTCGGTGTAGGGGTGCGCAACGAGCGCCAGTTGACCCTCGGCGAGTGCAGGTAGTTGATCTTCGACAAATGGTTTGAACAGCGGGTGCAGCTGGACTTTCGGTAGTTGACTGTCGCACGCCTGTTCCAAGCCGAGTATCAGTTGTTGGCGAATCGCATCCGGCTCCAGCATCGGTGATTGCCAATAGCTCTTTTCGACTCGGCTGGCGTTTATCAGATGAATTTTTTTGACGCCCATCGCGGCCACCGTTTGCAAAATGCGCCGCAACATTTTGGGTCTGGGCAGAGCCAGTACCAAGGTTAAGGGTATCGGCAACGGTGGCGTTTCGGTTAGCGATAGCTTGAGGCAGGTGCAGTGCTCGTCGATCGCCGTAATCAGGGCGGATCCGAGTTGACCGTTGATCTCGCCGACCCGCAACGTATCACCTACCACAACCCGCTGGATCTCAGTCACATGTTGGTGCTGGCGTCCGCTGATAACGGCTTCGTTGCCGACGATTGTGCTCGATTCTAAAAGTAACGTATTCATACTGCACTGTTATCCAAAGGGCCCTTGGCTATAGAACCTGGCTAGGTACCTTGGTTTTGGTCTTTGACCAGAAAACGAGGCCACATAACTGCGGTCAAACGTCGCTCATCTAGCCAACGATCATGGTTGCGACGCGGTGTTGACAATGATACGCGATTATTTCTGCTCATGGCGGTATTGCTGGCAGTTACCCGTCACCATGGCCTATGTTTGCCAAACGTCACGGCATGAATAGCCAGCAACCCAACCCTCCGGGTTGGCGAATGGTGAGCAGATGCGCGCGGATGAATTGTAAACGGGGCAAAAATAAAGCACGGTGAAGATAAAGCACGGTGCGAATTACACGCGCTGCCGATTTAAGAGACTGTAGATTGAACGCGGTGTGGATTAAAGGTGTTGTAGATCGAAGGACCCGTGCATCAAAGGTGCCTTAGATCGAAGGCGCTGTAGCTTAAAACTGCTTTAGGTTGGAGCTGCCTTAGATCGGGGGTCACGACGGTGAATACTCCGTTGGCCGGCAAGAGAATACCCAGTAGCCCATGTCGTTTAGTCAATGCGATCTAACCACTGCCGTTTGGTGATTGTCGTTTTCTTAGGTCGTCTATTCGGGTGGTCTACTCAGGTCGTCTGCTCGGTTCGTTGGCTTGTCGCGCTGGATGATTATTTAATCTATCCGGCGGGGTCGCAAGCGCGGGGTTAACTGGGTACAATTCGGGCGCTCGCAGCGATCATAGCGGTCCCTTAGTTTAATGGATAAAACAAGGACCTCCTAATGGTTAGTTTGCCCATGGATAAACGGGGTAAATGTTGGATAGCTGTCTTTTGCATCATATATAGCATGTAAACTTCCGTCTTGTTTTATTTTGTATTATGCTTGAATCCATTGGATACTCACTGGATAGCTCAACGAAAAATCAATCCTTTACGTTATGTTTAAGGCTGTAATCATACAGTCGATGGATAGGAGTTGGATAGCATATGCCTAAATTACACTACATTGAGAAGCTCTCAGATAACCTTTCTATAGGCGTGCAAAAAGGCTCAGGGTCTACTAACGATAGCCCCGGCGTTTGGACTGCTCGCTTTTATTGGCGTGGCAAAGAACCTGCATACAAGAGCACTAAAGTTCGTTACGAAGAATACGGTGGATTGAGTAAAGAGAAAGCTGTAAAAATTGCTTACGAATGGGCAGGAGAGCTTGGAGCAAGAGCTTCACGTGGCGAGAACTTCCATGAGAAACATCATGTGAATACCCTTGGTAATTCCTATCTGGTAGAGGTTGAGGTGTGGACTAAAGAGAATGAACTCCGCAAAGCTAATGGGAAAAGTCTACGTTATGAAATCCAAGGCGGCCGAACCTACTGGTCAAAAGCAATAATGTATCAAACAACTATGCTTTGGCGCGATTACATATTTCCTTTTATGGCGGCTCGGCTCAAAGATTCTAAGAAGAAAGAGCATCCTTTTCCTGCAATTCGTAGTGTTACTAAAAGAGACTGGGATCAGATTGATAATTATATTCAGGATGAACATTCTGAACTTGGTATCGAATACAGACTAAAAATTATTACTGAAGTAAGACGATTTCTCCAATACTGCTTTTATAAAGAATTGATTGATGATGTACCAAGTATTGCAAGACCATCGCGAGGCGGTAAGCGAGGAGCACGGGAGCGCAGGAGGCGCGAGATAACACCAGATGACTACACAGCAATAATGAAGTACCAAAGAGCTAAATACAACAACATGGAAACGCCGTTGTACCGTAGACAATGGTCTTACTTATTTCATCTATGGACTCTTATATTAGCCAACACTGGCATAAGGCCTCCTACGTCTGGCACTGAACACACTATGATGAAATGGGAGCATGTAAAGCTTGGGAAGAAGCCTATATTAAAGCGTCCAGATCCAGCGTGCAATGTTTTCGCTCGTGGGATTTTCAAGCCCCTCGACGTCATTTAAATAATGGTGGTCG
>CESJ01142197.1_pt1 | contig 23692 bp, 22 predicted proteins | sample 356311 | NCBI WGS metagenome assembly CESJ01 (sample SAMEA2621487, study PRJEB7988) | marine metagenome | biome: marine biome (ENVO:00000447); feature: surface water layer (ENVO:00002042); material: "saline water (ENVO:00002010), including plankton (ENVO:xxxxxxxx)" | depth 5 m
TCAGCCATCAGCCATCAGCCATCGGCTATCAATCGTGTTCGAGGTGCAGGTAGCTGCGGTCTGTCAGGTTCATAAGCCGCAGGCGACCGCCCCAGGAGTAGCCGGTGTCCAGCGGAAAGTGGTACTCGCCGCCGAACTCGCCCTCGAGCGCCGCCCAGTGACCAAACACGATCGCCCGTTGGCCGGTTTTGCGCGCCGGATGGACAAACCATCCGGCGCAACCGGTGGCCGGATCGAGGACGTGACTTTGCGCCGCGGCCTCGTCAAATTCCAGCTGTCCCGCGCTCGAGCAGCGCCGCATGCGGGTTAAACAGTTGGTGATGCAGCGCCAGCGCTCAACGCCGCGTAATGACTCCGACCAGCGCTCGGGTTGGTTGCCGTACATACCCTCAAAGTACTCGCCGGCGCGTGCCGAACACAGCACCTCTGAGACCTCTGCGGCCAGCGCGCGGGCCTGCGACAGCGACCACTGGGGCGGAATTCCGGCGTGCACCAAGGTGTAGTCGCCAACATCCAGCAGCAGCGGTTGGCGCTGCAGCCAATCGAGCAATAGCTCGCGGTCGGGGGCCGCCAGCACCGCGTCGAGGGTATCGTGGCGGGTTGGTTTGCGCACCCCATGGGCGATCGCCAGTAGGTGCAGGTCGTGATTACCGAGCACGGTTTTAAAGCGTGTGCCGAGGTCGCGACAGAAGCGTAGGGTGTCTAGGGAGTCTGGGCCGCGATTGATCAAATCGCCGGTGGCGATCAGCCGATCGATCGCCGGATCAAAGTCGACCGCGTCGAGAATCCGTCGCAAACCGCCATAGCAGCCCTGAATATCGCCAATCGCATAGTCGGTCACCTAGTGCACCGCGTGCGGTACGGCCAGCGAAAAAGCCGCAATCGCCGCGGCAAATGACCGACCATCGAGGGTCTCCATCTGATAGTCGCCATGCATACTGCCGACCGGGGTATCCAGCACCACTGCGCTGGTGTAGGTAAAGCTATCGCCGGGTTGGATGGTCGGCTGCTGGCCCACCACGCCCTCGCCTTCGACTTCGCGGCGTACCTGATTGCCGTCGACCACCACCCAGTGGCGGCGGCGCAGCGTTGCCGCCTGGCTGCCGCGATTGTGAATCACCACTTGGTAGGCAAAGGCGTACTGGTTTTTTTCCGGTACCGATTGCTGCGGTAGGTAGTCGCTATCGACCTCGACGTGAATGTCCATCGGTGGCGCGATCGGCTTATTCATGCGTATCGGCTGCCGGTAATTCAGCGTCGTTTTCTGGGGTGGCTCCCGTGGTTGCAGTAGCGCTTTCGGTTAGCATCTCGGGCGCGCCAATCGCATTGCTCAGCGCGACGAAATCGGCCACCGACAATTGCTCTGGGCGGCGGCCGAGATCGAACCGTCGGCCCAGCGCGGCGATATCTGGCACCAGCGCCCTAAGCCCGTTGCGCAGGGTTTTACGGCGATGTTGAAAGCACTCGGCGACCACCTGTGCGAGGCGCGTTTCACTGTCGGCCAGTGCTGGTGGCGTCGCGTGCGGCACCAATCGAACAAACGCCGATTGTACTCGGGGGGCCGGTTGAAAGGCGCTCGGCGGTACCGGGATCAGCGGTAGTACGCGGCAGTGGTACTGCACCATCACCGACAACCGGCCATAGCTCTTGCTGCCCGGCGTCGCGCTCAGGCGATCGACCACCTCGCGCTGCAGCATAAAGTGCATGTCGGCGATCACTTCGCGCTGGGCCAGCAGGTGAAACAGCAGCGGTGTCGAGATGTTGTAAGGCAGATTGCCGACCAACCGCAGCGGCTGGCCGCGGAAGAACTGCCGGTAGTCGGTCTTTAGCGCGTCGCCGCTGTGCACCACAAAGTCGCTGTAGTTGGCAAAGCGCGAGCGCAGTTTCGCGATCAGATCGCGATCCAACTCCACCGCCTGCAGGCTCGGGCACTGCTCAAGTAAATGCTGGGTCAGCGCCGCGGTGCCGGGGCCAATTTCGATCAGGTGGTGGTCGGCGCGGGCGCCGATCGCGGCGATAATCTGACCGATGATGGTCTCGTCGACGAGAAAGTTTTGCCCAAAGCGCTTTCTCGCGCGGTGCGGGCTGGTCATTCCTTTGGGGCTCATAGCGGGTTCACTCCTGGTGGCGCGGCTGCGGTGGACGCTGCCATCTGCGCCGCCACCTGCAGGGCGGTCTGCAGACTGCCGGCGTCGGCTCTACCGCTGGCGGCTAGATCCAGCGCGGTGCCATGATCTACCGACGTACGCACGATCGGCAAGCCGAGGGTGATGTTGGCTGCGCGCCCAAAACCTTGGTACTTGAGTACCGGTAGACCCTGGTCGTGATACATCGCCAATACCGCGTCGGCCCGCTCTAGATGGTGCTGGGTAAAAGCGGTATCGGCTGCCAGTGGGCCCACCAGACGATGGCCGCGCTGGCGCATGCGCTCGATCACCGGCGCGATCACGTCGATTTCTTCGCGACCCAGATGGCCGGACTCGCCGGCGTGGGGGTTGAGGCCGCAGACCAGCAATCGCGGCTGTTGCAGACCAAAGCGCTCGGCCAGTTCGCGGCAGACGATGTCGATAACCTCGGTCAATAAGTCGCCGGTGATCGCCGCGGGCACGTCCTTCAGCGGCAGGTGGGTGGTCGCTAGCGCCACCCGCAATTCTGCGCTGGCGAGCATCATCACCACCCGCGCGGTGTTGGTTTTGGCCGCGAGGTATTCGGTGTGCCCGCTAAAGGCGATACCAGCGGCGTTGATCACCGATTTTTGCACCGGCCCGGTGACCATTGCCGCGCAGTCTCGGGCGCGACAGGCATCAACTGCGGCGTCCAGACAGTCGAGCACGTACTGGGCGTTTGCGGGCGCCAACTGCCCCGGCGTCTCGGCGGTCGATAACGCCACAGGCACCACGGCCAGCTCACCGGCGGCCAGCGGCTGGGGTGCGTTGCCCGGCTCGCGTAGGCGCAACGGCAGACCCAGCAGTCGGGCACGACGGTGCAGCATATCGGCGTCGGCGTAGGCGACCAGTTCGTGTTGATGGCCACTCTGAACGCTCTGAATCAGCAGGTCGGGGCCGATCCCCGCGGGTTCACCAGGGGTCAGCGCAAGGCGCAGGGTCATGAGGCGCTGTCGGTTTTGATCTCGATAAAGGCCTCGTCGCGAATTTCCTGCAGCCACACCTGCAGCTCTTCCTCATACTTGCGCTGACGGAGCATATTTTGCGCGCGATTGCGCATAATGTCCTCGCTAAAATCCTGCTTGCGACGCTCGGTGACCTGCATGATATGCCAGCCAAATTGCGACATAAACGGCCGGCTGATCTCGTTGAGCGCGATGGTGTTCATGGTTTGCTCGAACTCGGGCACAAACATGCCCGGCGTCGACCAGCCGAGCTCGCCGCCGTTGAGCGCCGAGCCGGCATCTTCGGAGTGCTCCTTGGCGAGCATCGCAAAGTCCTCGCCGTCGGCGACGTTCTGGCGCAGTATCTCGAGGAAGTCGACGGTGCTTTCGTCGTCGCGAATTTGGTTCGGTGCCATCAGTATATGCCGCGCAAAATGCTGCTCGATGAGCTGCTCACCGCCGCCGCGACGCTCGTAGAGCTTTAATAGGTGATAGCCGGCATCGCTGCGAATGGGGGCCGAGATGGCGCCGACTTCGAGATCTTTCACCGCTTCGATAAAGACCCCCGGCAACTGCGCCAGCTTGCGCCAGCCGAGATCGCCGCCTTCGAGCGCGGTCTGATCGGCGGAGTGGGCCATGGCGAGCTGTCGAAAGTCGCCTTTTTGCGCTTGTTGATAAATCGCCTGCGCCCGCGCCGCCACCGCATCGACAGTATCGACCGTTGCACCGGTGGGCACCGACAGCAAAATCTGTCCAACGTTGACGTCGGGCGAGGTCAAGAAGCGGCCCTCTTCGGACTCAAGGAAATTATCCAGTTCCTGGGGGCTGATGCGAATTCGGCGCATCACCTGCCCCTGTTGTACCCGCATCAGGATCATTTCGTGGCGGATCTGTTCGCGCATGGCGCTGACGTTCGATCCCTGCTGCTGAATTGCCTGCAGGTAATCGCTGGAGTTCATGCCGGCGTTGCCGGCGATCCGTCCGAGCGCCTCGTTGAGTTCGGCGTCGGTAATGCGAATGCCGGCGTTGTAACCCATGGTCAGTTGCAAGCGCTCCGAGATTAATCGCTCGAGCACCTGCGGGCGCAGTACCTCCGGTGGCGGTGGCTGGGTGTCGGACTGCTGGATCTGCGCGTAGACCGCGGCGATGCGCTGCTCCAACTCACTGAGCAGCACGATGTCGTCGTCGACGATCGCCACCACTCGGTCGAGTATTTTGATCTCAGCCATTGCCTGAGATGAGAGCGTTATCGAGCAGCAGGCAAGCAGTGCCGCGCTAAAAATTTTCCACTGTTTCATAACCGTATATACCTTCCTGAAGGATGGAGTCGACGCGTCCGCCACTGCTGGCTAGACCCTTGAATTGAAATTGAAATAAAATGCTGTTGCGGGCTTCGAGGTCGCGTTCTGGAAACAACACATCGTCGTCGCGGCGCACTGCGCGCCGCATCACCAAGCTGGCCCGCCAGCAGCAACTGTTGTACTCGAATCCGGTAAAGATTTCCAGTGTTCTGCTGTTTGTGAGGTCGTGGTTCCAGCGGCCAACCCAGTTGAAATTGCTCGATATGGGCATAAACCCGGAGATGTCTGCCTGCTCGATGTCTTGGTCGATTTGGCGCGCGTCATAGACTCGCTCGGCGCGCCGCGTGAAGCGGTAAGTGGCGTTGAACGCTCGCTGCTCGCGGTCTTTGTAGCGCACCCCAAAACTGCTTTTTTCCAGATCGCTGTCGTGGTTGTTGTAAATAATTTCGCCATTCAGCCGCCAGTCGCGCCCCACCCGCGCCGACAGGTCGAGCGCCAACGGTGATTGATTGCGGCGCAGTTCCTGCAACTCTTTGCTGCTCGGCGACCGCTTCAGCGTGACGCGCCGGTCGTCGAGGTAGATGGCCTGAGCAATGCTTGCTCTAAAACGCTCTTCGCCGGTCTGGTTGTCGATAAACCTCGAGGTCAGCGCCAGCGTTACGCGATTGGCATCGCCGATCCGATCACCGCCGCTGAAGCGGTTGTTGCGAAATAGTAAATCGTAGGAGGGGGTGTACTCGCGGCTGTCAAAATCGGGCAGCGACGACTGCGCTTTATAATTGCTCTTGAGGTAGTAAATGCGTGGTTCGAGGGTCTGGGTTAGATCGCCAAACAGTGCACCGCTGCGCTCTAAGAAAAGCCCACTGTCGAGGGTGATCACCGGCGTGGTCAGGGTTGGACTGTCGTCGCCCAGAGGGTTGTTTCGCAAGTCGTAACCGAGGTGTACGAGACCGACCTCTGGCCTGATGTAGCCCCAGGTGGCACGCTTATCCCAGGCAAGCGAATAGTTCAGATTGAAGCGCCGTCCGCTGACGCGCTCGCGATCGTGATGCGCGAAGCGGGTCACTGCCTGTTTTACATCGACGATGATGTGGTTGTCAAAGCGGTAGTAGCCGTCGACAGAGATCCGCGGCAAGACCGCATACTGTTCGCTGATATCGTCGCTGATGACCTGATAGTCTTCGCTGGCAATACCCAGGTTCCAGTGACCCAAGCGGTAGCTAAAGGCGCTACTGCGCTGCAGGTGGGTAAGGCTGCTCTCCGCGCTCGAGCGGTTGCCGAGGTCACCAAAGTAGTCGCTGTCGCTGACCTGATTAAAGTGAATCCACGACGACCAGGGTTGGCGCTGACCGCCGCGGTGGTTAAACGACAGCAGATAGCGATCTTGACCACGATAGTGTGGTGTGCGCAAATTGTCATCGCGATCGTCATTGCCGCCGCGATCATTGGGTAACCAGACGCCTTGAACTTCACTTTCCGACCAGTTACTCAGGTGGCGGAACTCTGCGCCGATTAACACTCCGCGCTCGCTGAGGTAGCGCGGCGAAAACGTCGCATCGTAATCGGGAGCGATGTTCCAATAGATCGGTTGTAAATAATCGATGCCGTTGTCTCGGCTCGCGCCAAGGGTCGGAAATAGCAACCCCGAAGACCGGCGATCGTCGATCGGGAAGGTGAGCCACGGGAAATAAAATACCGGCACTTCCCGAACTTCTAGGCGCGCGCTCTTTACCGTGGCAAAGCCCTGCTCCTGATCGATATCAATTTGCTGGGTTACTAGCTGCCAGGTGTTGTCGTTCGGTTCGCAGGTCGAGTAGGTGGCCTGATCGATGACGATCAAGCCATCGCTCTGGCGTGTCAGACGCTTGGCCGAACCGCGCACCGACGATTGGTGTAGCAGGTAGGTGGCGTCTTCGATCTGCACCTCGCGGTTGGAGGTGTCGAGTCGCGCTTTGGAGCCGAGCAACAGCAGTCCCGGTTCGCGAAACTGAACGTTGCCCTCGAGCGATACCTTGCGGCTTTGCTGGTCGATAGATGCGCGATCGCTGCGCACCTGGCGATAGCCCTGAGATACTTGAACATCGCCCTCGAGCACCGCGCGCTGATTGTCGATGGCATCGGTCTTGGTGGCGCTAAAGCGCAGTGACGCCTGCTCTGGGTCGAGATCGGAGTCGGCATATTGCCGCGCTGGTTCGATGTATGCGCCGCAGCAGTTGGCGGCGACCGTCGCGCGTTGTTCGGGACTCATGTCTACCGCCTCAACCCAGTCGAGGTTGTCGCTGCGCGCGCCGCCATCGTCGCTCGGTTCGAGTGCTTGGCGAGCGGCGGAGCCGGGCGGTTGATAGGCAGTTTGCGATCTGTGCTGCTGGGTGCCGCAACGCCATTGGCGATCGTCATCGGCCTCACAGTGCCAGGCAATATCGGGGCGTTCGTCGGCCATCGCCGATCCGCTCACTAGCGCCAGCAGCCAAGCAAGCGCTAGCGCAACGGCCGTCGACACGCCGGTGCTCGCGGGCGGTTGCCGGTCGCTGGATTGCCTTCGCCAGTGGTCGTTGGATCGTCCAACCCGGGGGTCGCTAAATTGTTTAAACCACCGGTCGCTAGATCGTCTAAATAGTGAAGTCAAAATTCTCGCCAAATCCTCACTCAGAGTGCCTTGCAGTTTACCCGAAATGCGGCAACATTAGGGATGTCAATTGTATCAAATAGGCTAGAATGTCGACTTTGTCGGCAAATTAACCCAACCTGTGAGGACTTGAGTGGTGCAGTCGTGATTCAGCCACTAGACAGCAATTTCCAAAACTGGATCGAGCAGCACTTGCCGCCGGCGCATCGACGGCAGGGCACCTTGACGCTGCTGCCGCTGGCTGGCGACGCTGGGTTTCGGCGTTATTTCAGAGTTGACTGCGCTCCGTCGCTTATCGCGGTGAATGCGCCACCCGCGCAAGAAAACAATCTGGCCTTTGTGCAGATTGCCAACAGTTTTGTCGACGGTGCGATCCGCGTGCCAAAAATCCATGCGGTCGATTTTTCGCGGGGCTTTATGTTGCTGGAAGATTTTGGTCGCCGCCAGCTGCAGCCACTGCTCGACTTAGACAGTTTGCCTGCGCATTATGGCGCGGCAGAAACGGCGCTGATAGAGATTCAGCAACTGGTCGCTGATCGCCGAATTTACCCGTTATACGATGCTGCCACGCTGGATCGTGAAATGCGCTTGTTCGAGCAGTGGTTTGTCACCGAGTTGCTCGGTATCGAATTGTCTGTCAGCGAGAAAAACCTGATTGGCGATGTTTTTCAGCACCTAATCGAGAGCGCCGAGGAGCAGCCTCAGGTGGTGGTTCACCGCGACTATCACTCGCGTAACTTAATGCTACTCGACGACGGTGAACTGGGGATTATCGATTTTCAAGATGCGGTACTGGGCCCTATGACCTACGATTTGGTGTCGTTGCTCAAAGATTGCTACGTGCGCTGGCCAGCGCAGTTGATGGCGCGGCGAGCGCTCGATTTTAAACGACGGGCCGAGGCGCTCGGCACGCTGGTGGCGACCAGTGACGAGGATTTTTTGCGCTGGTTCGATTGGATGGGCCTGCAGCGGCACATCAAGGTGATGGGAATTTTTGCACGCCTAGCGTTGCGTGATAACAAGCGCGACTACCTGCTGGATCTGCCGCGGGTGATCGATTACAGCCTCGAGGCGGCGTTGCGCTACCCACAATTACGAGCGTTTGGCGATTGGTTCCGAGCTACATTGCTGCCGCAATTGTCTACGCAGCCCTGGTTTTCGGGCAGTGCTAGTGAGCCCGACAGCCCCTCACCCGCGATGGATGCCTGACCCGATGCGCGCGATGATTCTCGCCGCCGGGCTCGGAACGCGTATGCGGCCGCTGACCGATCGGCTGCCAAAGCCGATGCTGCCGATCGCGGGCAAGCCTCTGCTACAGCACCATATCGAGCGTTTAGCGGCGGTCGGCGTCCGCGATCTAGTCATCAACACCCATTGGCTCGCCGAGCAAATCGAGGATTATTTTGGCGCTGGTGAGGCCTTTGGCGTGCGTATTTCTTGGTCTCGCGAGCCGCGCTTGCTGGAGACTGGCGGCGGTATCTGCGCGGCACTGCCGGTGCTTGGCGCGAGTCCGTTTCTGCTAGTGAATGGCGATGTCTGGAGCGATTACCCACTCGAAAAATTATCCGAACTAACGTTGGCCGATGGCGTCGACGCCCACTTGGTGTTGGTGGACAATCCCAGTCACAACGTTAGCGGTGATTTTTGCCTCGATGCGCGTGGCATGATCGCGCCACAAACCACAGCACCGACGGCGACCTTTTCTGGTCTCAGCTTGCTGCGACCGCAACTATTCGCGGGCATGGACGTGCCCGATCGACCCTTTCCACTGCGCCATGCGCTGCGCCCAGCGATTGAAAAGGGCCGCGTTGGCGGCGAACTCTACCGCGGCAGTTGGTGTGATGTCGGTACGCTCGAGCGCTATCGGCAAGTGCAATCTTCAATCGCTGGTTAAAATGTTCGTCGCCGATTGCATTGTGGTTGTAAAGCGACCACCATATCCACTCAATTTTGGGGGTTTTGGATGATATCGCGACAACAGTTTCGGGTTCTTTTCTGGTTGGCATTGGCGGCGGTGGTGCTCCTGTCGTTGGTCCCCCTAACGCGCGCTACGCCATTCGGTTATCAGGATAAAATGCAGCATGGTCTGGCCTATGCAGCGCTGTACTTTTTGTCGGCGCGCGCCTATGTGCCGCGCTTCCCGTTGTGGTTGCTCGGCGCGGCGTTTGTGCTGTTTGGTATCGCCATCGAGTTCGCCCAGTCATTGACCGGGCACCGACAGACCGATATTTGGGACATGTTGGCAAACACTAGCGGCGTGGTCTTGGTCGGCGCGCTGTTGAGCCTGCCAATGATGCGCGCTTATCTATCTGCTGACGCGTCTTATGACGATCCGCTGGAAGCTCTTCATGACGCGCCGCTGACGGCTCCTCATGACGTGCCGCTGACGGCTCTTGATTGCGAGCCGCGGTCGGCGTCAACGACGACGGAGTCGAACGAGGGCGGCTGAGGGATGGATGAAGTCTACACCAGCGGTGATTATATAGAGGCGCAGATCCTGTTCGGGTTGTTGCGCTCTCGGGGTCTCGATGCAACCTTGCACGGTGCGGCCCTGCAGGGTGGACTCGGTGAGTTACCAGCGCTAGGCATTATGCGGTTGACGGTTGCCGCCGCCGACGGCAATCTCGCTCGCCAACTGTTGGTTGACTACTACGCCGGTGCGCTGCAGTTGGACAACTCGGATGTGCAGGATTTCACATCACAGGGCTCGGAGTGAAAGGGCTCGGGATAAAAAGGTTCGGCCGGACCGGTTGTCAGCTGCAATGTCTCGGCGAGGCGAGCGCCTAACCGCATCGAACGAGGCTGTCAGCTTTCTACCAGGTGTTTGATGTTTTTCGGCGAGAGGGTTGGACTACCAGCCAGAGACAGCGTCAAGGTGGTTAATTCGTCCCAAATGTCGGCCTCGCGTAATCCTTTGACGCCGCGATCTACTGCGCCCGCCTGATAGATCAACATCCTCAGGTGCGCCGGTCTGCAGCGCTGCAGCGCTGCGCGCATGATCGGCAGTTGCTTACGCCAAACGCCGGCCTGCTCTAGCGCTTGCTCGACCCGCTCACCGCGCGCTACGCGTTCACTGGCGTTCAGTAATTTGCGCAACTCACGGCAGATGGCCCACAGGATTGGCAGCGGCTGACTGCCCTCGCCGTGCAGGCCACGTAGCGTGCGGGCCGCCGATTGGGCATCGCCGGCGAGCATTTTATCGATCAAATCAAACAAGTTATAGCGCGTGCTATCGGCTACCACAGCCGACATGACGGTCGCATCGACTCGGCCGTCGAGGGCCAGTAATTTGAGTTTTTCGATCTCTTGGCTGGCTGCTAATAGGTTACCCTCTACTCGATCGGCGAGCACTTCAACGGCACCCTGATTGGCGTCGATATTGGCATCGCGAAGGCGTTGTTGAATCCATTTTGGCAGTTGCGCCGCGCCAATCGGCCAGATGTCGACATGGCCTCCGAGTGCATCCAGTGCCTTCAACCACTTGCTGTTTTGAGCGCTGCGCTCGAGCTTTGGCAGCACCACTAACAGCAGATCGTCGGGGCTGCTGTTGGCGCAGATGTCGATCAGCGCCCGCGCGCCCTTATCACCCGGTTTACCGCTGGCAATGCGAATTTCTAGGATCTTTTTAGTGCTGAACAGCGACAGCGCGCCGACTTCGGCATGCACTTGATTCCAATCGAAGTTGGCGTCCACATCGAACACCATGCGTTCGTTAAAGCCGCGCTGGGTGGCCGTCGCGCGCACCCGGTCGGCAGCCTCTTGCACCAACAGCGGCTCGCCACCGCTGATCAGATAGCTGGGCAGCAGTTGTTGATCGAGGTGTTGGGTGAGCTTTTCGGCTCTTATTTTCATCTTCATCGCTCCATCGGGCGGCCTTATGGCCCCGACGGCAGCACGCGTAGGCGGTTGATGATCTGGCGCACGATTTCGATTCGCATATCACTCCGAACGGTGCGCTCCTCCTCGCTCGACGCCAAGACGTCGCGCTCGATAAATTCATAGACCCGCTCCACCGACGCGGTCGACGGCGTCAACAGGGGATTATCATCGCGGTCTAGAATGATAAAATCGACTTCTTCATTCAGTTGGTACTCGGCCACCCTAGCACCCGAATTCATGCTGCTGGTACTGCGCACTCTCCGATAGTCGGTGATCACCACCGAGTAATCCGGTTGCGCGTCGCGACTCACGGCATCGATGCCGTACACCTTTAAGGCCAGCGACAACTCGGCTAACAACTGTTCGTTGGGTTGTTGCGACAGCAGCTGAATTTTACCGACGTTTCCAGGCACAACCTGGGCATCGCGCAGTTGCCAGCCGCACGCGGTGAGTATTATAACAAGCCCGATCAGGGCGATTTTTTGTAGCATGCACGGCCTCTTTTGTTGTCTGGCAACGCGGCGTCAGAACTCTAGTTTGCCACTATGTTGACCAATTTCCCGGGTACCACAATCATCTTGCGGACCGTCAGTTCGGCAATGAACCGTTGGGTGTTGTCTTCGGCCAGCGCCAGGCGCTCGATATGTTCGCGGCCGGCGTCCACCGCGACCTCGATTTTGCCACGCACCTTGCCGTTGACCTGCACCATTAACTGCACCGAGCTGCGCGCTAGCGCGCTTTCGTCGACCTCTGGCCAGGCTGCGTTGGCAACCGCCTCAGAGTGCCCTAGGCGATGCCACAGGGTATGGCAAATATGCGGCGCCACCGGCGCCAACAACAGCACGCTAGTAGACAGCGCCTCGCCGCGAACCGCTCTGCTTTGATCGTCGCTACCGGCGAGTTTGGCAACGCTGTTGAGCAGTTCCATGACCGCTGCGATCGCGGTATTGTACGTGTTGCGCCGGCCGTAGTCATCGCTCACCTTGGCGATGGTGGTATGAGTTTTGCGGCGCAGGTCTATTTGCGGCGCGGTCATTGCGTCGCGGTCGAGGTCGGCGTGCGTGCCGTCGGCGAGATATTCGAGGACCATCTTCCAAAGTTTGCGCAAAAACCGCGATGCCCCGGCGACGCCTTCATCGCTCCACTCTAGGGTCTGCTCGGGGGGCGCTGCAAACATCGTGAACAGGCGCACCGTATCGGCGCCATAGCGATCGATTGACGCCTGCGGGTCGACGCCATTGTTCTTCGATTTTGACATCTTGGTAATGCCGCCGCTAAACACCGGTTCGCCGCTCGCGGTCTCAGTGGCGCTCTGCGTGCGGCCCTTGGCGTCGCGCACAATACTGACCTCGGACGGCGCGAGCCAGTGCTTGCGGCCATCGATTTCGCGATAGAACGACTCGGCCAGCACCATGCCTTGGCAGAGCAGTCGCTTGAATGGTTCGGCGCTGCTTACCAAGCCGTCATCGCGCATTAATTTATGAAAAAAACGGGCGTAAAGAAGGTGCAGTATGGCGTGCTCTATACCGCCGACGTACTGATCCACCGGTAGCCAATAGTTCGCCAGTTGCGGGTCGAGCATGACGCTGTCGTCGTGCGGGCAGGTAAAGCGCGCGTAGTACCACGACGATTCCATAAAGGTATCAAAGGTATCCGTCTCGCGCGCTACCTCGGTGCCGTCGATTTCGTCGCGCCGCCAATTGGCATCGGCTGTGAGCGGTGATTGAACCCCATCCATCACCACGTCTTCGGGCAACAGCACCGGCAGGCGCTCCAGCGGCACTGGGATCTCGCCACCGTCGGGCAAATTAAACATCGGAATCGGCGCTCCCCAGTAGCGCTGGCGGCTGACACCCCAATCGCGCAGGCGATAGTTGATGGTCGCAGCGCCGAGGCCACGCTGCTCTAGAGCGGCTGCGATGGCGGCGAATGCGGCGTCGAAATCGAGGCCGTCATACTCTCCCGAATTAATCAACAGGCCCTTGTCGGTGCTCGCTTGTCCGTCGGCGATAACGTCGACTACCGGCAATTTGGGCAACTGATACTTGTCGGCGAATTCGTAGTCGCGTTGATCGTGCGCCGGTACCGCCATCACCGCGCCCGAGCCATAATCCATCAACACATAGTTGGCCACCCACAGCGGCAGGCGGTCGCCACTGAGCGGGTGTTCGACTGAAAGGCCGGTGTCGATGCCGAGCTTTTCCATACTGGCGAGTTCCGCCTCGGAGGTCTTTTGCTCGTTACAGCGCTGCAAAAACGCCTGCAGGGTTGAGTTTTTGTCAGCCAACTCTAGCGCGACTGGGTGCTGTGGCGCCAGACTAACGTAGCTCACGCCCATCAATGTATCGGGTCGCGTGGTGTAGACCTCGATGTGGTTGTAGCCGGCCACCGCAATGGGCATAGGAAAGCGGATGTTGGCGCCGCGGCTCTTGCCAATCCAGTTGCGTTGCATGGTCAACACCTGCTCGGGCCAATCTTGTAGGGTGTCGAGGTCGGTTAACAACTGCTCAGCATAGTCGGTAATACGGATAAACCACTGGGGTATTTTTTTGCGCTCGACAGGGCTGTCGCAGCGCCAGCAACAACCGTCGATGACCTGCTCGTTGGCCAGCACGGTGGCATCCTTTGGACACCAGTTGACCGCGCTGGTTTTCCGGTAGACCAGACCCTTTTCGTAGAGGCGGGTAAAAAACCACTGCTCCCATTTGTAGTAGCTTGGCTGGCAGGTACTCATCTCCCTCGACCAGTCGATACCAAATCCCAGCGACTGCAATTGGTTGCGCATGTAGGCGATGTTTTCATCGGTCCAGCGCGCGGGCGCGGTGTTGTTTTGGATCGCGGCGTTCTCGGCCGGCAGACCAAACGCATCCCATCCCATTGGGTGAAGCACGTTTTTGCCGAGCATTCGCTGATAGCGAGCGATCACATCGGAAATGGTGTAATTGCGCACGTGCCCCATGTGCAGCTTACCGCTCGGGTAGGGGAACATGGATAGGCAGTAGAATTTTTCTTTGCTTGCGTCTGCCTCAACCTCAAACGTAGCTTCGCGGGTCCAGTATTGCTGTGCCTCGCGTTCAATTTGCGCGGGGTTGTAGATATCGTTGCTGGTCATTTCGGGGGCCACTGTGATGGGGTCGCTGCTTAGGCGGCAAGTATAGGCGATTCCGCGACTATCTACTACGCACAGCCACTTTTATGCACGCCCCGTCAGTCGCCCTCGACAGCACCCCATCCGAACTAGCTAGCAGTGCGGGCTGGGACCCCAAGTTCCTCCAGTTTGGCAGCCATATCCTGAGCCGATTGGGCTGGGCGAACATCCCGATCGATAAACAAAATGTTGCCGTCCTTACCAATATAAAAAGTGTGGCGCTTGGCGTACATCCCGAGGCTGAGAACCTCGTAGTCGCGCGCGGCCTGTTTAGTCGGATCGCTGAGCAGCGGAAAGTCGGCCTGATACGCGTCGGCAAATTCGCGATTTTTTTCGACTGGATCGACGCTGGCCATAAAATAGGCGACCTCGAGCCGCTTTAGCAGGTGACCATTATCGGCCAGCGATTTACACTCGATGGTACAGCCGCTGGTAAAGGCAAACGGATACCAGGCGATAACCACCGCTTGGCGATCGAGCAGATCGCTGAGCTGATAGGTTTTTCCGTCGCTCGCTTCAAGTTTGAAATTGGGTGCTTTGTCGCCCACTTCGAGCGTCGCGCCGGTAAGGGTCCAGTTTGTTAGGAACGTCGCTAGGACAACGGAGAAGATTTTTTTAATCGTTACTGTGTGCATGTCATTCACCTTTTTTATGGTTTTGTTATCGTCATGATCGCGCCATTTAGACGCCTTCTAGCAACCGCTAACCCGAATATGATGATCAAGCACAGGGCTATGCTCGGCCAAGAACCCCAGCGGGAAAACGGCGTGCGGCCCGACCTTGGTTGTATGTCTGCGGTCAATTCGCCGCGCTCAAAGGGCGCTATGCTATCAACTACGCGGCCGCGGTGATCAACTATCGCGGTGAGTCCGTTGTTGGTTGCCCGCAACAGCGGTTTGGCATTTTCAGCAGCGCGCATCTGCGCCATTTGCAAATGCTGTGGTAGCGCTAGCGAGTCCCCAAACCAAGCGTCGTTGCTTACCGTCAGCAGCATCGATGCGTTAGCAGTTATACGCGCGACCAAATCCGGATAGACCACTTCGTAGCAGATTGCCACCGCCAGTTGGCGCTCGCCGACCTGCAAGGGGGGTTGAGAGCGCGCTCCGCGGGAAAAGTTTGACATTGGTAAATCAAAAAAAGCGATCGCACCGCGGAGCAGCCCCTGCAGGGGAACGTACTCGCCAAACGGCACCAGTCGGGTTTTGTCGTACTGCCCGGATGCGCTGCCGAGCGCCAGCACCGAGTTGTGGTAGCCCTCGTTGCTCCGGGTCGGAATGCCGGTGATTAAGGCGCTGCCACTGGCGGCTGCGCGGTCGTTCATCGCGCTCAAAAAGTCCGCCACCCGCTGCGCAGTAGCGGGCACCGCAGCCTCGGGCCAGACGATCAAGTCGCGGCCCCAATGCGCCAGCGATTGTTGCTGCAATTGCGCCAGAATTAGCTGGCGCCGGTTGGCCGACCACTTTTGGTTTTGCGCAATATTGGGTTGCACCAATGCAACGCTCAATGGCGCGCCGAGGGGTTCGCTCCATTCGCTGTGAAGCAGTCCATAGCCGCCGCCAACGCAGCCAAACAGCGCTAGACTACAAAGCGTCAGCGCCCGCTGGCCGCCATGACCGCGGGCGTATTGTGCGACGCAGGCGCCACCCATGGCGGTGATAAAACTCAGCCAAAATACCCCGCCAACGGGCGCCCAACCGCCGAGCCAGGTTGACAGGTGGCTGTAGCCGATTAACAGCCACGGGAATCCGGTGAGAAACCAGCTGCGCAGCCACTCGCCGAGCATCCACAGCGCTGGAAAGGCGAGCAGGCCGGTGGCCCATGTTGGCGAGATCGCCCCCCACAGTAAAAAGGGTAAACTGCTGATGATGGCCATAAACGCGCAAAACAGCAGCGTTGCGCTCAGCGCTAGCGGCGGTGCGACAAAGCCGTGTTCATGGATGCTGATGTACAGCCAACTGACACCGCTCAGGAACAGACCGAGGTTGAAACAGGTGGCGCGCACAAAGGCCTGCTTGGCCGTCTGCTGGTCGAGAAAATAGCTTAGCGTTGCGAGGCTTAGAATCGCCATGGGCCAGACGTTAAAGGGCGCTAGCGCAAGCGGCATCGCGCTGCCGCTAATTAGCAACCACAAACCGGCGCGGCGGTCGGCGGGTGTCATCGGCTCTGCTTGCGCACGTCCACCGCGATAATTTTGCGGCGATCTGCGGCGCGTACGGTGAATTCAAAAGCATCGAAGGCGATGCTCTCGCCAATTTCCGGCAGTCGGCCAAAAGCGCCGACCACTAAGCCGCCAACGGTGTCGCACTCGTCGTCCGACAGGCCGACATCAAAAAATTCGTTAAACAGCTCGATGTCGGTGATCGCCGCCACCGAGTAGAGGCCCTCGGCGATCTTTTCAATCGGATCGGACTCCCGCGCATCGGTTTCGTCCTCGATCTCGCCGACAATCTCTTCGAGTATGTCCTCGATGGTTAGCAGTCCTGACACGCCGCCATACTCGTCGACCACGATCGCCATGTGGTAGCGATTCTCGCGAAATTCTTGTAGCAGTACGTTTAAGCGTTTGCTCTCAGGGATGATGGTGGCCGGGCGCAACAGCGACTTGAGTTCAAAAGTCTCCTTGCCGGCCAGCAACAGCGGCAGCAATTCCTTGGCCAATAGAATGCCGGCGACGTCGTCGGAGGACTGGCCAACCACCGGAAAGCGCGAGTGTTGGGATTGGGTGACGATATCGAGGATCTGTTCGAGGCTGAGGTCGTCTTCCAGACTGACCATCTGCGAGCGCGGAATCATAATCTCTCGCGCCTGCAAATCCGATACTTTTAGCGCACCCTCCATAATATGCAGCGCGCCGGTGTCGATGATCGATTCGCTCTGGGCGCTGCGCAACATTTCGGCGACTTCGTTGCTGCTTGATGGCCGTGGGAAAAACGCCCAAGCACGTCGCTTAAACCAGCTTAACAGGCGATTTTTTTTAACGTCCGTTTCGCCGCCACTGCTCAAGGGGCAATCTCCGTTGTTAGGTAGGGAGCGGGGTAGTCCATTTGCTGCATGATTTGGGTCTCCAGCGCCTCCATGCGCTCGGCGTCTTCATCGGTCAGATGGTCGTGGCCGAGCAGGTGGAGTACCCCGTGCACCAGCATGTGCGCCCAGTGCGCTTCGCTGGATTTGTTTTGCTCGGCGGCTTCGCGGGCGACCACCGGCGCACAGATGACTAAGTCGCCGAGCATCGGTAGCGGTTCGGGGGTGACTGCCGTAAACGGAAACGACAGCACATTGGTAGCGCCCTGGCTACCTCGATACTGCTGGTTGAGTGCCGCGCCCTCGCTCTCATCGACAATCTTTAAGGCGATTTCAGCGTCGTCGCGCGATCCGGCTTGGCTGAGCAGCGCAGCGCTGATCCAGCGCCGCAACTGGTCTTCGTCCGGGCTATTGGCATCTTCGCAGCCATTGTCTAAATCCAAGCTAAGGCGCATACACTGCCGCTCACAGGTCGCTTTCATGGGCGTCGTAGGCGTCGACGATCGATTGCACGATCGGATGGCGCACCACGTCACGGCTTTGAAAGTGGGTAAAGCTGATCGCCTCGACGCCGGCCAGAACCTCGCACGCATGCGCTAGGCCAGAGGCGATACCGCGGGGCAGATCGATCTGCGACATATCGCCGGTAATCACCGCGGTTGAGCCAAAGCCAATTCGCGTGAGGAACATTTTCATCTGCTCGCGGGTGGTATTTTGACTCTCGTCGAGAATGATGTAGGCGCCGTTGAGGGTGCGGCCACGCATGTAGGCGAGCGGCGCTATTTCGATGATATTGCGCTCCTGCAATTTAGCCACGGTCTCGAAACCGAGCATCTCGTGCAGTGCGTCGTAAAGGGGGCGCAGGTACGGGTCGACCTTTTGTGCTAGATCGCCGGGAAGAAAGCCCAGTCGTTCGCCGGCCTCGACCGCTGGACGCACCAGCAAGATGCGCTCGACCTCATCGCGCAGCAGTGATTCCACCGCACAGGCGACCGCCAAGTAGGTCTTGCCGGTGCCCGCTGGGCCGACGCCAAAATTGATGTCGTGGCCCTGCATGGCGCGCACGTAGTTCTGTTGATTGATACCGCGGGGTTTTATATTGCCTTTCTTGGTGCGAATGACGGAAAATTTTTCGACGTCAGAATTCGCCGCGGTGGCGGTGACTCTCTCGATCATGGGTTGTTCCATAGCCTGTTGCCGGAGTTGTAGGTGGACGTCGCTGGGCGACATGACATCGCACTGCGCGGTCTGCTGGTAGAGTTGGTCGATGGTGTGGCAAGCGGTCTGGCTGGCGGCGGCGGTACCATAAAAATAAAACACATGATTACGACAGCGAATGTCGAGGTCGAGGCGCTTGGCAATCAATTTGATGTTTTCGTCCAATTGGCCGCAGAGGATTGCCAGGCGGCGCGCATCGATCGGTTGTAGGGCAAGACTCGCTGCTGGTTGGGCGGACAGTTGTTTCAAGTGCTGCTGTTGAACCTCGTCGATAAAGCGTTACTGACAGCATAGCGCGTTACAATCCGAGCGGTAAACATTTTTTCAGACCGCGGGTTGATTAAATTGTCGAGCCGCGGCCGCGGGCCTCCAGCCCCCAGCCTTCTAGATGCCTAAGCAGAGTTCGCCGCGCAGCGAATTGGGCAGCGCCTCGGTGATTTTAGCGGTGACGAATTCGCCGATGAGCGCGTGGTCGAGGGAGCGAAAATTGACCACGCGGTTGTTTTCGGTGCGACCCTGCAATTGCCCCGGATCTTTTTTTGAAATACCGCTCACCAGCAGGCGCTCGCTCCCCCCGACCATGCGCCGGCTAATCGCGGCCGCCTCTTGGCTAATGCGCGTTTGGAGTATCGTTAAGCGCTGTTTTTTGACCGCATCGGGCGTGTCGTCAGGCAGGTCGGCGGCCGGCGTGCCGGGTCTGCTGCTGTAGATAAAGCTGAACGAGGTGTCGAAGCCAATCTCTTCGATCAGTTTCATGGTCGCCGCAAAGTCGTTCTCGGACTCGCCGGGAAAGCCGATAATGAAATCAGACGAGATGCTGATGTCGGGCCTCATGTTGCGCAGTCGGCGGATTTTAGACTTGTATTCAATCGCGGTGTGGCCGCGCTTCATCGCCATCAATATTTTGTCTGAACCGCTTTGCACCGGGAGGTGTAAGTGGCTGACGAGTTCCGGTACTTGCCCATAGACTTCGATCAGTGCGTCGGAAAACTCGACCGGATGGGAGGTGGTGTAGCGAATGCGGTCGATGCCGTCGATGTCAGCGATGTAGGGAATCAAGCCAGCAAAATCGCACTGCGATGCGTCGGGCATTTCGCCCCGATAGGCGTTGACGTTTTGCCCCAGCAGGTTGACCTCTCGCACGCCCTGATCGGCCAGCGCGCTGACTTCGAGCAGGACATCGGCGACCGGCCGGCTGACCTCTTCGCCGCGAGTGTAGGGCACCACGCAAAAAGTACAGTATTTCGAACAGCCCTCCATGATTGACACGAACGCCGAGGCGCCATCGGCATCCGGCAGCGGTAGGCGATCAAATTTTTCGATCTCGGGAAAGCTGATGTCGACCACTACCGCGCCGTCTGCCTTGCGGCGTTGCATCATCTCCGGGAGTCGATGCAAAGTCTGGGGGCCAAATACCAAGTCGACAAAGGGTGCGCGCTTGGCGATCGCCTCACCTTCCTGGCTGGCGACGCAGCCGCCGACGCCAATAATCAAATCGGGATTAGCGGCCTTGAGATGCTTCCAGCGGCCCAGTTGGTGAAATACTTTTTCCTGCGCTTTTTCGCGAATCGAGCAGGTATTTAGCAAGATCACGTCGGCATCGCGGGCGTCGTCGGTGGTGACCATCTGATGGCTCTCGCCGAGCAGGTCGCGCATCCGCGACGAGTCGTACTCGTTCATCTGGCAGCCGTGGGTGACAATATGCAGTTTTTTTACCGGTTTTGAGGTCATTGGAGTGTCGTTTTACCGCCTCTATGTCGCTGGATCGCCATTATAGCTCCGCCCCTTTAATTGGCAACATAAAGAGATGCGCGGCGGCGCTATTGTGCTATTATTCGTACTCAATGCCCGACTGAGAAATGCTGTGTCCGACGCCCCTGTAGAACCGATTTACCGCGTGACTTTTTATAATCAGAACGACGTCTATGAAATATATGCCAAGCATGTGTTTCAAAGTGATTTGTGGGGATTTTTGGAGGTTGAGGAGTTCGTCTTTGGCGAGCGTACGCAGATGATCGTCGACCCCGCTGAAGAAAAGCTAAAGACCGAGTTTTGCAACATTAAACGAAGCTTTATCCCGATGCAATCGGTGGTGCGTATCGACGAGGTCGAAAAAGAGGGCACATCGAAAATCACCGAGGCGAGCGGCGGTAACATCAGCCCGTTTCCCTACTCGTCTATGGCCGCGGTCAAACCCAAGAAAGATTAATCGCGAGCCACCCATCGCGGGCGCAAGCCGATAGAGGATAAGGTATGCAGGATGCACAGACGTTACTTCCCTACGAATTTGCGCGCACTCATCGCCTGCTGTTGAACGCCGCGCAAGATACCTTGGTGTTAGCGCCGGGCGCACCGCACTGGGCGATTGGCGAAGTTGGCCGCTGCTACCCGCAGACCGCAGGCGTCGACGTCGTAGACGACGAGCGTTTTGATCACTTACTGAGTGAACTCTACAGCGGAAGACAAAATTCCTCTGAGTCGGTCATGGCGGACATCAAAGAATTTGTCGATTTGGAATCGGCCGCCGCCGAGTTGGAGGAGGCGGCCGATTTGCTTGACGCCGAAAATGATGCCCCGATCGTACGCCTACTAAACTCTATTTTCGCCGAATCACTGCGCGAGAACGCGTCGGATATTCACATCGAGCCCTACGAAAAAAACGCTCTGGTGCGATTTCGTCTCGACGGAGTGCTGCGCACCGTGCTCAGCCCATCGGTACAGATTACGCCGCTGCTGGTGTCGCGTATCAAGGTCATGGCTAAGCTTGATATCGCCGAGAAACGCCTGCCCCAAGACGGTCGGATGAGCGTTAAGCTGGGAGGTCGAAATATCGATTTGCGGGTCTCGACAATGCCTTCCAGTCACGGTGAGCGGGTGGTGCTGCGATTACTCGACAAGGAGGCCGGCAAGCTTCAGGTCGACGACCTCGGCATGCCGGCGGCGACCAAGGCCGAGTTGGACGAGCTGATTGGTCGGCCCCACGGCATACTGTTGGTCACCGGACCGACCGGCTCGGGCAAGACCACCTCGCTGTATGCGGCGTTGCAGCAAATGGATCGCAGCGAGCGCAACGTCATGACGGTCGAGGATCCGGTGGAATACGACCTGCCTGGCGTCAGTCAAACGCAGATCAACCTGCGCGCCGGCATGACCTTTGCGCGTGGCTTGCGGGCTATTTTGCGGCAGGATCCAGACGTTATTTTGATCGGTGAGATTCGCGATGGCGAGACCGCTGAAATCGCCACCCAGGCGAGCCTCACCGGCCACCTGGTGCTGTCGACCCTGCACACCAACACCGCGGCGGGCGCTATTACCCGGCTGCAGGATCTCGGTGTCGACAGTTTTTTGTTGGCCTCGACGGTGCGCGGCATCATGTCTCAGCGCCTATTGCGCATGCTCTGTGGGCGCTGCCGGGAGGCGGTGCAACCCAATCAATACCACCGCGATCTGTTGCGCTTGCCCGAAGGGGCAGAGATCTATCAGGCGCGCGGTTGCGGCGAGTGTAACAACACCGGTTATGCAGGGCGTCAGGCGCTGTTTGAGCTGGTCACGGTGGATGCCGAACTGCAGACGCTGATCCATGAAAATGCCGGAGAACTGGAGCTCGAAGCGACGGTGCGCAAGAGCGTGCCGAGTATTCGCGATGCCGGCTTCAAGCTGGTGGTCGAAGGTGGTACGACCATCGAAGAAGTTCTGCGCGTGACGAGCGCCTAAGCGTGCCGGCTTTTGATTACGCCGCCTACGACCGCGCTGGGAAGCTCCAGAACGGCGTGATTGCGGCGGATTCTGAGCGGCATGCGCGACGGCTTCTAAAGGAGCAAAAGCTGCTGCCCTCGACGCTCTCCGAAGTCGGCCGGCAGCCGTCGACGAGCGAAGCAAGCGGACGTTGGCAGTGGCTTGTCGGTCGCCGCAAGGCCCGCGTCAACAACTTTGATCTGGCGCTGCTGTTGCAGCAGCAAGCGATCCTTATCCAATCTGGATTGCCACTCGAAGATGCGCTCAAAATGACCATCGAGCAGGCAGAGACCGACAGTCAGCGACGCATGGTGCAGAGTTGGCGCAGCGAAATCGTCGAGGGACGAAGCTTTTCTGAGGCGCTCAAGCGCTCGCCCTATCAAATTCCCGAGAGTATCGTTGCAGGTATTGGCGTCGGTGAGGAGAGCGGGCACTTGCACGAGGTGCTGAGGCGGCTCGCCGAGGATATTGAGAGCAGCGCAGAAAACCGCAAGACGGTGTCGCGGGCGCTGATCTACCCGGCGACGTTGCTGGTGACATCGCTGATAGTGGTGTCGATCATGATGGTTTGGGTGGTGCCAAAAATCACCGCTATCTTTATCAGTTCCAAGCGCGAGCTGCCGTTGATGACGCGGGTCGTCATGGGTCTGAGCGACTTTGTGCAAGACTACGGTATCTATTTGCTGGCCTTTGTAGTGCTGAGTTTTTTGGCCTTTAAGCAATGGCTGCGCGACGCTGATCGGCGTCGTCGCTGGCATCAAATACTGTTGGCTACGCCGGGGGTTGGACGCTGGATGCACATGGCCAATATCGCCGATTGGTCGCGCAGCCTCGGCGTATTGCTGTCGAACGGTGTGCCCGCGCTGGCGGCGCTCAAGATCTCTTCGGGGGTGGTCGAAAACCTCTACCTACGGGCCAAGATGGAGGCGGTCACCGAGGCCATGCGGCGCGGTAATAGTTTGCAAAAAGCGCTCAGCGACAACCTCTCCGGCAGCGGCTTTTTGGTGCATATGGTCGGTAGTGGCGAGGCCTCCAGTGAATTGGATAAAATGCTGTTGCGAGTGTCGGAATATTATTCGGTGCGACTGAAAAACGCGGTCGATATATTTATGAAATTGATCAACCCCATTTTGATCGTGTTTATGGGGATGGTGATCTTATCGGTGGTGGCGGCGGTGATGTTGCCGATCATGGATATGAACAATATGATTTAATCGTTAACACAAGCGCAATCAACTGGAGTGTAAATATGGATATGAAGCGACCGGCGATGGGTCGAGTTCAGGCGGGTTTTACCCTGATCGAAATGATGGTGGTGGTGGTGGTCATTGGCCTGTTGGCGGCGATGGTTGGGCCGCGCCTGTTCAATCAGGTGGAAAAAGCACAAAAAGTGCGCATCAAACAGGACGTGCGCGCGATCGAGAGTGCGCTGAAATTCTATCGGCTCGACAACTACCGTTACCCGTCGCAGAGCGAGGGCCTCACAGCGCTGGTTACGGCCCCCGGCGGCTCTGACCGCTGGAATGGTCCGTATCTTGAGGCACTGCCGCAAGACCCGTTTCAAAATCCCTACGATTATGCCAATCCGGGCACCCATGGCCTCGAAGTCGAGGTCTACACGCTCGGTGACAATCAAGCCGCCGGCGGCGAGGGGG
>CESJ01061684.1_pt1 | contig 23435 bp, 27 predicted proteins | sample 356311 | NCBI WGS metagenome assembly CESJ01 (sample SAMEA2621487, study PRJEB7988) | marine metagenome | biome: marine biome (ENVO:00000447); feature: surface water layer (ENVO:00002042); material: "saline water (ENVO:00002010), including plankton (ENVO:xxxxxxxx)" | depth 5 m
CCCCCTAAAACAGCATGCAACACGAGCGTATAATTGCACTAGCAGTATAAAGGGTCGAATCAGCAGGCCCAGAATAAGCGACGTGGCTTTATTGAGTGTGCGCGTAAATAAGTATCCGTTGAAAATCAATCACTGTATAAAATACTTAGGCTTAGAAATTTAAATCACTTGAATATGTTAGCCGTACGGCTAAAACTTGCAAGACAAATCTGGATGCGTACAATAAAATTATGATTTTTTGATAAAAGAGATGTATTTAATCAGACATGAAAGACTTGCCGAAAGAATCAGCTGCCACTGAGCGTGGTCGTTCCAGTGTTGAAGAAAAACTTATAACGGCTGCCTGCTCACTGCTGGCGAAAAGCGGCCCCAATGCAGTATCTAATCGCGATATCGCAAAGCTTGCTGGCGTCAATCATGGGCAAATTCACCATTATTTCGGGAGCAAACATGGTCTTCTGAAAGCCGCTATGTCTCGAGTTTCGCAAACTCACTGGGACAATACTCAAGCGAACGGATATATTCCGCTCAAGGGTTTAGGTGGGGACCAACTTTATGCTTTGGCCGTGGTTAGGTGCGCTATCGATGGTGAGTTAGAATTAGCAACTCAACATGTCACTGACAACATTTCAGTCCCAAGACTGGTTCTCGAAAACCGTATAAAATCTCAGGATTCCTCGCTAACCCCTTTGGATGCCCAATGCGCGATGGCTGTTCCCATGGCCATTGAAATGGGCTGGGCTGTTTTGGAGCCTTACATTTTCAACACTTTGGATGTAAAAGAAGAGGACGTTCAAAAAGTCCGCGAGCATGTCGCAGCCACATTGACAATGATTATCGACGGTAAAAACGCCGTCGACACAAGCCAATAGTTTGCCACGTTTTTTAACGCACCTTCTTCCAATCGCTAACCACTAGAAATCGGTGGTTTTGTGATTAGCTAAGTTATAGCGCGTTCAGTTTGACCTATTCTAGCCGTCCGGCTAAACTGACTGAAGGTCATTGTCTAAGCAGGTATAAAGATGCGGAATTCTCGGTGGTTTAATGAGGCACTCATGCTGTCGTTGATTTTGATAGCTAGCCTGTTTAACCATGCGCAAGCCGCCGCAAATAAATCCTCTGCTCCTAATATTGTGATTATATTAGCCGATGACCTAGGCTGGAACGACGTTGGGTATCATGGTAGCGAAATTAATACCCCCAATATTGATCGTTTAGCCGCCGAGGGCCTTGAACTGGATCGCTTTTATGCCCAACCTACTTGTAGCCCTACTAGAGCTGCATTAATGACGGGCAAGTCTCCCAAGACCTTGGGGATTAGCCGCGCTATCGCTAAAAATCAGAAAACGGGCCTTGACCTCAGCGAGCGTATACTGCCTCAGCGATTGAATTCACTCGGCTACCGTAGTCTGATGGTTGGCAAATGGCACCTAGGCAACTACACCCCTGCTTATGCCCCTCCAGCCAGAGGTTTTGAGCACTTTTATGGGTTTTTGAGTGGCGGCATTGGCTATTGGGATCACAATCACGGGGGCGGTCACGACTGGCAACGGAATGGAAAAACCATTCGTGAAGAGGGCTACGCAACCCATCTTTTAGGAGATGAAGCCGTACAGTTGATCGAACAGCACCAATCCCAGCAGCCGCTTTTTCTGTATCTAGCGATGGCAGCACCCCACATGCCAAATGAAGCACCGCAATCTAGCATCGATGAATATGCATCGATTAGTAACCCTAATCGGCGTATACATGCAGCAATGGTGACGGAGTTAGATACGCAAATTGGTCGCGTTATGGATGCACTTAAAAAGCGACAGATGCTCAACAATACCCTTATATTATTTGCTAGCGACAACGGTGGATTAAGTGGTGATAGCCCAGAAGGTGCATCTGTAATAAGAAGACTGGGTAAACTTGGGGACTTCTTTTTTGGTCGGCCTGTGCCTATTAGCGTACTCGAAGAATTTGCAAAATTCGCCTTTGACGGTGGCAGTGACAACGGTCTTCTACGAGGCACAAAAACAAGTACCCTAGAGGGCGGCGTGCGAGTCCCTGCATTGCTATGGTGGCCAGAACAGATTCCTGCAGGAACGTATCCTGAATTTATTTCTGTCTCTGACATCCTGCCAACGTTTCTCGAGGCCGTTGGCGGACCCCAAAGTATTCCAGAGGGTATTCACGGCGCTTCCCAATGGCGCTCGTTGGTAAAAGGAGAGCAGACACCAAAACCAGATTACTTGGTCACGGGATTTGATAATACAGCCCTCTACCAGCCGCCATGGAAGCTAATTACTGGTGACAGAGTCGAACTTTACGATGTATTTGCCGACCCAACTGAAAGCAATGACATGGCAGCCCTCTACCCAGAACGCGTCGTTCAGATGCAAAAAATAATTCAGCAGTGGCCCGCCGGTGAAGAACGGGGCGTGGAGATTAGAGAAATTATTTTTGACATGGATACCTTTGGGGGACCTGAGGATCGTATCCCTTGGGCTGAAGCCGCCATTGAAAATGCTAAAAAAGAAACTTTACCTAATGACAATTAACCCAAGACAACAGTGGGTTCGTTTATTGCTAATCCTGGTGTTAGGCTCGTTAGCGGGGGTGGTGCCGCTAGTCGACCTAAATTCAAGCCACCTGCTGCACCCGGATTGGTCTATGCAAGCACGTTTTCATATGCTCTGGGAGCTACTGATTTTTTCGATCATTGGCTGGCATTCACTCTATCTACTTTGGCTAAGCCCCTGGATGATCATGACACGTATACATATTGTCATAGTGATCACGCTGATAGTTAACAGTGCATTTCTAGCAACCACAGCCCTAAGGTGTTTTTATGGTGGCGCGCTTGCCGATGAGCATGGTGGCGTCCCTAATCATGCCTAATGGCTGGGATCCAAACCTTACGGTGGTGATCGCAACAATATTGCTACTGGTCGTTACTTGGTGGCTGTCAAAGGAGAAGGAAAATGGTTAAGCTCTTTAAAGAAGACATAAAGACGTCAGAGGTGTTGGCATGGAAAGGCGTACACCTGTTTCATTTTAGCGGCTCATCCTGCTCGCAAAAGACGCGGATTGTCCTCAATTTAAAAGGCATTGAATGGGTCTCACACCCGATTAACCTTTTAAAAGCAGAAAACTATAGCCAATGGTATCTTGGCATTAACCCTCGCGGACTTTTGCCAGCATTGGTGCACAATGGCGATGTGTACATAGAGAGTAATGACATCGTCAGCTATCTGGATGGAACCTTCGAGACACCAAAACTAATACCTAACGATCACAGGGACCGTATTTTAGAGCAACTCAATACTGAAGATGAATTACACCTAGATTTACGGACGCTAACCTTTGGTTTTTGCTTACCTAAATTTTTAACCGGTAAGCCGCCAGCGGCACTAGACGCCCTGGAGTCCAGTGCGGGCACTGTCGAGGGAAAAACAGATAGCCATAAAAAAATTCAGCTGGCCTTTTGGCGCGAGCTAGCCGAACATGGTGTTACCCCAGATCAAGCAATTAACTCCGCAAAACGGTTCAAAAAAGCCTTTTCAAGCGTAGAGAAACAATTGGCAGACCAAGCGTTTCTCTACGGCGATGAAATTAGCATAGTTGATATTGTTTGGTTTATTTATGCCCATCGCCTCAAATCCACAGGTTACCCATTCAAGCGTTTACACCCCGGTTTAGAGTCTTGGTATAGCGCGATACTTTCTCGCCCTGAAATTGTAAAAGAAGTTGCGGATCCTGTCCCTCTCAAAGTCATCCGATATCTTACACAACGCTATCAGGCCTTGACCAACGCCACCTTTGAGAAAGTCACGGGCATTTAATTTTCATCAGTATAACCAGACTGGGCTGCTTATTTCCCTGCGTTCGCTTTTTCGCGGGCATTGGCTAATAGTTTAGAAAACGCTTCAGGCACGATATCGGCTCGCGAATGATCGGCAATCCGCACACAACGATTACGCAGCGTGCCAAGCCCTTCAATAGATGTAGTGAGCATATCGCCATCACGAAGATATTTGCCATCTATCACTCCAACACCCGCTGGGGTGCCTGTAAAAATGATATCACCTGTCTTCAGCGTGACTATTTCAGACAGATAAGCGATCAAATAAGGAATATCAAAAATCAGGTCACTAACATTATCTTTCTGCCTTAGTTCCCCGCTGACATCGCATTGGATTTCCATTGAATGATAATCTTGCAAAGACTCTAGAGACGTGAGTACCGGGCCTATGGGGCCAAATGTATCAAACGATTTCCCCAGATTAAACTGAGGCGGCGCAGCACTAAATTGCATTGGGCGGTCAGAAATATCTTGACCGACACATAGACCTGCAACATGTTGCCAAGCAATTTCTTTGGCAATATCCTTGCCGGGCTTACCGATAACTGCCACTAGCTCGGCTTCGTAATCAACATAATCACTGCGCATTTCAATATCGGCCGTGGGGCCGCTGATACAAGAGGTATGCTTGGTAAACACCATGGGTACTGGTGGCATTGCCATATTCGACTCTTCGGCATGGTTGCGATAATTGAGGCCCACCGCATAACAGTTTTTGGGGTTCGGAACTGGCGGGCCAAGCTCGACATCCGCAAGTTGACCACTGGCTTCAAAATTATCTAGTTGAGCGCCGAGTGCAGACAGCTCCGATAGCGCCTCAAGCGCCTGCATCGGATCCTGCGAAAAATTACCCTGACTTATTTTTTCCAGATCGTAGTAATCCTCACCGGACACCAAAGCCGCCCTGCCATCGATATTTGCCAACTTAAAACCCATGAAGTTTCCCTCAAAATCTATTTATTAGACTTTAATCTTAGCCAGACGGCTAAATAAAAGCAAGCTGTTTCAAAGTCCTTCGCTGATTATCCCTAGCAAAATATTCGCAACGCTTTTGGTCGAACACAATAGGGTAAAAAGGCACAGTTTCAAAGAACTAGACGGGTTGTGCGACTGGCGGCAGCATATTCGGATACAGCTTTATAGGGCTGTTGCTGAGGATTTTTATCCCCATGCAAATAATTTTTCCAGCCACTCAGATTAGAATCGCGGTTCCACACCCGCTTATCAGTAATCATATGGCTGGAGGCTGTAACACAGCGGTCATCTACCATCGTGCACAGCAGCAACTGGAAAGCCAGCTGTATATCGGTTTTATCTCTAACATATAACGCCAAACTGCCACCGGCACTGATGCCACCAATAGCAATGCACGCCGGATCCACTGAAACCTGATCTTTATTATCCACAACCCATTGCAAGGCACTGCTAGCGTCATCTAAGGTGGCTGGAAAAGGGCGCTCCGGTGCCAGACGACAGTCTACTCAAATAATCGCAGAGCCCGCTTCAACGACCATTTAACGAATGATATGGTCGTTCGCGTCCATTGATCCCAGGCAATAACCACCGCCATGAATTCACCACAATGCAGGTAATGGCTCTACCTGATTTTCTGGCCGATAAGCGCGCGCCCATGCGTCTGGAGCATTGGCTTGTTGAAGCCAGGAGTCCGCAGATTCAATATTTTTTATTTGTGGTAAGTCACTAATTATCTTGGCGCGCATCTGTCTAGTTTTAACCAGGCCTGTCCAGATATCTAACTCGAGAAATTATTTAACAGATGCGGTTAGGTCAGTATCGAGTAAGTTTATATTCCGATTAATTATCTACCCCGATTAATTTTTATAATTGAATGAAACAACGGTTAAGTGGCCGAATAGGTAGGAGTCGAACCCACCAGGCATCTCAATGGCACCTCACTAGTTGTGAAGACCAGGCGCCGGTAATCCCCCGGAAATTAATTGAAGTCGAAAGTAGAATTTTCTCGTATGATTTGCTCAGGAGATTCTGCATAAAGAAGTCAAGATTTACAGATAGCCAAATATTAGCGATATTGAAGGAAGCAGAAGGCGGCCAGCCCGTGCCAACCCTCTGCCGTGAACATGGTATGAGTAGCGCGATATTTTACAAATGGCGGGCTAAATACGGCGTTATGGGTGCGTCTTTGATGACGCGGATGAAAGAGCTGGAAGATGAGAACCGGCGCCTGAAGAAAATATATGCCGAAGAGCGCTTGATTTCGGAGGTCCGAAATCAAGCGCTGAGGGAAAGTGGTAAAGCCATCTCAGCGTCGACAGACGGCTAAGGTGGCGACTGAGAAGTACAAAGTCAGCGTAAAACTGGTGTGTCTAGCGTTCCAAATCCGCGAAACGTGCTACCGATATCAGCCAAAACTGAGTCAGAAAAATGCTCTCATCGCAGACTGGTTAATTCAGATTACACACAATCAACGCAACTGGGGATTTGGCCTGTGCAATCTCCATCTGCGCAATGTGAAGGGCTTTGGGTGGAATCACAAGCGGGTCTATCGTATTTACCGTGAGCTGGAGCTTAACCTTCGCATAAAGTCAAAGAAGCGCTTAGTGCGGCAGAAGCCAGAACCCCTATCGGTGCCAATCGCCATCAACGATTATTGGTCAATGGATTTCATGCATGATCAGCTGTCGGATGGCAGACATTATTGCTTGTTCAACGTTATTGATGATTTCAATCGTGAAGGGCTCGCCGTTGAAGTTGACTTCTCATTGCCCGCCATCCACGTTAAGCGCGCTTTGGATCAGGTCATTGAGTGGAGGGGTAAGCCGCGGCAGATCCGTTGTGACAACGGGCCAGAATACATTAGTGAGTTGCTGGCGGGCTGGGCAGAAGACCGGGGTATCGATGTACTGTTCATCCAACCTGGAAACCCTCAACAAAACGCGTATGTTGAGCGGTACAATGGCACAGTAAGATGCGATTGGTTAAGCCATTATCTCTTCGCGGCAATTGAAGAGGTTCAAGACTATGCGACTCGTTGGCTCTGGACTTACAATCATGAAAGACCGAATATGGCACTTGGCGGTAGAACACCAAAACAGAAGTTGGCGTTAGCTGCATAACTCTCTACTTTTAACTTCGGTTATTAATGGGGGGATTACCGGATCATCTCAATTGGATTGATTAGCCGCGTAGTCAATGGGAGCCATTAAATTATAAAAATGGTGTCTCGTTTGTTACAAGGTTTGTAAAAGAAAATCAGCGTGTGTATTGAAATAGCTAAAGAAAAGAGAGCGCTTAAAACCTGCTTTTTTATAGCCGAAAAATACAGCGCCAATATTGAGCGAGGAGCGGTAAAGTGTTGTCAAAGCGTTAATCATATACAAGCTTTTAATAATCTTTCTATCGTTTTAAAGTTTTAAGTATTTCGTCTACTTTCTCATCAAATTCCTTTTCGCTGTTTAATGCATCTTTTACACATTCTTTCATATGGGTTTTTAGGATGTTGCCTTCAACTGTTGAAATAGCACTTCTAACTGCTTTGATTTGGTTGAGTATATCAATACAGTACTTTTTCTCCTCAATCATCTTGGTAATGCCACGAATTTGACCCTCTATTCTTTTAAGACTTGGTATTTGCTTTGTGTGACATGAGCTTTTCATATTAATCCAGGAATTAGGTAGGTGAATATTGAAGCAATAATAAATAATGCTACTGAAAAATAGTAAACATACCTTGAACGTTGTCGTATTTGCATACAGAGTTTGCCAACTTCAGGGTCCGCAGGGCAGGGCAGGTAAAAACTTTTATAATTGGCATAACCAGCAATACCAATCATCACCAATGCGAAGAGTGTTATATAAATCTTATATTTTGAAAGCACTATAAGAAATGGAAAAACTGTGATTAAACTTGCGAAAGACGCGCCAGCCCCAATTGCAACAAACAATGCTGGTAAAGCACAACATATTAGGGTTGAGGAAGAAGCAAACAAAGATAAAAAGTTAGCAGTTTTATCGTTCATTATTTTTTAATGTAATAATATTCATATCAACGGCATTCTGACCATTTATAAGAATATTTTGTTTAACGTCGGCAAAATCAATAATCTCCTCAAGTGAATAAGCCAGTAAAACTTCGCCTTTAGTTAAATCAATATCTATTTTTTTAACCTTGTCATCTTTTTCGAAAGTTTTCTCGATACCTCTCGCACAAAAATCACATACCATTCCTTTCACATTGATAATTACAACTTGAGAATTTGTAAGGTTCTCAATAAACCTATAAAACCTTTCAGGGTTGACTTCTAGATTTTTTCCATCAATCGTTCTCTCATCAAGATAATCGTTATATGAGTGATGTATTTTATTTTCATAGTTGCCTGCCCATGAAAATGAAGTGAAAATAATTAAAATTAGGATTATTTTTCTCATAATTGCCACTTAAAATCTGTACATAAGATGCACATCCCACGCAGAGTGGTTGCTATAACCAAACTCCATGAGAATATTGCCTTTAAAAAACTTTAATACTGGATAAGTTGACCATTCACTATCCAAAGAATTTTCTTTTATCTTTATCATAATCCAAGTATGAAAATCACCATAGTCACCAAGATAAGGGGCTATTCCTAGTTGATAGTGTTGCTCTTTATAGTTTGTAAGTTCGTGTGTAACTTGCTTTAACGCAAAACTTGCATACCATCTTCTTGTTTCCCAATCTCCGTGAATACCATAAAAATAATTAGTCAGACCTTTTGAACTTATGCCAGATTGAAAGTACAAATTTCTCTGAGAGTATTCAGTATTTTTTCTATCGAGAAGATAAGAAAATCTTGCATATGAATAACTATCATCGAACACTTTGTCGCTGATACTTTCAATCCCAATAGAATATTTGTAAGACGGGGAGTAGTGGTAATAGAGAGAATTTTTCATACTGTCTGAAAACGCCATGAGGGTTGAGCCACCAGTATATGATATGGGTCTGGCATCAACTCCTAATGCAATTAAACACAAAATGAAAATCATTAATTTAATACCCATGGGGGGTATGGTATATAGGTATACGGCATCTGTCAAACCTTTGGGTTTGACAGACTACTGCTCAGGCAGCGAGAATAAAATGAAGAGCTTCCCTACTTTGTTAGGTATGCGTATTAGCGTGCTTACTGACTTCTAAATTTTACAAGTCAGTAAGGTCAAAAGTGTTGCAGAAAATAAGGTTCTTTAAGATGCGTAAAAAGTAAAATTAATCCAAAAATTTGTAAACTCTATTTAATTGATCTCAAGCCATTGATTATATTGTTAGTTATTTTTTCTGCCATTAAATACCAGCAGTCGAATATTATTAGCCCATTGATTTATGTTTATTTTCGATTTGCAAATTTGTTACAAATGACCGCTAAAACAGGCGGGGGAACAAAGAAAGTTACAAACGGCGGCGATAACAGCAAAGCATAAGTAGCAGTTAAAAATAGCAGCGTTAAATCACCCTGATACTCGATAAATGAGGCTGATTTTGTTGTCGAACGTCAATCAACACAGAGTGGTATGAGAGTAAATACGTGACTACTACCCGCTTGAGGAAATTTACAGATACAGTCGGCTTGTCTTGATTGTCTAAATATAAATTAAAAATGTACTCACAGGGTAAATTAAGTAATGTTAAGAAATAATAGTCTATATCAAGTGTGCAAGTATTCTTTCGTAGCGGTAAATTTTATAGCGCTATTTTGTTTTTTTAGCGTCTCTTATGCTTAGATTGCTGCAAAATCCGGACTTGAAGAAATAATTGTGCTGACCCAGCGCAGAGAGCAGCCGCTAATGGGTGTCCCAATAGCGGTTTCAGTGATACGCAGTGAAACAATTGAGACATTTAGCATCGAGCATAGCCATGATTTGTCGCTTGTTAATTCCGGACTGCTGTTTACCAATGTATCTGGAACGAGACAGGTTAGTTTGAGCGGGGTGGGTACTGGATATTCAGGCACTGATCTTTCAAATACTATGACAGTTTATACAGGCCAAGCATACATCACGGCTCAGGCCGGCGGCAGACAGTTTTTCTTTGATATGGGAATATGCACATTTTGAAGGGGCAGCAGGGGAGCTTGCATGGTCGCAACGCTGCCGGTGGTGCGATACTTTTTTCTACGAGAAACCCAGATTTAGAATCGCTTTTCGGCTACACCCAAGCTGGCTTCGGCGAGCTGCCAACTGCTGCATTTGATCGAGAAAACAGCTCTTATAAAAAGTATGCTGAGTTTAGGGGGCAGCGAGCGACAGGTTTAATCTGCCATTTTTGTGAGGGTTGTGGAGACTCAGCGGCGGCTGCATCCATCTTGGATCATGATGCGACAAACCAGATGACCAATAAAGTAGCGCAACAGAATGCGCTGGATCATCATGGGACGCAAATGATTGCAGGAGATACACTTAACGCAAGGATATCTGCCGAAGTTGCTGCGTTGAATGTTGACTTTGAACCCACAGAAAGCCTTATGCTTGGTTTTTTTGGACTGTCTTTGGATCGCAAATATTCCGATTATAGTAGGTCAACCTTTGTACCTGCATACCTTGCTAAACCTAGCGCCCAAGGCTTTACCGCAGGGGTGGCAGAAGATTTATCCGGCTATCAAACGGCTAATTCAGTTGAATTAACGTTGAGTGGTGATATCTCCTACAGGTTCAATATTTGTGAAGCTATGAAAGGGGAGGCTTCGGGAATGGTCTTTCACTCCGATGAATATGACATGATCGCAGCAGCACGTGGCCCCTCTCGCCTTGATAGGCAGGACGCTCTGACTATGATCAATTTGAATTTCACCGTCAATCATTCAAATGGCTGGGAGACAGATTTTTATGTGACCAATGCATTGGATGAGGAATGGCATTTTGAATTGTAAACGCAAGCCGACGGGACTGTGGAGGCACTGGATTGCCTCGCATGGCAGGTGCCAGAGTAAGGTATGACTTCTAATACCAGCGTGTTAAAAAAACTGATTGAACAGCTATCTTCTCGTTTTGACAGTTCAATAATTATCTTGGGCGAGGATGTTAGTAGTAAGTATCATGCGGACTGGAGTGGCGCAACCCCCTGTGCTCCACCAGTTTTATTGCGACCGAAGACAACGGCTCAACTGTCACAAATAATGGCACTGTGCTTTGAACAGGATCAGCCTGTGGTTATTCAAGGGGGGTTGACCGGACTCGCTGGCGGTGCAACTCCGCTAAGCGGTGAAATCGCGATTTCCCTGGAGAGAATGCAGGGCATTGAAAGCATTGATCCCTTGGGTATGACGGTGACGGCTTTAGCAGGTACACCACTGCAGGTTATACAGGAAGCCGCTGACGAACATGAACTTTCATTACCACTAGATTTGGGCGCTCGAGGAAGCTGTCAAATCGGTGGTAATGTCTCTACTAATGCTGGCGGTACCGAGGTCATTCGCTACGGTATGACTCGCGCTCTTGTGTTGGGCCTCGAGGTAGTTTTGGCCGATGGTACCGTAGTCACCGCAATGAATAAATTAATTAAAAATAACTCGGGGTACGATCTTAAGCACCTTTTTATCGGCTCAGAGGGAACCCTTGGGATCGTAACGCGTGTGGTGCTGCAGCTACAGCCAAAAGCGCGAACTACCCACACAGCGCTCTGTGCAGTGAAGGACTATGATTCGGTTATTAAACTTTTGGTAGCGCTGAAGCGCAGTCTTGGCTCTGGACTGACAGGTTTTGAGCTTATGTGGCAAAGCTATTATGACAAAGTCCTGGAGGTCAGCTCCGGCCTATCGAGTCCCTTCGGCCACCAATTTCCATTTTATTTATTGCTCGAATATATCGATAATGATCAAGAATTGGGTGCGGATCGCTTTGAATCTGTGCTTTATCGGCAACTGGAATCTGAGCTTTTAGAGGATGCGATGATTGCAAAATCCTTGCAGGATGCTGAGATGTTTTGGCAAATACGCGATGGTATCGGAGAATTACTTCAGGTTTTGGGTCCGGTATCTAATCAGGATGTCAGCCTGCCAATTGCCGAGATTGGTGTGTTTGCTACAGAGCTAGAACAGCGTTTAAAAGCTAAGTATCCAGATATTGCCATTTTATTATTTGGTCATATTGGCGATAACAATATGCACGTATGCGCCTACACCGGACGCGATGAAGATAAAACACGGATAAGTCATGACATTATGCATTTGATTGGCGACTACTCCGGTGCTATCACGGCAGAGCATGGGGTAGGAGTTTTGAAACGCGACTACCTCTCGCTCTTTAAAAGTCCAACTGAAATAGCGCTGATGAAAACGCTAAAGGAGGCGATTGATCCCAAGGCAATTCTTAACCGCGGCCGAGTGTTTAAATAATCGGTCTTTAATGGTTTTATCAACACTGAATAAAATAATAAAGGATAGAGAAATTGAAATGGGTAGATTAACCTCTGACTAAATTTTGTAGCTTGACGCTATCTATATTGGAAATATTATGTGATTTGTTAAGCGAATATAGAGAGGGAGAATATCATTTTGGAGAGCACATAATATTTAATTTCATAGAGTGGAAATGACAATATTTTAATAATGTACGGATGTTTATTGACTAACCTAACCAACCGAGATTATCGCCCGATAGAAAAGCGTTCTCCTGGAAACCAGATTCAAGCGTTTGCACTAACACGTTAGGTTGAACACAGAGCACATCAAAAAGTATGTTTTTGCCTTCGTATGTATATTTATAAGTTTCGATGATTCTTGCCACATCTTAGAAATCCTTAACATTTTTTAAATCAGTATCTTAGGGAATTTAAAAGCCCCTTCCGGGGCTTTTTTTTGGTGTCAGCGGTGATCACTGTACTTAGCCTGTAGGGCATTGATTAATAGCAGTGGATGTGAATTTATAATACTACTATGTTACTTCTTGTGTTGCCGAAACGAACAATAGTGAAACCATAGCCCAAGGTTCCAACTTTTAAGAAAATCACGTTTAACAACAGCAAACCCTTATCCATCTCTACTGACCTAAAAATTATAGCTGGCCTCAACACCATAAAAACGGGGCATATTCGGCAAGCGCGCAATGCCTGTTGCACCAAAGAACGCTTCCGTCGCAGCTCGTTCGTCCGTGGCATTTTTAACAAATAGCGTGACTTTATAGCCATCTTTTTCAACACCCGCACGCAGGTTGACCAAGTCAGACGCGCCCGATTCAATAACGTTATCTAACTCCCACGATAAAGGCCCCTTGCGGATATAGTCAGCTCTCATAATTACATCTAGCTCGTCGCTAACGGCAGCGACGTACTCAACACCAAGATTTGCGCTATATTTATGCACTCCGGGTACATTATTGCCCGTTATATCGCCATAATCAGTGGTGGCCGTAAACCCGTCAATTTCAGCATCGACGTATCCGTAACCAAGATTAAATCTTAGGCCTTCAGAAGGCTGGATAAGAGCCTCTATTTCTAATCCTCGAGAAGTACTTGCGTCTATACCCAGGTTTTCAAGCGTAAAAGTAGCCAGGTTAAGTCGCGTGAATTGGGTGTTTTCGCTATCAATAGTAAATACAGCACCTGTTAAAATCATCGCCCCACCCCACAGCGTTGATTTGAAGCCAAGCTCAACATTTTCCGAAACTTCTTTGTCAAATCCCCTCAATATGGTCGGGTCAAATTCATTAAATCCTCCGCTTCGGAAACCCTTAGACGCAGACAGATAAGTCATCGTATTGTCTGTTAGCTGATAAGAAATTTGTAATTTTGGCTGCACTTCACTGAACGTTTTAGAAGCCTTAGTTAATCCTTTTTGACGTTCGTCAAACGATTCGCGCTTGTCCTCATCATATCGCAAGGCAAAGGCTACAGACCAATCGACATTGATTGCATAATCGAACTGACCAAATATAGCCCATGCATCACTCCTATTGTCGTCGACTATAGAGTAGGCGTATTCAGTGTCGAAGTTGGTATCAAAGTTAGTTGCCGATGTTGCTAAATCATATTCATTTTTAACAATTTGAAAACTATCCCCACTTCTTTCGCTGGTGTCTAAAAAATCGGAAAACCAATTAAACTGAGAATTGGTTTTTCGGCTTTGGTAAAAAGCACCCACTTGCCACACTATAACGTCGCTATTACCGGTAAACCGAAATTCTGCGGTCATTGATTCAGAGTCAAAATCAGTGCCCTGTGCACCAGAAAAGAACGCTACAAAGTCACTGGGCATATTAGTATAGTCGCCGTCGGAAAATACCGTCTCATCTACCTCGCTATAACCCAATATAAATGTTGCGTCACCTATGTCAGAAGCCAGATCTGCCTTAATAGATAGCTCCAGAATATCTCGATCTGAAGTACCCATAATATTGGCATTCGCATCGATACCATCTACATTTTTATCCGCATTAATATCAGCCCAATCGGCCACTGTATAGTTGCCAGCACCGTCTTCGCTACTAGCATACTTCGCTCTAAAATCGACGGTTAAGTCTTCGTTAATTTGAGCCTGCAACATACCTTGAAAAGTTGTTCTCTCGCTAAAATCAGTGGCTTTATTGAGAAACTCATTATCATCAAAGCCCCCGGCATCCGTGTAACTACCCCCAAGTTGATACTGCAATGTATCTGCTATGATAGCACCGGAAATAAAACCGCTAACCTTAGTGGTATCGCCATTACCCAGTGTCGCTTTAATTTGTCCTTCTAACTCGTTGCTAGGACGACGGGTCACTATGTTGATTGCACCACCCACAGCACCCTTACCGTATAAGGCGCCCTGAGGCCCCCGTAAAACTTCGATACGCTCAATGGCAAATAAATCTTGATTGATAAAATCGATACTGGATGCAGTAACACCGTCGACAACGTAAGCAATTGGTGGATCACCTACCTGAGGAGTAATCATGCCGCGAACAGTGATTTTGGCGACGCCAGGTCGGTAGCCTTCATTCAACGATAGATTAGGTGTTAAGTTTGCAAAATCTTCGAAGCCTGCTATTCCGGCGGATTCAATTTGAGCTCGCCCAAATGCAGTAATAGAATCAGGCACTTCCTGCAGATTTTCTGTGCGTTTGCGCGCAGTAACCACTACCTCTTCTAAAACAAACCCTTGCGCAAAGACATGGGCTGGGACGGCCATTACAAAAGCCGCCATAATCCCGGAGCAGAGAGTGCGCCTGTTAAATTGCTCTCGCATTTTGTTATATTGGTTTCTCATGATTTTGTTCCTTATTTATGCTTTTAAACATTAATTTGTAAAAGTTGAGCTTGTATTGAAGCGGTCATGTAGGACTGGCTGATGAAATTAATGACTCTATTGGTTGATAGTCGAAATCGAATCCGAAACAACGAGGTGCAACAAAATTCAAAGCTTTTTCCGTGCGATAGAACGCCGGGCAGCCTATGCCATAAACGGTTACCCGTTGACCGAATCGCAATCGCTCTGCATTGATTGGTGTTGAAGTTTCGTAGTCAAGGACGGTGATAAGATCGGGCACTGATGCCACCGTCTTATCATTAATCTTCGCCAGTAGATATTCATTTTTTATATTGATCTTTAAGGGCGGGCCGGACCCGTCAAAGCTCGCGATTGTCGCCTCGCCAATATCATAACCACCAATGATCTTGGTTGAGCTATCAACAACTTTTCCGGTATATAGATGATGAACACTACCGTAGATTGAATTGGCAAATAATGTTTTCAGGGGCTCAAATATTCTGTGAGCTTTACCGCGACCTTCACGCAAAATGCGTCCCAACTCGACAGAAAAAGTGATAGTGCGAGGAACGATTGAGGCCTTTAATTGCTTGCCGGTCATAGGATGTTCTGCAGACGTAATCATACCGCCAGAACTTAATGCACACTGTCTGATCTCAGGTTCAAATTCTAAAATATTCTTGGTGTGGAATTCCGTAATACCACCCCTGTAGTCTGTAGTCACCGCAGGTGTTGGCAACACGCCGAATATGGGATAAGTCATCATTTGCGCTTCAGGTAGTGCACGGCCCATGCCGTCGCCGTCGACAACAGGTATACCCATGCCCGCAGCGGCTATGATGGGAATTAGTGAATTAGCGCCACCAACTTCAAAGGAGACAACGGCATCTATTTTTTTCCCAAAACGGTCTTCAAATGCTCTGAGAGTATCCACGGCATCGTTGATTGATGGCAATAATTCAAGGCTCACTGTGGGCGCACCGACTCCGCCAAGGGCGACTATAAAATCATCGTCATCTAAATCATCAGGATCTATTAGATCCACCGGCCCGAACTTATCCAATGCCGCTCTGGTGATCAGTTCCGCAACATAGGGGTCACCACCGCCACCTGTGGCCAGGAAAACCGCGCCAATTGATAAATCGGTAAGTGACTCGCTGCCAAGCTTCTTCATAGTAAGGCTCCCTTGGTCTGAGTCGGTATATCCCCAACCGCCTTAATTCGCAGCCTTGTTGTTCCCTCAGCCATATATGAAATGGTTGTTTCTTCAATGTCGGCGATGCGCACAGTCTTTGGATTTGCACCAGCATTTATGGCCGTGGATTTTGCTGCATCAGACATTTTCTTGATCGCATGTTCTCGCGGCATATCTTGGTAGCACACTAGGCTCTCTACTTCGCCTCCAATTTGAGCAATGGCGGCGCCTATAGCATTGGCAACCCCTGAGTGTTCGGGGCAATACATTTTGGACGCGACCTCAAGCTTGCCTGCCACCAAAATAGCGCCGCCGCCGACCAAAATAACGGGCATCGGATCACTAGAAGGCATCATCTTTTCAATGCCATCATTGAGCATTGATGCAATAGTATTTAGGCCATTTTCGATGGTCTGCGGAGGCAACGTCACAAGGCATTGATTAGCCCCGACCGTGGCTTTGCCTGCAGCTACCAATAAGTCAGTTGCGGTCAGCACAGAGCCGCCAAATGCCAGCCCCTGTGTGACTAGATTATGGCCCACTGATTGAGGGCCGATACTCCTACCCTCATCAGTCACAAGACTACCCCCACCAAGACCGAGCGCAAGAATGTCGGGCATCCTAAAATTGGTTCTAACGCCGCCCACGTCGATGACAATATTAGACTCACGGGGGAAACCACCCTGAAGAATGCCAATGTCTGCAGTGGTTCCACCGAGATCTACGACAATTGCGTCATTGAGACCGGTAAGTTTGCAGGCACCACGCAGAGAGTTGGTTGGACCCGAGGCAAAGGTTAGCGCAGGAAACTGGCGAACAAACTCGGCATCCATTAATGTACCGTCGTTCTGGCTGACAAAAAATCGACATTTAAGACCCCTTTGCCGCAAAGCATCAGCAAAGGCACTAACCACGCTGTTGGCTAGCTTCAATAATGAAGCATTTAATAAGGCTGCATTTTCGCGTTCTAACAAGCCCAATCTTCCCAAACTATGAGAACAGGTAATATTCACTCCTGGGATTTCACGGCGAAGCTGGGCAGCTACATCAAGTTCAGGCTGCGGTGTCATAGGCGAAAATGCCGCCGAGATGGCGACCGTATCCAAGTTCTTTGATTTGATATCGGCAATAACTTTGTTGATCTCTGACCAATCTAATTCAGCAATCGGCCGCCCATCGTAGAGGGTGCCGCCGTGAACCATGTAACTATGGTCACCAAGACTGCGTGAGATATCTTCTGGCCAACCAATTTTTGGCGGGAGTCCCGCACCCGAAGGCAGACCAATACGAATCGCCGCCACCTCAGACAGTTTTTTGCGCTCGACCACTGCATTGGTAAATTGCGTGGTACCTAACATAACCGCTTCTATTGAATCTTCCTGAACACCACTGCTGGATAAAATGTTCTCCAGCGCTTCGAGGATGCCCGATGTAACATCTACCGATGTAAGAGCCTTAGTCGAAGAAATGATGTTGTCTCCATCGACAAGAACCGCATCGGTATGAGTCCCTCCGACATCAATACCTATTCTCATTGCGTTGATCTCGCCTCTTTAAATGTCAGCAGGAAGTAGACCACCGCAGCTACGATCATGGCGTCCAGAGCTGCGATATTAGTGATAGAAAGCCAATGCCAAGATCCCATTAGCGCTACACAGGCGCCTAAGCCCCATGCTGCAATCGCTTTAGGTCTAGATTTTTGCTCTAGTAACAGTCGATCTTCGTGATACGCACTGCGGCGTAATATCAAGTAATCCACAATAATGACCCCGGATACAGGTACAAAAATCACTGCCAGGTAAAAGAGAAAAGATAGAAAATTATTGAGTATATTCATAAAGGCAGCGAGGGTACCAAGGCTGCCGATGAGGATGATAAGCAATCTATTGTTGAGTCTGGGTACTGTGGCTTCCAGGCTCAGTATAGCGCTGTAGAGGTTGAGCGAATTCAGCACCCAACTACCAAAAATTACAATCGCAAATGCTGCCCAACTAATACCCAATGTCAGCATAATATTAAGCAGGTCATCATCCCCAAGAGAAGTAGCGGAAAGGCCTCCGGCACTGATAACGATAAATTGTATGACTAGATAGGAGGTGAGAACGACAAAAATGGCCCCACTCCAATGACGAACAAACCGGGTAATATCGGGGAGGATCACTGCGCCCACGATCGCCGCTCCAACAACAGCAGAGACGCCGTCACCAAAAGACAATTCGTTGACTGAGGGCGTACTCATGATTTCCGCAAGAGACTGGTTAGTTAACGAACCAACAATTAGTTGTGCTGTCACCGCTATTAACACCGGGATTAGCAACGCAGAGAGTGTGTTAATTGCCCTAAATCCATAGACAGTGGTCACTGTCATAATAATGCCTGCAGATATTTCAATAGGCCATGCAGGGACTGAAACCGCGTATATATCCACAGTTAAGCGCTGGACCGCACCACTGAACAGGTCAATATTGACACCAAACCAACCCAGTAACGATATCGCAAAGGCTACATTGACTAGTGCTGCACCATGCGATCCAAATGCAATTCGGTTGAGCATATAGGAAGTTAGGCGAGTATTGGTTCCAATTGCGGCTGTAATACAGCCGATTACCGTAAGAATCACGGTACCTACGACGAAAACTTCAAGGGTCCGCAAAGGCGAGAAAGAAATGGCTATTTCAACGCCCGTCAGAAAGACCGGAAGAGAAAAAGCTACCATCGACGCAATCAGAGCTACCCGAACCCAACTGACAGTATGCTCGTCAGGTACTGGCGCAGTAGAAAATTCTCTGGACTCAACATTCATAACAATGCGTCTCTCGTGTCTAATTCAAAGAGTAGTATCGCAGGAGAAAGGCAAAATGAGCTGTTGAAGTAATCAACCGTTGCTTTAGACTATTCTGAAATCACCTGCGAAAACTGAATAATCTATTGTTATGTCCGACAAAAAATCGTTAAAGCTGGATGCAATCAACCGCAAGATCTTGGCTCAGATTCATTTACAATCTGACATAAGTAATGCGAAGCTCGCAGAGATAGTGAATCTCTCGCCCGCAGCATGCTCTACGCGAACTCATGCGCTTAAAGAAGCGGGTTACTACTTTAACGCGCACTGCGAAGTTGATCTTGATCGAATCTGCGAACACGTTATCGCTTATATCGAATTTACACTGAGTGATAACGGTTTGGAAAACCGCAAAAGATTTGAAGCCGCGATAGAGGTTATACCTGAATTTATGGACTGTCTTCGGTTGACCGGAGATACCGACTACATATCGTTTACCTGTTGCTCCAATATTACAGAATTAAACAGACTCTGCGACGGACTTAGTGCCGACAAAAATCTAAATATTCAAAAGATCGTAACCCGACTGGTGCTAGACAGACCAAAGTTTTATTTGGGTTATCCCATCGCAAAGCTCAAATGGCTCGAATAGCTCTGTATTGTATTCATGCAAAGGGCATGTTGTGTCCTGTGTTTTATCAGCTACGCCGAATAAATCCGAGTAAGCTATAGATCCGTCTCCTATCACTTTTAAAAGCTCCTTGACGGTAACCCCAGCTCTTTTCTTTATTAGTCAGCGGCGCTAAAGTCATGGTCATTAAAAAAGATCTAGAAAAAATAGTTTTATTCGTCTGGAATCTTTCCACAGGATTGGTTAGCAGGCACTGCAATATCCATTAGCTTTGGGTTGGGCAGTTGCAGATTCATCATAAAGTCTGCGTAGGATTTTTTATTCGCGAGTTGAAGTCGGGGATTGTGTTGTTTTTCTTTTTTTAGGGTGCTGCTCGTAAATCCTTGGTAGTCATGACCTGGGTATAGAGTCGTATTTTCGGGCAGCGTCAGCAGACGCTCATAGCGACTATCATACTGAGTGTTAGCATCCCAATTTTGGAAATCTGTGCGTCCAGTGCCTCTGATTAACAGGGTATCACCACTAAATAACATGCCGTGCTTGTGGGCATAAAAGCTGTAGGAATCGTCTGTGTGACCGGGGCTGTAAATCACTTTTAGATTAATATCACCCATATCTATTTCATCACCGTCGGTAAAAGTAGCAGACAAACAGTCAGCTAAAGATTGTCTGCCCATCATAGTTTTACATCCTGTTCTTTCTCTGAGCGCCCCTAGCCCCGTTATGTGGTCGGCATGAGTATGAGTATCTATAGCTAGGACAAGCGTAAGACCCAGTTGATTAATTAACTCCAGTGTTTCCTGGGTCTTTTCTAATACAGGGTCGATCAGCAGAGCTTCGCGGGTAACCTCATCACCAAGTAGGTAGGTGAAGGTGGATGATTCACTGTGAAACAGCTGTTTGAAGATCATCTTTATACCTTTCCTTTTAAGACAGTCCATTGGTTAGGGTAGCGGCACCCACAGCAGTCGACGCTACTGCGAAGATTCTCTTTAATTGAAGGCCGGCAATGCGTTTAACCACGAGTCTCCCAGTAAGCATTCCTAGTATGCCTCCTAAACAGATTTGTGACAGCAGGGCCCAATCTAGACTCGGGTTTGCGATAAGAAAGCTAATAAACCCTAAAGTACCAATAAAACCGATAATCAGGAGTGACGTTGCTATCGCATTGCTTATAGGCTTGCGGGTGATAGGTAATAAGGGGGGTACAATTAAAAACCCTCCGCCATCACCAAGCGCCATGGCGGAAACCCTTGGCATAGATTTAGTTCGCGAGTTGCTCAAAGTGACGATGAATGCGCTCGCTGCGACCGCTCCTAGAGCAATACCAATAGCGCCATTGATCGGTAAATTAAGGCATAAAATTAAAAGAGGCACCGCAAAAATTGAACCCCCAGCCCCAGTAAGACCGAGTACTAGGTCTATTATTACCCCAATCAAAATAGCCATCTTATCTAGTTACAACCTGTTTGTTCCATGGCATTTTCGCCAACAACACCCCCATTCCGCAACTATTAGTGACACCGGCAAAGACAAGACCCGCGCCAACAAAAGCTGCAAGGCCAAAAAACCAAGGGTGGACGAGCAGCCCCGAAAAAACCCCTGATACCACCAGCGTGCCGGAGGCAATTCTCACCTGTCGCTCTAAAGAGATAACCGCACTGTTTCCCTTGGTGACAGAGATGCCTAGTCGCTTTAGAGCGTTAAGTCCACCGTCGATGATGACAAGTTGAGACTCTAGCTGTCCTTGTAGTTGCTTCGACGCCTGCACTGCTCTTTGTCCACTAGCACAAAGTAAATAGATCGGTTGGGCTGACTTATGGTTTTGCTGTTGAAGATAGCTGTTTAATTCCGCGGCCTGAAGTTGTTGAACTGGAAAGTGGGCGGAACTCTCTAACCTTTCAATATTGACCTCAATATGGGTTCGTAGATCAATAATTTGTAGATTATCCGTAGACTCTTGTCGAAGTTGTTTAAATGCTTGTGCAGAAATGTGATTTGTTGATTGATTCATCTTAGACCTCTAGCTCTGAGCAATAAATAGAGTGTAGTAGTGTTATAACCTGCGTTGCTTGATCACCACAGAGACTGTAATAAATGGTTTGCGCCTCTCGCCGTGTTTGCACTAAACCGGCGCGACGCAATGATGTGAGGTGCTGAGATAATGCCGACTGGCTGAGAGGGATCATGGTATTAAGTTCGCTAACAGATAGTTCGGTATTGATCAGTGAGCACAGAATCATTAAGCGATTCTCATTGCACAGTTGTTTTAATAAATTGGACGCTTCCTTTGCGTATTTTTGGAGTTCTTGAAGATTTAACGGCTGAGTATTTACCATGCTGGGCGACCATTAAATTAATATTAGTATATTCTACATTAGAAATATTTAATATATAATTTTTTAATTTCTTCTTTAGAAAAATTCGTATTGCGAATTGAATCCCGCTTAAGATCTTTTGGAAAACACGCCCCTGAATCGGACTTGATATGTCGCATAGCAACCAGTCTTATCTTCATTGTTGGTGGACTGGGCCATTTTGGCGAGCATCAATACATGTTGGATCGTAGGGCGGCATCTCCATGGGTGGATTTTGTGAACTCTATCGGTGAAGCCTCAGTTTTGTTATGGATAAGGGGTGCTGTATTTGTTATTGCGGGAATGACTCTTTCAGTTGGTTATAAAACAACACTAGAGGCTCTCGCACTCTTTGTAACTTTGGTGCGTGTTACATTGGCCATTCATGCCGCTCGAGGTCACATGAGGCCATTTTTTGAGACTATAGCTATTCTTGGAGCGTTGATTCATTCCTTTTTAACGGGTCTGCTCGCTGCGCGTTGGCTAAACAAGACTAACCATTAGGTAATTATTAAGCGTCACATTTTATGCACGACATCCCCCTGCTCATCATTGCTGTCGTCTACTAGTGCGACAATCTCTTTGACTGCACTTTCATAGGGGTCCCGATATATAAGATTTGTAGGGACGAGTATCGCTTGGTGGGTCAACTTTATTTGCTTAGAGAGTGTCGATAGTAGTATTTAGGTAGTTTTTGATATTTTTTTTGATAAGTGAGGTTCTCTTCATCCAAAACTGTCTCTGGAGTGGGTCTAGTCCAATCTTCTTATTAAGATAAGTGTATTTGATGTGTTCTAGCTCAAGAACATAACCTTTGTACCTGTTGTTGTTCAGTAACGTCATTGTTATTGAATCCTTGCAACCTTTGGTTGCTACAGAACCGTCGGTTCTGAGGTTTCATGTTTGTCTTTGACAAACCCAGTATTTACAAGAGTTTCAACGCTGTCTATCACTCCCACTCAATAGTAGCCGAAAAATAGTCCTGGCAAGAACAAAGGGTTATGACTGAAAGAATAGAGTTTACAAGTCATTTATGTGACCTCATCTAAACCGCCCTTTCTCAAATACTCTATTGTTTACAAAGTAAACATGCTCCTGTATTGTCGCTCTAAATTCAGATTACAAGGTTTTAGATGATGAAGCATACTCTTACAAGTAATGAAAAAACTTCAGTAGCAGCTAACCAAAAAAGCATGCTTGTCAGAGAGTTAAAAATATACGGAATCAAAAGTGTTCTTCTTTATGTTCTTATGATTTTAGTGACTCCTGCTTCTGCAGAGTCATCGATAGAGGGCTATTGGAAAAGTATTGATGAGCGAACAAGCATGCCTAGTGGATATTGGAAGATTGAGGTCAAAGATAATCGTCTATTAGGTTACCTGGTTAACTATCCGGATATGAAGCCAGATAATATTTGTATCGTATGTA
>CESJ01025343.1_pt1 | contig 23225 bp, 25 predicted proteins | sample 356311 | NCBI WGS metagenome assembly CESJ01 (sample SAMEA2621487, study PRJEB7988) | marine metagenome | biome: marine biome (ENVO:00000447); feature: surface water layer (ENVO:00002042); material: "saline water (ENVO:00002010), including plankton (ENVO:xxxxxxxx)" | depth 5 m
TAAAGAGTTTAAAATATTTACGAAAAATTTTACTCATTTAATGTTCTTTTCATATAAATTATTATGTTTTTTTGTATAACCTGATTTAATAAACAATTTAATACTTTTTAAATTATTAGAATCTATGGAAGCAAATAACTTTTCCAATTTGAGATGACCTATACAGTATGATTCTAATAATTGAATTGAATCATATCCTATTCCTTTACTCCTGTAATTCTTCAAAACTACTATACCGATATGTGCCTCACCTTTTATTAAATCGTAATCAAATAGGTCTATGAAACCTATTACAAGGACTTTACTAGATGAAATAACAAATCGTTTTTGTTTTGCCTCAATAATGCTTTGAACTGATGCATTTTTAATATAATTTTTAATTGTTGTTTTTGAAAAAGGCTTGTCTTGTATTGAATAATCCCATAAAGTTTCATCATTTTCAGTTTCCAAAAGAATATCAGTATCAGAATGTTTAAGGTTTCGAAGAAATATTTTCATATTTAAAAATCAATTTCACCTTTAAAAACTTGTTTTACTGGACCTTCTAGAGTAACATCTGAGTATGTTTTATTGAACGTGAAACAAATAATCAGATCACCTCCCAAAGTTTTAATTTTAATTTTATTATTGCTTGTTCTTCCTCTATTATGCATAGCAATAGCTGAGGCAACTGCTCCTGAACCACATGATAAAGTCTCGTCTTCAACTCCTCTCTCGTATGTTCTAATTATAAATTCTTCAGAAGATATTTTTTTTATAAAATTTACATTAACCCCATTTGGACTATAACTTTGTGAATTTCTTATTTTTGATCCAATAAGTCTTACATCAATTAAATTTATTTTAGATTTTTCAATAATATGATGTGGAGATCCTGAGTCAATAAATGTATAATCTTTACATTTAATTATTTCATCAACATTATTCATTTTTAAAATTACTATTGTATTCTTTATTATTTTAGCCTCATGAGGGCCATCTACTGCTAAAAAAATAGTGTATTTTTTTATTATTTTTAGATAATAAGCAAAATGAACTATGCATCTTCCTCCGTTACCACACATAGAACTGATTTTACCATCAGAATTATAATATATCATTTCAAAATCATATTTCTCATGATTTCTTAATAAAATAAAGCCATCAGAACCTACCCCGGTTTTTCTATCACAAATCTCCTTTATTTTATTTTTCGAAAATGAATGATTAGGTAATCGATCGTCTACAATAATAAAATCATTTCCAGCTCCGTGATATTTATAAAATTTGATTATCATAGCTATCAAAAATAGTTAAAAACTAGTTAAAGCTTGATAAACATGAGTCCAATCTTGTTAATTTAGATCTAAATAAAATATTTAAATAAAATGAAAATATATTTGAAGTTATTAATTGTTGGATGTTTTAGTAGTCTTCTAACACTATTTATTTATGATAAATCAAATTCAAAACAAGTCCCGTTTATTGATAATTATCAAATCCAAAATCCAATAAAACATGTTAATTATAAAAGTTCTATTGAAGAAACTGATTTTACTATAGCTGCAAATAAAAGTATAAATGCAGTAGTACACATTAAAAACACAAGTAACTATGTTGAAAATTCAAAAAGCTGGCTTTATAATTTTTATGGAGAATCAGCACCTAAGAAAATCGGAAGCGGTTCAGGTGTCATTATTTCTCCTGACGGTTATATTATCACAAATGAACATGTAATTGAGGGTGCTTCAGAAATTGAGGTCACAATTAATAATAATAAAGTTTATAAAGCTATTTTAATAGGATCCGATCCTTATACTGATATTGCTGTTTTAAAAATTAAATCAGAATCACCTTTAAATTATATTCCATTTGGTGATTCTGAACTAATAAAAATTGGAGAATGGGTTTTAGCTGTTGGAAATCCATTTAATTTAAATTCTACTGTCACTGCAGGTATAGTAAGTGCTAAATCAAGAGATTTGAATAAATTAGATCGTAAAAATCAGTCATTTATTCAAACTGATGCAGCTGTAAATCAAGGAAATAGTGGTGGTGCATTAATTAACACAAAAGGAGAGTTAATCGGTATAAATACAGCAATAACCTCAATGACTGGTGGATTTGTAGGTTATTCTTTTGCTGTACCAAGTAATCTTGCAAGAAAGGTTTTTGAAGACTTATTAGAATATGGAAATGTTCAAAAAGGACTGCTCGGAGTAACTGGAAATGCTTTAGACCAGAAGCTTGCTGTTAGACTTAACATAAATGAAACAGAAGGGTTTTATGTTAATGCTGTTGAGCCTAATCTTGGTGCTGAAAAAGCTGGTATAATTAAAGATGATATTATCATTAAAATTGATAATGTAAAAATTAATAAATTTTCTGATATGTCAGGTTATTTATCAACAAAACGTCCAGGTAATGCCGTAAAAGTTAAGTATATCCGAGGTGGCAAAACTTATACAACCAATGTTGTTCTAAAAAAGATAAATAGAACATTTTTTTTAGGAATGGAATTAAAAAATATTTCTGAGGATGACAAAAAAATAATCAAGAACAATACGGGAGTTAAGATTACAAATATTCAAAATCCAAGATTATACAGCTTTGGCCTTAATGAAGACTATTATTTACTTAAAGTTAATGATATAGAAATAAATGATATTAGTGAAATTGACAGAATAAATATAGAGTCAATAAAATCTATTCTCTTCATGAGTAACTCTGGTGAAAAAGAACGTATTATATTTGAATAATTATCTGTTTAAAAACATAATTTTACTTTAAAAATCATGCGCCTTGATATTATAACTCTTTTTCCAGAACTTCTCGAAAGTCCTTTTAATGTATCTATCGTTAAAAGAGCAAAAGAATCAGGACTTGTAGAAATATTTTTTCATAACCCTAGAGACTTTAGTTCTAATAAATATAAGCAAGTTGACGATTATCAGTACGGAGGTGGTGCAGGAATGGTTATGATGATAGAGCCAATATCTAAGTGTATTAAAAGTCTACAATCTAAACGTAATTATGATCAGATAATTTATTTAACTCCAGATGGAGAAAAGCTTAACCAACCCACTGCAAATAGATTATCAAATACAACCAATTTAATTTTGCTCTGCGGACATTACAAAGGTGTTGATCAAAGAATACGAGATCATTTTATAACACAAGAAATTTCGATTGGAGATTTTGTTTTATCTGGTGGTGAATTAGCTGCTGCTGTTTTATGCGATTCAATCGTAAGGCTTTTACCTGGAGTTTTAGGCAATGAATCTTCTGCTTTATCAGACAGCTTCCAAGATGGTATTTTAGCACCTCCTATATACACTAGACCATCAGAATATGAAGGTATGGTTGTTCCTCAAATACTTCTTTCTGGAAATACAAGTAAAATCGAGGAATGGAGAGAAGAAAAATCAATTGAACTAACAAAAAAAAGAAGACCAAATTTACTTGATGATTAAATATCCACAGTGCTTTTATGTTAAATAAAAAAAAAGTACTTTTGTAAAATAAAGTAACCACTGGCGAAAATCGTGAATGTTGCTTTTCTTATAATTCTAATGCAACAACAATGGAAGCATTAATTGACTTCATTCAAAAAAAATTCATTCCTCAAAACGAATTTCCTAAATTCTCATCGGGAGACACCATTACGGTTTACTATCAAATTCGCGAAGGCGAAAAAATAAGAACTCAGTTTTTCAAAGGTGTTGTAATTCAAATAAAAGGAAAGGGAGAATCAAAAACTTTTACTATCAGGAAAATGTCAGGAACAGTTGGCGTTGAAAGAATATTCCCTTTAAATCTTCCAACAATTGAAAAAATAGAAGTAAATAAACAAGGTCAAGTTAGGCGCTCACGTATTTACTATTTTAAAAATCTTCGGGGTAAAAAAGCTCGTATAAAAGAAGTTGTAAAGTAATAAGTAAAAACCGCAATATTGCGGTTTTTTTATTTGTGTATCTTAAGCATTATAAGTTTAAAATACAATGTTATTGTATATTTACAATCCTAATTAATATTTCATAAAATGTCCAAAATACAAGTTAAAAATCCAGTAGTAGAAATTGATGGAGATGAAATGACCAGAATAATTTGGAAGTTCATAAAAGATAAACTGATCTTACCTTACGTTGATGTTGAGTTAAAATATTTTGATTTAGGTATAAAAAACAGAGATTTTACTGATGATCAAGTAACAATAAATGCAGCAAATGCTATTAATGAATTTAATGTAGGTATAAAATGTGCTACTATTACTCCAGATGAACAAAGAGTTCAAGAATATACATTAAAAAAAATGTGGAGATCACCTAATGGAACAATAAGAAATATTATTGGAGGTACAGTTTTCAGAGAGCCAATCATAATGAAAAACGTACCCAGATATGTTCAAGGTTGGACAAAACCAATTTGTATTGGAAGACATGCCTTCGGAGATCAGTATAAAGCAACTGACATTGTAACACATGGAAAAGGTAAGCTAACAATGACTTTTACTCCTGAAGATGGAAGTGAAATTAAATCATGGGAAGTATACGATTTTCAGGAAGATGGAATAGCTATGAGCATGTACAATATTGACTCATCAATTTATGGTTTTGCCAGATCATGTATGAATAGAGCTTTAATTAAAAAATGGCCTCTATTTTTATCAACAAAAAATACTATTCTCAAAGCATATGACGGTAGGTTCAAGGATATTTTTCAAGAAGTTTATGAAAATGAATTTCAAAATCATTTTGAATCTGCAAACATAACATATGAACACAGGCTAATTGATGATATGGTTGCAGCTGCAATGAAATGGAATGGAGGGTTTGTTTGGGCTTGTAAAAACTATGATGGTGATGTTCAATCTGATACAGTTGCTCAAGGTTTTGGCTCCCTTGGATTAATGACATCCACCTTAGTAACCCCAGATGGAAAAACAATGGAAGCTGAAGCAGCTCACGGAACAGTTACTCGTCACTACAGAAAGCATTTAAAAGGTGAAGCAACATCTACTAACCCTATCGCTTCAATTTTTGCTTGGACTAGAGGTTTAGCTTTTAGAGGCAAGCTTGATAAAAATGAAGATTTAATTAATTTTTGTGAACTACTTGAAAATGTTTGTGTTGAGACAGTTGAAAGTGGAAAAATGACAAAAGATTTAGCAATTTTGATACATAAAGAAAGTCTGACTAAGGACAACTATTTAACAACTCAAGAGTTTCTTAATGAACTTAAATTAAATCTTGACAATAAACTTTCATAAGTTAATTTATGAAGATGGACTATATAAAGATTACGGAAGAAGATTCTATTTATAATGATTTAGAAAATAAATCTGTAAATGAAATAGTTACTGAAATTCATAATGAAGATTTTAATGCTGTTAAAGCAATAGAAAAAGTACTACCTGTAATTGAAGGTGTCATAAAAAAAATAGTTTCTCAGTTAAAAAATAATGGTCGTCTTTTTTATATCGGAGCCGGAACAAGTGGAAGAATTGGTGTTCTTGATGCCTCAGAATGTCCTCCAACTTTTGGAACTGACCCTAGTCAAGTTATCGCTATTATTGCTGGTGGAGAAAACGCATTAAGAAACTCAATTGAACACTCTGAGGATAATTTTCATGAAGGGTGGAAAGAGTTAAATCGATTCAATGTAGATTCAAATGATTTTGTTGTAGGAATTGCAGCTTCAGGATCAACTCCATTTGTTGTTGGAGCTTTAAAAAAATGTCAGGATAATAATATTCCAACAGCATGTATCTGTTCCAATCCTAAAAGTCCAATAGCTAAGTATTCAGATTATGCTATTGAGGTTATTGTTGGCCCAGAGTACATAACCGGGAGTTCGAGAATGAAAGCTGGAACTTCTCAAAAACTTATTCTTAATATGATTTCAACCGCAACAATGATTCAGTTAGGTCACATAAAAGGCAGTAAAATGATTGATATTCAAATAAATAATGACAAACTTGAAGACAGAGCATGTAGAATGATTCAAGAAAGTTTAAATATTAATTATTCCAAAGCTTCTGATTTATTAAAGTCTCATAAAAGCGTTAGAAACGCTATTGAATCCCAAAGAACAGAATGAATAAGATTCTCTTTATGAAAGGATTAAAAAAATTGATTTTTGCAATTATACTTGCATTTCTTGGACCTTTTACAATCCAACAAGCTTTTCAGAATAAAGAACATCAATTTTACTTATATGTTCTTTTATTGGGGCTTGTTATTGCGAGTGTTTCTATAACTTTAGGTTTTTTAGGAATTTCAAATTTGGTAAGTTCACTGATTGATGATTTGAAAAATAAAACAGATTCTTAACTCTACCCTTTGTTACAAGATATAGTCAGCTTATCTTTACAAAGGTTATAACATTAATATGATTAAAATAACATTTCCTGATGGAGCTGATAAAAACTTTGAAAGTGGTATATCTGTTTTAGAAGTAGCCAAAAGCATTAGTGAAGGGTTAGCTAGAAATGTACTTTCTGCAAAATTCAATGATGAAATTGTAGAGACCTCAACATCACTTAACAAAGATGGAAATATAACTTTCTTCACTTGGAAAGATGATGAGGGAAAATCAGCCTTTTGGCATTCTTCTGCTCACGTATTGGCTGAAGCTATTTTAGACCTATACCCCTCTACAAAACTAACCATAGGACCTTCCATAGAAAATGGATTTTATTATGATGCTGATTTTGGAAATATAAGTTTTTCTGAAAAAGACTTATCTGAACTTGAAAAAAAATTCATAGAGCTTGCAAGAAATAAATCTGTATTTAAAATGAGAAGTTGCTCAAAACCTGAGGCTTTGAGTTTTTATAAAAAAATTAATAATGAATTTAAAGTTGAATTAATAAATGGACTTGAAGATGGAACTATAACTTTTTGTGATCATTCTAATTTTACAGATCTGTGTCGAGGCGGACACATTCCTAACACAGGACTAATTAAGGCTGTTAAACTTACTTCTGTTGCTGGTGCATACTGGAGAGGAGATGAGACTAAACAGCAACTAACTCGCATTTATGGTATTTCTTTTCCAAAGAATAAAGAACTTACTGAATATCTAGAGTTAATTGAAGAAGCAAAAAAAAGAGATCATCGTAAGCTAGGTAAAGAATTAGAGTTGTTTACTTTTTCCAAGAAAGTTGGAATTGGTTTACCGCTATGGCTACCCAAAGGAGCTGCACTTCGAGAAAGACTTGAAGGGTTTTTAAAAAAAGCTCAAAAAATGGCTGGGTATGAACAAGTAATTTCACCACACATAGGTAGTAAGGAGCTTTATATGACATCCGGACATTTTCAAAAATATGGATCAGATAGTTTTCAACCAATTGGAACTCCAACAGAAGGTGAGAGTTTTTTATTAAAGCCAATGAATTGTCCTCATCATTGTGAAATATATAATGCAAGACCTTGGAGCTATAAAGAGCTTCCAAAAAGATATGCAGAATTTGGAACTGTATACAGGTATGAACAAAGTGGAGAACTTCACGGTTTGACTAGAGTTAGAAGTTTTACACAAGATGATGCTCATATTTTTTGTATGCCTAGTCAACTAAATCAAGAATTTAAAAATGTTATAGATCTAGTACTATATGTTTTCAATTCTTTAGGTTTTGATGATTTTGTTGCGCAAGTATCTCTAAGGGATAAAAACAGCCCTGAAAAATACATAGGAAGTGACGAAAATTGGGAATTAGCTGAAGAAGCAATTATTAATGCAACCAAGGAAAAAAATATTAAATACGTTATTGAATACGGAGAAGCAGCTTTCTATGGTCCAAAGCTAGATTTTATGGTAAAAGATGCATTAGGAAGAAAATGGCAGTTAGGAACAATTCAAGTAGATTACAACTTACCTGAAAGATTCGAATTAACTTATAAAGGTGATGACAATGAATTACATCAACCTGTAATGATTCATAGAGCTCCGTTCGGTAGTTTAGAACGATTTGTTGCTATATTACTAGAACATACTGGTGGAAATTTTCCTATTTGGCTAGCACCGGAACAAGTAATAATTTTGTGTGTTAGTGAAAAACATGAAAAATACGCCGAAAAAGTTTTAAATTACTTAGAAAATAACGAAATTCGCGCCTCGCTAGATTCTCGAAATGAGACCATTGGTAAAAAAATACGTCAAGCAGAAATGAATAAAATTCCATTTATGCTGATAGTGGGTGAAAAAGAATATACAAATCAGTCTGTGTCAGTAAGAAAACACAGAGAAGGTGATTTGGGAAGTAAATCAACTAAAGAACTAGTTGAATTGATTAAAAAAGAAGTAGATAATAGTATATCAAACTTTAAAATATAATTTAAAAAGTAGAAGTCATAGCAATTCGAAGAAGAAGAACGAATAGACCAGGAAGAATAATTAAGGAGAATCCACACTTAATTAATGAGAAAATTATGGCTCAAGAATTGCGGCTAGTTGGAGACAATGTAGAGATAGGAGTATATAAACTTCCTCAAGCTTTACTTCTAGCAAAAGAATTAGAATTAGATTTAGTAGAAATCTCACCAAAAGCAATTCCACCAGTATGTAAAATATTAGAATACAAGAAATTTTTATACGAACAAAAAAAACGTGAGAAATCACTCAAGTCTAAAGCTACTAAAGTTGTAATAAAAGAGATACGTTTTGGTCCTCAAACTGACGATCATGATTATGATTTTAAAAAGAAGCATGCAGAAAAGTTTCTTAGAGATGGAGCAAAACTAAAAGCTTTTGTTTTCTTTAAAGGAAGATCAATAATCTTTAAAGAACAAGGTCACATATTGTTACTCAAATTAGCTCAAGATTTAGAAGAATGGGGGAAAGTTGAACAATTACCTATATTAGAAGGTAAAAGAATGATAATGTTTATTGCGCCAAAGAAAAAATAATTAATATTAAAAAGGATAGTAGGTTATGCCAAAAATGAAAACAAAATCAAGTGCAAAAAAAAGGTTTAAGATTACTGGTTCTGGTAAAATAAAACGAAAACATGCATTTAAAAGTCATATTTTAACTAAAAAATCTAAAAAGAGAAAACTTGCTTTAACTCATTCTGGATTAGTTCATAAAAGTGATGAAAATAATATTAAAGTTCAGTTAAGATTAAAGTAACTGTTCGTTAATGGTTAAAACAATTTATAAACCCTGAATATAGGCTTTAAGTACAATCATGTCGCCTAGTTCAAAAAAAAACAAATTATGCCTAGATCAGTAAATTCTGTTGCCTCAAGAGCACGTAGAAAAAAAATATTAAAACAAGCCAAAGGTTATTTTGGACGTAGAAAAAATGTATGGACAGTTGCGAAAAATGCAGTTGACAAAGCAATGTCATATGCGTACCGAGATAGAAAGAATAATAAAAGAAATTTTAGATCACTCTGGATAACTAGAATTAATGCAGGTGCAAGATTGAATGGGTTATCATACAGCCAATTTATGGGTAAAATCAAATTAAATAATATTGATTTAAATAGAAAAGTACTTGCTGATTTAGCTATGAATAATCCGTCAACTTTTGAAGCAATTGTCAAAAAAATAATATAATTTTTTTTTATTAAGAATTCTATTTATAAAATTTATCATAATCCAAGATGCAGAAAGTCAAGAGAGGCTCTCGACTTTTTAAAGATTCATAATATTGATCATGAAGTGATATTATATTTAGAAAATAATATATCACTAATGGAAATCAAAAATCTATTAATGAAACTTAAGTTAGGTCCAGAAGAGATAATCAGAAAGCAAGAGCAAGTTTGGAAAGAAAATTTTAAAAATAAAAAAATTAATATAGATGAGTATCTAATAATTTTGATGAAATATCCTAAACTAATTGAGAGACCTATAATTACTTTTAAAAATAAAGGAATAATTGCCAGACCAATTGAAAATTTAAAAAAGTTTATTGAAAGTAATTAAACCTTTTTACTTACATAATGTCTAAAATTTGGCATATTAAAATTATATAAATTTAAAATGATCAGAGCCTTTTGTTTCTTCCTATTATTTGGATTAACTTTATTTTCATATTCACAAAAACCATCAAACTCTAGCTTTCAAAAACAAAGTATTAAAGGTTTAGTAATTGATAAGGAAACAAAGCAGCCTCTTGAATATGCAACAATTTCATTAACTAATTTAAGGCGTCCAGAAATTATTCAAGGTGGAATAACAAACAGTCAAGGAAATTTTAATATAGAAGTTTTTCCAGGTAAATATAATCTTGAAATAGAATATATATCATTTAGAAAATATATTCAAAAAGGCTTAAATATTAGAGGACCTTTAGATTTAGGTAAAATTGAGCTTGAAATTGAAGTTAATACTTTGAATGAGGTTGAAGTAATGGGAGAAAGAACAGAAGTAGAAATTAGACTTGATAAAAGAATTTACAATGTTGGAAAAGATATAACTGTAAGAGGAGGCTCAGTAGCTGATGTACTTGACAATATTCCTTCAGTTTCAGTTGATGTAGACGGAGCTGTTGCTTTAAGAGGGAATAGTAATGTTAGAATTCTAATTAACGGTAAACCATCTGGGTTAGTTGGAATTTCTGGACCTCAAGGACTTAGACAACTTCCAGCAGAGTCTATCGAAAAGGTTGAAGTAGTTACATCACCATCAGCAAGATATGATGCTGAAGGAACCGCTGGGATTTTAAATATAATCTTAAAAAAACAAGAATTAATTGGTCTTAATGGTAATTTTTCCTTGAATGCTGGGGCTCCCAAAAACAATAGAGGATCTGCTTCATTAAATTGGAGAACAAAAAAATGGAATATTTTTAGCACTACTACTCTAGGAGATACACAAACAAGAGGGAATTACTTAAATAATAATGAATATTTCAATCAAGAGAGAACAAGTACTTATCTAAATGAAAAGAGAAATAGTAAACGTAATAGAAAAAATATATTTAACAATCTTGGAGTTGAATATTATATTAGCGACAAAAGCTCCATAATTTTTAGTGGTTTCTACAGAACCAGTGATAATAAAAACATCACTACGAATGATATAAAAGAAATTGATTTATTAGGTGACATTGCTAGTTATGTTCAAAGAACTGAGAATGAAAATGAAAAAGATGATTCATTTCAATATTCTCTTGACTATGACAATAAAATTGATGATAAGGGACAAAAAATAACTGCAAGAATTCAATATGAAGAAAGTTCTGAGGATGAAATTGGGAGCATAGAGTCTAGTACAAAATTACCCAATCTACTCCCCTCTTTATTTGAAAAAGTTTCTACCCTTGAGGATCAAAAAAGATTTTTAGTTCAAACAGACTACGTTTGGCCTATTAATGAAAATACTCAATTTGAACTTGGATACAGAGGAAGGTTCAATAGTCAAACAACAGATTATGAAGTTGGATATTTAAACCAAGATGTAATAACAGGCAACACCTTACGTATAGATGATAATTTGTCAAATATATTAACATACAAAGAATATGTCAATGCGTTCTATAGCCAGTATGGACAAAAACTAAATAAATTTTCATATTTATTAGGTCTTCGTGTCGAAAGCTCAAATATTCAAGTAGACCAAATAACTACATCAGATTATTCACAGAGAAAATATACAGACGTATTTCCTACTGTAAACTTATCTTATGAATTGAATGAAATGGAGAACTATACTTTGGGGTACAGTAGACGGATTAGAAGACCAAGATCTTACTTAATTAATCCATTTCCTTCAAGAAGTAGTGTAACAAACATATTTCAAGGAAATCCAAATATAAATCCAAGTTACTCAAACACTTTTGATTTAGGATATCTAAAAAGATGGAATAAGTTTACTTTTAACAGTTCAATATATTTACAAAAATCTACTAGTGTTTTCACCTTTATCACACAGGATACAGGATTAACAGTAGTAGTCTCTGGAGATCAAAATGATCCAATGAGTGAAATATTAGAAGTTCCTGTTTTAAAACTGAGTCCTGTTAATTTATCAGAAAATAATCGAATTGGAACAGAATTTAATTTGACTTATACTCCATCAAGAAAAGTGAGATTAAACGGTAATTTAAATTTATTTAACTCTGAAACAATTGGCTCATATGAAGGAACAAGTTTTGATGCAGAAAATTTGAGTTGGTTTGCTAGATTAAATGCAACAATAAAACTTCCTTTTGATATAGATTGGCAAACAAGAATATTTTATAGAGGTCCCAGAGAAACTGCTCAAAGTAAAAGCAAAGGTGTTTTTTCTATGAGTGGAGCGTTAAATAAAGATATCCTAAAAGATAAAGGAACAATTTCATTTAGAGCTAGTGATATTTTTAATTCGTCAAAAAGAATCACTGAAACTAATACACCAAGTTTTTATAGTTATGGAGAGCGTCAATGGAGACAACCAACCTTTATTTTTACTTTTACATACAGAGTGAAACAAAAGAAAAATCAGCGTGGAAGAAGACAAACAAATCAAGGCGGTGGAGGAGATGAATTTGATTTTTAAAATCTATTTCAATTTTATCTTTCTATTTTTTCTAGCTTCTTTCCATTCATTGTAAGACTCCATTGCTGAACCAAAAACCCAATAAGGAATTGCAAATGTTATTAAAAAAATCATGAGCCAAAAACCTATTGTAAGTATCGTTAAGAAAGCAAGAAATCCAAGATACTGATCAAATTCAAACATATTTTATATTCGTTTCTACAAAAATACAATAATTATCTTTTTTTTAATGTAAAATGTAAAATTTTGATTTGTGTACTTTTGTATTATAAAATATTGATATGAATTACAGAATCGAAAAAGATACTTTAGGAGAAGTTGAAGTTCCAATAGAGGCATATTGGGGTGCCCAAACTGAACGCTCAAGAAATAATTTTAAAATTGGACCTCCTTTTTCAATGCCAATAGAAATTATATATGGATTTGCATATTTGAAAAAATCAGCTGCATATACAAATCATGAACTTGGAATACTTTCAATCGAAAAAAGAGATTTAATTTCTATAGTTTGTGATGAAATTATTAAAGGTCAACATGATTCACAATTTCCTTTAGTGATTTGGCAAACTGGATCAGGAACCCAATCTAATATGAATGTTAATGAAGTCATAGCTAATAGAGCTCACGTAATTTCTGGAAATAAATTGGGAGTTGGAGATAAGATACTAAATCCTAATGATGATGTGAATAAATCTCAATCTTCAAATGATACTTATCCAACAGCTATGCATATTGCAGCTTACAAAAAAATTATTGAAGTGACAATTCCTGGTGTAGAAAAATTACATAAAGCCCTAGATCGTAAAAAAGTAGAATTTAATTCAATTGTAAAAATTGGTAGAACACATTTGATGGATGCTACCCCAATTACATTAGGACAAGAGTTTTCAGGCTACTGTTCACAACTTAAACATGGTCTTAAAGCTATTAGAAATACATTATCTCACTTGTCAGAACTTGCTATTGGAGGCACTGCTGTCGGTACAGGGATAAATACACCCAAAGGTTATTCTCAAAAAGTTGCTGAATACATTGCGGAATTTACTGGACATCCATTTATTACTGCAGAAAATAAGTTTGAATCTCTAGCTGCACATGATGCTATTGTTGAAACTCATGGTGCTTTAAAGCAACTTTCAGTTTCCCTAAATAAAATCGGTAATGATATTAGAATGCTCTCCTCTGGACCTAGATCAGGAATAGGAGAAATACTAATACCAGCTAATGAGCCTGGAAGTTCAATCATGCCTGGAAAAGTCAATCCAACTCAATCAGAAGCTTTAACGATGGTTTGTGCACAGGTAATGGGTAATGATGTAGCGATTACAATAGGAGGGACACAAGGACATTATGAATTAAATGTATTTAAACCATTAATGGCAGCAAATATTATTCAATCTGCTTCGCTTCTTGGAGACGCATGTTCAAGTTTTTCTAAAAATTGTGTTGAAGGTATTTTAGCTAATCATAAACGAATCGATGAACTACTAAATAATTCATTAATGTTAGTAACTGCTTTAAATACTAAAATTGGATACTATAAAGCTGCTGAAATAGCAAATAAAGCTCATAAAGATGGGACTTCACTTAAAGAGGCTTCATTAAGTCTAGGATATTTAACTGAAAAGGAATTTGACAGTTGGGTCCGTCCTGAATTAATGACTGGAAATGAGTGATTTTGAAATAATCCCATTCAATGATAAACTTGTTAAATTTTTTATTGATTTCAATATTGAATGGCTTGAATCTTTTTTTGAAGTGGAACCCTATGATTATAAAATTTTACAAAACTGTGAAGAGTTAATAATAAATAAAGGTGGTTTTATATTTTTTGCAAAATATGAAAATGAAATTATAGGAACGTTTGCTTTTATAAATAGAGGAGAAAATATATTTGAACTAGCAAAAATGGCAGTTAAAAAAGATCAAAGAAGTAAAGGGTATGGTAATAGAATGCTTGAGTTTATAATTTCATTCGGAAAAAAAAATAATTGGAAAAAGATTTATTTATATTCAAGTACAAAGCTAAAAAACTCTATTTACCTCTACAAGAAATACAGCTTTAAAGAAGTAGATATAATAGGTGATAGTCCCTATAAAAGAGGTGATATTAAAATGGAGTTTTGTTATAGTAATTAATCTCTAGAAAGTTTTTTGTATTGAATTCTTTTGGGAAGTAAGTCAGAACCTAATCTACTCTTTTTATTTTCTTCATAATCTGAGTACGAACCTTCAAAAAAATAAACCTCAGAATTCCCCTCAAAAGCCAAAATATGGGTACATACCCTATCTAAAAACCATCTATCATGAGATATAACGACTGCGCAACCAGCAAAGTTATCTAGACCTTCTTCTAAAGCTCTTAACGTATTTACATCTAAATCATTTGTAGGTTCATCTAATAACAAAACATTCCCTTCTTCTCTTAAAGTCATTGCTAAATGAAGCCGATTTCTTTCTCCTCCAGACAGAGTAGATACTTTTTTATTTTGTTCGCTTCCGTTAAAATTAAAACGACTTAAATAAGCTCTTGAATTAACTTGTTTGTCACCCATAACAATTAAGTCTTGCTCATCACAAAAATTAGCCCATATTGATTTATCAGAATTAATATTACTATGAGATTGATCTACATAAGCAACTTTCACAGTTTCTCCTATTTTGAAAGATCCTTTGTCAGGTGATAATTCTTTCATTATCATCTTAAATAAGGTTGTTTTACCAGCACCATTAGGTCCAATTACTCCAACAATCCCAGCTGGTGGTAGTCTAAAATTTAAATTATCATAAAGAAGCTTGTCTCCAAATGACTTACCGACTCCGTTTGCTTCAATGACTTCATTACCTAACCTTGGACCAGATGGAATATAAATTTCTAGTTTTTCATCAATTAATTTCTGATCCTGACTTAGTAGTTTGTCATAGTTTGACAGTCTTGCTTTTTGTTTAGATTGTCTTCCTTTTGGAGACATTCTAACCCACTCTAATTCTCGCTCAAGAGTTTTTTGTCTTTTACTCGTTTGTTTTTGTTCATTTGAAAGACGTTTGGATTTTTGATCTAACCAAGATGAATAATTTCCTTTCCATGGTATACCTTCTCCCCTATCTAATTCTAATATCCATCCTGCAACATTATCTAAAAAATACCTATCATGTGTTACTGCTATAACAGTTCCTTTATATTGAGCTAAATGATGTTCGAGCCAATGAACAGACTCCGCATCTAAATGATTGGTAGGTTCATCTAATAGTAAAATATCAGGTTTTTTTAGTAGTAATCTACACAACGCAACTCTTCTTAACTCACCTCCAGATAGAACAGATATTTTTTCTTTCGCATCAGGAGTTCTAAGGGCGTCCATTGCTATTTCTAATTGAGTATCTAATTCCCAGGCATTTCTAGAATCAATCTCATCTTGTAAATCAGCCTGTCTATCCATCAGTTTTTGCATTTTATCAGAGTTTTCATATACCTCTGGCAGTGCAAATTGATCATTGATAGAATTGAATTCGTCAAGAATATTGACTGATTCAGACACACCTTCTTTAATTATGTCAATAACTGTTTTATTCTTATCAATTATTGGCTCTTGCTCAAGATAACCAACGCTATAATCTTGATTAAAAGTAACATCTCCCCTAAAGTTTTTATCAACTCCAGCAATTATTTTTAAAAGAGAGGACTTACCAGATCCATTCAAACCTAAAACTCCAATTTTAGCTCCGTAATAAAAACTAAGATGAATATTTTTTATAACATCTTTTTGAGCCCCAGGATAGGATTTGGAAACTCCCGTCATAGAAAAAATTATTTTTTTATCCTCTGACATAATTATATTCTACCTCTTAATGCATTAAATGCCCAAGCAGTAGCATTAAAACCTAAACCCATAACCGTAAAGCCGATTGTATATTCTTTATACATAAATACTCCTAAAAGGATTAAAGTACTTCCAAGTATCATTAGTACTAAAGCAGCATATCCAAATATTTTATTTTTATTTAAGCTCATTTATATTAAATTTTGAAATATGAATAAATTAAAATTTTGATGTTAATTGATGAATTGAATTTTTCCAACCATACTTTTTTGAAAAAATAAATAACACAACTGGAAAGATTATAAAAACGCTAATAAAAATTTCTGGATATAAATTAGGTTCAGAAATATCCTTAAGAACTGAATTTGTTTGAAATACAGTCCAATCAGCAGTAACAAGTAATGCAGCTACTAAGTTGTTAGCAGCGTGCCAACCTATTGCCAACTCTAAACCCTCGTCCATTAGTGTTACAATCCCAAGAAATAAACCTGTACCTATGTAGAATATCATAATCCCATAACCCAACTTACTAACTTCTGGATTCGCTAAATGTAAACTACCAAAAATTACAGATGTTAATAATAACGGTGCCCACCTATTTCTAAATAAGTTTCCAAATCCTTGCAATAAGTAACCTCTAAAAACAACCTCTTCCAAGCTTGTCTGTATAGGAATAAAAATAATTGCTATTAAAAACATAAACAAAAAAGGAATTGGCTTAAAGTTCCAAATATAATTTTCTGGTGATGTAAAATAGCTAAATAATATAATACTAAAAGTTATAGAGGCCCAAAGTCCAAAAGCAAATAATATTCGATTAAAGTCAATTTTCTTCCTAGCAGTTATGACACTTGTCATAGATTGTTCGTGAATTTTTCGAACAACAAGCCAAACACCAATAAATGTAAATGCAAAAGGAAAAAGAAATAAAAATAGCTTCAAATTTGATGGAATTAAATTAAAAAGCTCCATTGGATTTGCTGAAAAGTCAATTTTATCTGAACCAGTTTTAGTTAAATAATAACCACTTGCTATTATAAGTGGAATTTGACCAATAAAGTTTACAATAATAATTATAAATGAACCAAGTAAATAGTAACTAAATCCATTTAAACGACCTTCTTTAAATTTTAAAAACATATTTTTTTTTTATAATACAACTAAACGTCCAATATAGGGATTATTTTTAAGGGGCTGAATCGATATATATCGTATTGTTATCTATATAATAGAGTAAAGTCTTTAATTTTTTGTTCTAGAGTACGTAGTTAATTTACAAATAGATATCAATTCATTTTCTTCATTTGTGACTCTTATTTCCCATAATTGAATTGTTTTACCACTATTTACAGGTCTTGCAGTAGCATAAACATATCCACTTGAAATAGATTTCAAATGATTAGCAGAAATTTCAATTCCACGAACAGTTCGTTTTGAATCTTTATTTAATATAAAAGCAGCTGAACTACCAACTGTCTCTGCTAGAGCAACAGTAGCTCCACCGTGTAAAATTCCGTCAGGCTGAAAAACTTTTGAAGTAACAGGCATTTTAGCGGTAACAAAGTCATCACCAAAATCTACAAACTCAATATCTAAAGTCTCCATCAGAGTATTAGAATTAGAGTTAAAAACTTTTAATAAATTCTCTTTATCCATTTTATGTAAAAGTAAAAACCCTGCAGCAATTGCAGGGCTATTTTCTTAAATCCTACTTAACCTCTTCAAAATCTACATCTTGAACATCATCTCCTCCTGATTTTGAATCAGGTTTAGCTTCAGAAGAAGCTGATCCATCTTTTTGAGCTGATTCAGCTTGAGCTTTATACATTTCTTCAGATGCATTTTTCCAAGCTTCATTAAGCTTATCAAGCTCAGGTTCAATAAGCTTTAGATCTTTTGTTTCATATGCCTTTTTAAGATCTGACAAGGCAGTTTCAACAGGTTTCTTTTTGTCATCTGAAATTTTATCTCCAAATTCTGTAAGTTGTTTTTCTGTTTGGAAAATTAATTGATCAGCACTATTCATCTTGTCAACTTGCTCTTTTGCTTTTTTATCAGATTCAGCATTAGCCTCCGCTTCTTGCTTCATTTTTTCAATCTCTTCTTCAGTTAGACCTGAAGAGGCTTCAATCCGAATATCCTGACTTTTACCAGAAGCTTTATCTTGAGCACTAACCTTGATTATTCCATTGGCATCTATGTCAAATGTTACTTCAATTTGAGGTGTTCCTCGGGGTGCTGGAGGAATTCCATCCAAATGAAAACGACCGATAGTTTTATTATCTGAAGCCATTGATCTTTCACCTTGAAGTACATGAATTTCAACAGATGGCTGATTATCAGCAGCTGTTGAAAATACTTGAGATTTTTTACTAGGAATAGTAGTATTAGATTCAATTAATTTAGTCATTACGCTTCCCATCGTTTCAATACCAAGCGATAGGGGAGTTACGTCTAAAAGAAGCACATCTTTAACGTCACCTGATAAAACTCCTCCTTGGATAGCAGCACCAACAGCAACAACTTCGTCTGCATTTACACCTTTAGATGGTTTTTTACCAAAAAATCTCTCTACTTCTTCTTGTATTATTGGGATCCGGGTTGAACCACCAACTAAAATAACTTCATCTATATCTGATTTAGACAAACCAGCATCATCTAATGCTTTTTTAACTGGACTCATCGAGCGTTTGACTAATTTATCAGATAATTGCTGAAATTTAGCTCTTGTTAAACTTGTTACTAAATGTTTTGGACCACTATCAGTTGCAGTTACATATGGTAAATTAATTTCTGTTTGAGTTGAAGATGACAACTCTATTTTTGCTTTTTCAGCTGCTTCCTTCAAACGTTGAAGTGCCATAGGATCTTTACGAAGATCTATTTTTTCTGCAGACATAAAATCATCTGCTAAAAAATTAATAATTACCTGATCAAAATCATCTCCTCCTAAATGAGTGTCTCCGTTAGTAGATAAAACCTCAAAAACCCCATCACCAAGCTCTAAAATTGAAATGTCAAAAGTACCACCTCCTAGGTCATATACTGCAATTTTTCTGTCAGAACCACCTTTATCTAAACCGTAAGCTAAAGCTGCTGCAGTTGGTTCATTAATAATACGTTGAACTTTGAGGCCTGCTATCTCTCCTGCTTCCTTTGTTGCTTGTCTTTGTGCATCGTTAAAATATGCAGGAACCGTAATTACAGCTTCGGAAACAGTTTGTCCAAGGTAATCTTCAGCTGTTTTTTTCATTTTTTGTAAAGTCATTGCTGAGAGTTCTTGTGGAGTATATAACCTTCCATCTATATCTACTCTTGGAGTATCATTGTCACCCTTAACAACTTTATACGCAGTAGTGCTTAAATCATTTTTAGATTCAGAGAATTTATTTCCCATAAAACGTTTTATGGATGAAATAGTTTTTGTTGGATTTGTAACTGCTTGTCTTTTTGCAGGATCGCCAACTTTAATTTCACCACCTTCAACAAAAGCGATTACAGAAGGTGTAGTTCGTTTTCCTTCGGCATTTGGAATTACTACAGGCTCGTTTCCTTCCATTACGGAGACACAAGAGTTAGTTGTTCCAAGATCAATTCCTATAATTTTACTCATTTCTAAGATTTTTATTATTTTACTACCTAAGCTCAAGCTTTATGCCAATACAAATAATGTGACATCTTGTCATTTATAATCTACAAAGGTTTATATTTAGAAAACTTTGTTTTATAAAAAAGATCTTAAGTTTGCTTAATAAATTATCAAAATGTCAATTTCAAAAAAACAATATTCTCGAATAACAACTAATAGTCTTTCAGAAATGAAGCAAAATGGAGAAAAGATTGCTATGTTGACAGCCTATGATTTTACATTGGCCGGAATTATAGATAGGGCTGGTATAGATATTATTCTAGTAGGGGATTCAGCATCTAATGTTATGGCTGGTCATGAAACGACATTACCAATCACTTTGGATCAAATGATTTATCATGCTGCATCAGTAGTTAGAGCTTGTAAAAGAGCACTTGTAGTTGTTGACCTTCCGTTTGGAACGTATCAAGCTGATTCAAAAGAAGCTCTTCGTTCGGCTATAAAGATAATGAAAGAATCCGGAGCTCATGCCGTTAAACTTGAAGGTGGTAAATTAGCAAAGAATTCAATAGAAAGGATACTTCAGGCTGGAATACCTGTTATGGGTCATCTTGGACTAACACCTCAATCAATATATAAGTTTGGGACCTATACGGTTCGAGCAAAAGAAGAAAAAGAAGCAAAAGAACTAATGGAAGATGCTAGATTATTACAAGATCTAGGTTGCTTTGGTATTGTTTTAGAAAAAATTCCCTCAGGACTAGCTGAAAAGGTTGCTAAAAGCATATTAACTCCAATTATTGGTATTGGTGCCGGAAATCAAGTTGATGGACAAGTTTTAGTCTTGCACGATATGTTAGGAATGACCAAAGAATTTAGTCCTAGATTCCTAAGAAGATATTTAGATCTTGATAATAAAATATCATCTGCAATAAAATCTTATTCAACTGATGTTAAATCAGGACATTTTCCAAGTAAAGATGAGCAATATTAAACAGTGACTTTTAATTCAAAAGATATTTTATTTGAAGACAATCATTTGATCATTGTCAATAAAAGATCAGGGGCACTTGTTCAGGGTGATAAAACTGGTGACAAAACTCTAGGTGATCATATAAAGGAGTTTTTAAAAAAAAAATACAATAAGCCAGGAGATGCATATTTAGGGGTAATTCACCGTCTTGATAGACCCACAAGTGGGGTTGTTATTTTTGCAAAAACTTCAAAAGCATTAACAAGACTTAATGAGCAATTTAAAGAAAGAATGGTTGATAAAAAATATTGGGCTATTACAGAAAAAAATAATGAGGCTAGATTTGGAAAACTAGAAAATTGGATTGTTAAAAATTCAAAACAAAACAAATCATACATTCATCTTAAAAAAGTTTCAGGAAGCAAAATTGCAAAACTTAAATATCAGTTGATTAAAGAATTAAAAAACTACTTATTATTAGAGGTTGTTTTAGAAACAGGAAGACATCACCAAATTAGAGCTCAGCTATCTGAAATAGGATTTATAATTAAAGGAGATCTAAAATATGGAAGTAAAAGAAGTAATAAAGATGGAAGTATAGATCTTCATTCATATCAAGTTGTTTTTAAACATCCCGTAACAAAAAATATTATAAATATTAAAGCTCCATTACCTAAAAGAGAGCCTTGGAAATCTTTTCTTTACGATTGAATAGCTTACTTTTTTCTCTTATAATTTCTCCTATTGGTCTATTATGAATATTGCTCTCTAACCATGACAGAATGTCTAAATACAGAAATGACCTTCTTTCATATCTATCCTCTTCGTACTGTTTTAACTCACTATGTAAATCTATAAAGGCCCGTTTAAGGTCCTGGGGGTATATATCTCCAAGCTTTTTAACAAAACGAATCATTGCTTTTTGAACCTCATGTAAATCATTCATTTTAATAAGAAACTTATAGGTCTCCCTAATATGTAAATCTAAATGATAATCAAAACCAGCTTCGTAATGGGCTACTAAATTTAGTACCCTAGTGAAACATAATAAGTCCTCTCGCATTTTCAAATGCTTATTTGATATAATTCGATTTAGGTAGAGTATGCAATTCTCATAATCATTTAAACCAAAATACGAACAAGCAATTTTATAATAAAACACCATTATATGATGGGAATCAATTCGAGATTTAAATTTATCAATACCATTTAAAACCTCAGGAACTATTCCTTTGGCACTTTCAAAATTACCTTGATAATTATAATGATTAAATAAATTATTGTATTTGTAAAGGAAAATTAAAGTGTGGAGGTTTTGATTATCAGGAAATCCTGGGTTCTGAGTTTGATTAATCATTTTACTGAGAGTTAATTCAAACTTTTCAGGATATTTTATTAATGTCAATGATTCTAGTAAATAATTACTCCCTTTTAAATAAAAAACAGGATGAATTGATATCATTTTTGTTTCTTTTTCAAACATTTCAACCCATTTAAGTGAATATTTATAACTTGATAAAAAATCTTGAATTAAAAAACTATACCATACATGAGCTTTGTAATACCATAACTTTTCTCTAAATTTTAGATTTTCAGAATCTATTTTTGGAAGCCTTTCATAAAAAAACTTAGTAATATTTCTGAATTCGTCATCACTTTTTGCATAACCAGTTTTAATTAACTTCTCATATAATTGAAGAGAAAGATTTGATAATTTACTAGCTAAATCATTTTGAGATACTAAATTATCTGCTTGAGATACTAATTCCTGTGTTCTATTAGTAAGACTTCTTGTTATGTATTGAGATTCAATTACTTTTTCAAGTTCCACTATTTCATATGCAGTATACTTCTCCTCATTTAGTAATGCTATATTTTTTGACTTTTCTAATAATTTGAGACTCTGCTTATATAAACCCTTCTGATATAAAATGGTTGCAAAATCTAATTGCTCTCTAATATATAATCTAATATTTTTATTAGCCGGATTAAGTCTTAAACTTATCAAAATTTGCTTATATAAATGTGCTTTTAAATTTGAAAGTTGTTGCTTGGTAACAATTTCTTTTTTTAAAATTAATTTTTCATCATATTTATCAGATTTTTCTAATAAATTAAATAAGTTTAAAAACTTTGAATCAAAATTAGAACCCATTCTGTTTACAAAAAGCTTGAATTGTCTCTTTTCAGATTTTGTTAAAGATTTAATTAAAATAAATAAATGTTCTTTTTGGTCTTTTGTCATTGTATTATATAAAAAAATAAATCACTGAAAATCAATTATTTATAAACTAAATAAAACACTAGAGTATTGTAATGGTTTTATTGAATTCATATAATATAAAATTACAAAAATTATTTTCGTAAGTAG
>CESJ01054372.1_pt1 | contig 23209 bp, 20 predicted proteins | sample 356311 | NCBI WGS metagenome assembly CESJ01 (sample SAMEA2621487, study PRJEB7988) | marine metagenome | biome: marine biome (ENVO:00000447); feature: surface water layer (ENVO:00002042); material: "saline water (ENVO:00002010), including plankton (ENVO:xxxxxxxx)" | depth 5 m
AAAATAAAATGATAAAAATATGTATCTGGAACGATTATTGAGTTAAATATAGACATGGAAAATAAAAGAAGAGAATTTTTAAAAAATGTATGCCCATCAGTGGCATTAGCTTTTTTTGGTGTAACAATGCTTCAAGCATGTTCATCTGGAGGTGATGATGATGAAACTGCAACTGGGGGTGGTGGAGGTAATAACAATAACACAAATGGATATACTGTTAATGGAAATACAGTTGTTATTACTCTAAGTAATTCTAATTTTTCATCGATTGGCAGTAATGGATGGATGAATTTTACGGCACAAAATATGCTTATACTTAAAATTGATGCGTCAACTTACAGAGCATTTACAAACTCTTGCCCACATCAAGGGGTCAGAGATAAATGGTCATACAATACTTCGACCGATAAATTTGTTTGCACCCAACACAGTAATTCATATCCATCAGATTGTACTACAAGTGGAACAGTTGGAGGAGTATTAAAATGTTACACTACTAGCTTAAATGACGGAAAACTGACTGTAACAAAATCTTAAATTCAAATTTAAACTATCTGAAAGTTTAAAAATGCAAAGAAAATTGCATTGACTATTAATAGATGAGTTGAGAATGTGTGTTCTTTATGAACTATTTTAAATTGATAAATCATCTGAGTTATTAATGCTATTACAAACCAACCAATAAAATTTTGCAAAGGAACTTCTGGAAGATCAAATATCCAAAATCCTAATAATGGAGCAACAGGTTCAATTAATATGTCTAATAGAAGCATTATTATAGCGCCCACTAAAACTGAGAGGTATTTGTTTTTAAAAAAATAAGAAGATAAAGACCCTGAGATAAACGTTAATATTATCCAGTTTATTCCAATTAATATTGGAACTCCAAGAATCTTAATACCCAGATTATCTAAATAAACATAATCTCCAAAAATAAGACCATAGTTAACTCCCAAAATTTCTGAAATCATTCCAATAAAAAATATTAATAATGCTGATTTAAGTTCAGCAGCTTCTATTTGTTTTTGATTGAAAAATAATAAAACAAAAGATATAAAAAGGTTAATGGGGGTAAACGCTAAAAAAAAATCTTTGTCGCCAAATGAAATACCAATCATACCACTAAGATGAAATAACCATATTATGAATATTGAAATCTTAGTGTTAAAGTTATCAGGAATTAAAAAATTCATTTATTTTTTATTAATTGTGAAACAATTTTTGCAGATAATAAACACAATGGAATTCCTCCACCAGGATGAACACTGCCACCACAAAAATATAGATTTAATATTTTATTAGAAAAATTAGGATGCCTTAAAAAAGCTGACATTAAATTATTACTAGAGGATCCATACAAAGAGCCCATATATGATTGAGTATTTCTCTCAATAGTTTTAGGCGTGTAAACTTTTTCGTGTTCAATAAAGTCTTCTATATTGACTTTTAATATTTTATTGATTTTCTTCAATACATTACTTTTAACTTCATTTATGATATTATCCCAATCTTGCCCTGAATCATTAGGAGAATTAATCATTACAAACCAATTTTCACAATTTTCTGGAGCATCCCCTTTAACATCTTTTGACGTTATATTAATATAAATTGTTGGATCGTCACAAATGATATTGTCTTCAAAAATTGATTTAAATTCTTTTTCATAATCATTAGAAAAAAAAATGTTGTGTAAATCTAAATTTTTAAATTCCTTTTTTATCCCCCAATAAAATATTAAAGCAGAACTTGATCTTTCTTGGTTTAATGTTTTTTCAGGCTGATAATGATTCTTTAATAAATGTCTGTAAGTTGGAACAATATCCATATTAGAAATAACAACATCAGACTTGTAGTGTTTTTCTCCCACCTTAACTCCAAAAGCTCTTTTATTATTGACTAATATTTCAGAAACATAGCTGTCAAACTTAAAACTCACTCCTTGTCTTATTGCTAAATCATACAATGAATTTGTAATATTATTCATTCCTTTATCAGAAACAAAAGTTCCATATTCCTGTTCTAAATGCTGAACTAAAGTCATCATTCCAGGTGTTTTATAAGGAGATGATCCATTATAAGTTGCAAATCGATTGAACAGCTGAACTAAATGCGATTCTTCTAACTCAGCTTTATTAACTTGATTTAATGTTTTACTAATCTGGAATGAAAAAACATTAAAAAGACCAATTAATAAATCTTTAGATAAATAGGTTTTTAACTTATGAAGCGATTGTTCTAAAAACATGCTTTTAGTTAATTCGTACTTTCTTTTAGCTTTCAGAAGATAATTAGAAACTACATATTCTTTTACACCAAGTACTTTGTTGATTTCTTTAGTGAATTTAGATTTATCAGAATATGCGTTAAGCTTAATTCCATCATCCCAGAAATACTTACAGGATATATCTTTTTTTATATAATTAAAATGATCTCTTGGGTTTTCATTAAATAACACAAATAATTCATCAATAAAGTGGGGCATAGTCAGTAAAGATGGCCCTGCATCAAATCTATAAGGACCTAGATCAAAACTTGTTAATTTTCCGCCAGGGAAATTATTATTTTCAAAAACTGTAACATCATAATTCATTGATCTAAGCCTTAACGCCGTAGCAATTCCTCCAATTCCAGAACCTATAACAATAGCTTTTTTCAATTTTAAAACACTTTAGTTTTCTTATCAACTATCTCAAATCTAGCAAACAAGTCTTCTTTATACCAATTTCTTTGTCTTGTCTTTTTAACTATTTCAGCATGATTTTTATTTTTATATGCAAAGTCAGTAACAGATTCAACATTCTTCCATATGCTAAAAGTAGCTTGTTGTATAAAAGGAAGCTCTCCAATCCCTTTAAACCAAATAACTCCAGAAGCATTTTTTATTGCTTTTGAAGCTTTGGGTACAGATTTCCAAAATTCGAATAACCTTCTGTAGTTTAAAGTCGCTCTTGTAATGATGGCAATTTTTTTTGATTTGTCCTGATCAATTTTCTTCCCTTTAAAAGGATTGAAGCCATCCCATTTACCATGACTATGTATTGGATTTAAAAAATAGTCATCTCTTGAAAATGCTTTTTTTGAAATAAGTATAGAATGATCACTTTCATTTATAAAATTATCTGCACTTAAACGATCTTTCCAAACACAAAGTATTGAATATGTGCCAAAGTCAGGGTAAAGACTAAACCCTGCTCCAGCTCCAGTTCCTAATAATTTAAAAAAATTTAAGCCGGGAACCTTGTTCATCAACTCAAAAGCTAAATACATTTGCTTAAAAGCCCAAAATTTATTTGTACTGTATTTGAAAAATGAAATTGTTGTAATCACTAATTTATATTAATTATAAGATGATTTTAAAAGTGAAATTATTTTTGTTTTAGTAGTTGAATTAGCAAAAGAAGCTTCCATTGATTTAATATTTACTTTTAAAAAGTGACTCTTAATCCAATTAAAATGAGTTCCTAAAATATCATATTCATTATTCAAATTAGTATCTGAAATTGTCCTCCCATCTGTGTTAATACTTATTGAAAAGTCATTTTTATATAAGAAGTCAACTGGATGGTCCTCTAGTCTATCATAAACCTTTGTAACCATATTGCTAGTCAAACAAAGCTCTAGATGAATATTATTTGCTTTTAGTTCTTTCATTAGAGATTTGTTCTCAACACTCCTAACACCATGACCAATTCTTGAGGGCCTTAATTTATCTAAAGTTTCTGAGACACTAGAAGCGCCCAAAGCTTCACCGGCATGAGCTGTGCAATGTATATTACTTTCATTTGCCAACTTAAATGCTTCTATGTGATTATCAAGTGGAAATCCTGCTTCATCTGCTGCTAAATCAAATCCAACAACATTATCTCCAGAAAAATCTTTGATTAAATTAACAGTTTCTATACTTTGTTTTTTAGAATAATGTCTTAATGTGCATAAAATTAAATTGACTTCTATTCCTAAAGAATTAGATTTTTCTTTTGTTTTGTCACTTATAATCTTAACAACTTCCATGGGAACTAATCCTTTATTTAAATGTAGAAGGGGTGCGAATCTCACTTCAGCATAAATAACGTTATCTTTTTTGAATTGATCAAAAAGATCCTCTACAACAATTTCCAATTGCTCTTTTGTTTGCATATATTCTAATGCATTGTCAGCACATTTAATATAATCTTTCAAGCAACTGCAAGATGTGCCAATAAATTGTTTTTGAAAAGCTTCAAAACTTATTTCAGGGTTGATTCTTTTAAGTGCATTATAGCTAAGACAACAATCTAAATGAACATGTAATTCTACTTTCGTTAAATTATTAAAAATGGAATTCATTATTCAATAAAATAAAGAGAATTTTGAGGATCTATTCCATTACAAATATTTACAACATATAGATTAGAATTATTATTGTCCTCTATATTGTTATATAATTTTTTATTTGAAATGCCATTTGTAAAAGTTGGGATTGTATTACTGTGACCTACAACTAAAACAGTTTTACCTTTATTTTTAGACACAAACTCATTATAATCAATCTTAGAAGGGTTGTATATTACCAGTTCTGTGCCATTGTCAGAAAAGGGTTTGATTGTTTCCAATGTTCTATGGTAATTTGTAGAATAAATAATATCAAAATCTATGTTTTTAAAAAAACCTTTCCATTTAAGTGATCTTTTTGTTCCTAATGAATTTAAATGAGGATTAGAATTGGACTTGTCTGTTCGGTCTTTTTCTGCATGTCTTATAAGGAAAACTTTAGTACACTCTGAGGTATTATCAGTTTGTGATTTAATTGAAAAAGAGACTAAAAAGCAAAATAAGATAATAAAATTCTTCATACTAAACTTTCATATTTGAGGGAAGTTCAAATAATTCTAGATCAAAAGTTTTAAGTGAGGCCAGTAAATGATCAAATATATCTGAGACTATATTTTCATAACTTTTCCATTCTTTGTCAGAAATAAAGGCATAAATTTCAAGTGGAACACCCTGAGAAGTTGGATTCAATTGGCGACACATGACAGTCATTTCATTGTTAATTAACTTATTTTCGATTAGATATTCTTCAATATATTTTCTAAACAATCCAATATTTGTAAGGTTTCTTCCATTTATATTATCATCTAACTCAATCTCTAATTTAATATTATGACTTTCAATGTCTTTCTCAGTCTGATCAATGTATTTAGATAAGAGTTTGATGTTTTTTAATTTAGAAATTTCTTCTTTTGTTATGAATCTAATTGAAGAACCTTTTATTAGTAAGGCTCTTTTAATTCTCCTTCCGTTAGAATCACTCATTCCTCTCCAATTTGTAAATGAATCAGAAATTAATTTATAAGTAGGGATTGTAGTTATTGTTTTATCAAAATTTTGAATTTTAACTGAGTTTAAATTAATCTCAATAACATCTCCATCTGCGCCAAATTTTTTCATTGTTACCCAATCTCCAATTCTAATTAAGTCATTTGAGCTTAATTGAATACTTGCAACAAAACCTAATATTGTGTCTTTAAAGATTAACAAAATAACTGCTGATAATGCTCCCACAGCTGTAAGGAAAGTACTGACTTCTGTTCCAGTAATAATTGAAAAAATTAATACAATAGCAGTAAACCAGACTAATATCATAGCTACTTGAACAAAACTTTCAATTGGCTTGCCTTTTAAAGAATCAAAAGTTCTAAAAAATTCTTTAATAGCATTCAAAAAGTTTCTAATTATCCAAACTAGTTGAACAATAAAGTAAATCTTTAAACCCAAAATAGCGTAAACAAGTACTGATTGAAAATCTTCAAGCCAAGATGGAATAATCCAGTATAAATAAAATACAGGGACTAATCTTGCTAAGTAAATTTGAATATTATTAGCAATTAAAAAATTGTCAAAATCAGTTTTAGATCTCTTTGAGAGTTTTTCAAGAAAATTAATTATAATTTTCTTTGACACATAATTAATAATTATTACTGAAACTAAAATCAGTATTGAAATAATAATTAAATTCAATATTTCAGCATAAAACGCTGGTATTTGAAGATCTATCAAAAGATCGTAAAACAAATTATTTAATTCCATTCAATTATTTTTTTAATTATTTACTAAAACAACTCGTTTTGAGATTGCTCTTTTTTCAGACCCAAATGATCGTAAGCCAACTTAGTAACCTCTCTTCCTCTAGGAGTTCTTACTATGAAGCCTTGTTGAATCAAGAAAGGTTCATAAACCTCTTCAATTGTTTCAGCACTTTCTGAAACTGCAGTAGACAAAGTACTAATACCTACAGGTCCTCCTTTAAATTTATCAATAAGTGTAGATAAAATTTTATTATCCATTTCATCAAGTCCATTCTTATCTACATTTAATGATTTTAAAGCGTATTGGGTTATTTCCATATCAATAGTTCCATTTCCTTTAATTTGAGCGAAATCTCTTACTCTTCTTAACAATGAATTCGAAATCCTTGGTGTTCCTCTACTTCTACCAGCAATTTCAATTGCGGCTTTACTATTAATTTCAATATTTAATATTTCTGAGCTTCTTTCAACTATAGTTGAAAGTAATTCAGTTTTATAATACTCAAGCCTACTATTTATCCCAAATCTAGCTCTCATTGGAGCTGTTAATAGTCCTGATCTAGTAGTAGCACCAATCAGTGTAAACGGATTTAAATTTATCTGAACTGTTCTAGCATTGGGACCAGTTTCTATCATTATATCAATCTTATAGTCCTCCATAGCAGAATACAAATACTCTTCAACTATTGGACTTAATCTATGAATTTCATCAATAAACAATACGTCTCGAGGCTCTAAATTAGTTAGTAACCCTGCCAAATCCCCTGGCTTATCTAAAACGGGACCTGAAGTTACTTTTAGATTAACTCCTAATTCGTTGGCAACAATATGCGCAAGTGTAGTTTTTCCTAGACCTGGAGGGCCATGGAATAAGGTGTGGTCTAAAGCATCTGACCTTTGATTACATGCTTCTACGAAAACTTTAAGATTATTAAGTATTTGATCTTGTCCTGCAAAATCATCAAATGACAATGGTCTTAGAGCCTTATCTATCTCCAATTCTTCACCACTAAATCCAGAATCTGTAGGGTCTAAATTTTCATTCATTCAACCAAAGGTAAGAAAAAGAAAAACGATACTTACTACAACAAACTAGTGTTCTGTTTCTTTTTCTCCTTTACTAAGAGGAGTAGTTTGAAGTACAAAATCTTCTTTCTGACCAGGCTTGCTGTAATCATATGCCCATCTATAAACATGAGGTATTTCGCCAGGCCAATTTCCATGCACATGTTCTACTGGGGCTGTCCACTCCATAGTATTAGATCTCCAAGGATTCATTTCTGCTTTTTTACCAAAAAACATGCTTGAAATAAAGTTATATAAAAAGACTAATTGAGCTGCACCAGCTAATAAAGCAAAAACAGTAATTACGACATTTATGTTAGCTAAATCATCAAAATAAGGGAAAGCAGTATTTGTATAATATCTTCTAGGTAAGCCTGCCATACCAATAAAATGCATTGGAAAAAATACACCATAAGCAGCTATAGCTGTTACCCAAAAATGTATGTATCCTAAGTTTTTGTTCATCATTTTTCCAAATAATTTAGGAAACCAATGATATACACCTGCAAACAGACCATACAAAGCTGAAATACCCATAACTAAATGAAAATGTGCTACAACAAAATAAGTATCGTGAATATTAATATCAAGAGTACTATCTCCAAGAATAATTCCCGTAAGACCACCAGTAATAAAAGTAGAAACTAAACCAATGGAAAATAACATACCTGGATTAAATTGTAAATTACCTTTCCAAAGAGTAGTTATATAATTAAACGCTTTTACAGCAGATGGAATTGCAATAAGTAAAGTAGTAAATGTAAATACTGAGCCTAGAAAAGGGTTCATTCCAGAGATAAACATGTGATGACCCCAAACTACTGTTGATAAAAATGCAATAGCTAAAATAGAAGCTACCATAGCTCTGTAACCAAAAATTGGTTTTCTTGAATTTGTTGCAATAATTTCCGAGGTAATTCCCAATGCTGGTAACAAAACAATATATACTTCAGGATGGCCTAAAAACCAAAACAGATGTTCAAACAGTACTGGCGAACCTCCTTGATAATGTAAAACTTCACCTTGAACAAAAATATCTGAAAGAAAAAATGAAGTTCCAAAACTTCTATCCATTATTAAGAGTAAACTAGCTGAAAGTAAAACTGGAAAAGAAATCACTCCAATTATTGCTGTAACGAAAAATGCCCATATAGTAAGAGGAAGTCTAAACATAGACATTCCTTTAGTTCTCAAATTTATAACAGTAACTATGTAGTTAAGTGATCCTAGTAATGAAGATGCTACAAAAATAGCCATTGAAATTAACCAGAGCGTCATTCCCATTCCAGAACCAGGCTGAGCTTGAGGCAGTGCACTAAGAGGAGGATAAATTGTCCATCCAGCAGCAGCAGGACCGGCCTCTACAAAAAGAGACGCAAGCATAATCATACTTGACAGAAAAAACAACCAAAAAGAGATCATATTTAAAAGCCCAGATGCCATGTCTCTAGCACCAATCTGTAATGGTATTAATAAATTACTAAAAGTTCCACTCAGACCAGCTGTAAGCACAAAGAATACCATTATGGTTCCGTGAATGGTAACTAAAGCTAAATAAATATTAGGATCCATCACTCCTTCAGGTGCCCAATCTCCCAAAAAAATATCAAAAACTGCAAAAGATTGTTCTGGCCAAGCTAATTGAAGTCTAAATAATAAAGACATAGCTACACCAATAAAACCCATAAACAATACACCTAAAATCAAATATTGCTTAGCAATCATTTTATGATCTTGACTAAATATATATTTAGTTATAAATGTTTCTTTATGATGATGATGATCATCGTGACTTGAATGCGAAATACTTGAAACTTCTGACATATTATATTATTGTATTACTTCAGAAAATATTTTCTGCTTAGCGACCCATTTTTCGTAATCTTTTTCAGATTCTACTACTATTTTCATTTGCATATTATAGTGAGATGTTCCACATATCTTAGCACATAACAATAAGTAGTCAAACTGATATGGCTCTAGTGCTTCTTCACCATTTGCAGTAAGCAATTTACTATTTTCGTATCTAATTTTATTAATTCTATTAACCTTATCAACGACATCTGAATTCATTCTCATTTCATCAGTAGTTTTTGTTGGTGTGAAAGAAAATTCAGTAATCATACCTGGAACACAATTCATTTGAGCTCTAAAATGAGGCATATAAGCTGAATGTAGGACATCTTGAGATCGTAACTTAAATATTACTTTTCTATTAATCGGAAGGTGGAATTCTTGAGTTACCACAAAATCATCCATTCCATTTGGATCGGAAGAATCAATACCAACTGAGTTTTTACCGTCAAAATCATTTAGGAATCTCACGTTCGCATCTCCTAAAACATTATCAACGCCCCCGTACCTAGCTTTCCAATTCCATTGTTGAGCATACAACTCGACAACTAAAGCATCTTCATCTTCTTCAAAATTCATTATTTTACCCCACGTTATCATTCCGTATATAATCAACATAAAAAAGATTATCGCAGGTATAATTGTCCAAATAAATTCTAATTTATTGTCATGAGTAAAAAAATATGCTTTTCTGTTATTTATTCCTCTATATTGATAGGCGAAAATATGTAAAACAGCCTGGGTTAAGGTCTGAGCAAATAAAATGACTGCAAAGGAAATCCAAAGTAATGTATCATACGCTGGACCATGCGCAGATGCAGATTCCGGAAGAAGCACTTTTGAATAAGTCCAAAAAGAATAGATAGTAACCGCATAAATAAAGACTAAAAAAGCAAACATTAATTTACCGTTTAAGTCATTATCTTTTTCAGTAGCAATCTGAGAATTATCTTTTTTTTGTCCAAGTTGAGACAGCTCAAAAATCTTAGTTATTTGCCATAAAGCAACTCCTATTAAGATTAGAATTGTTAATGTAAGTAATACTGTCATTTAATATAATCTTTAATAAACAAATTTTTCACTTTCTTTGATAAATGGGTCTCCTGACGGCTCTAAAGGAGCTTTGGATAAGCTGTTAAACACTACATATATGAACAATCCTGCAAAGAAAGAAATACCAGAAAGTTCAGGGATTCCAAAAAACCACTGATCTCCAACTGTAGCCGGCATAATCATGTTGAAAACATCAATATAATGACCAATTAAAATTATTATTCCTGTCATTACAATAAACCAATTAACTCTTTTATAATCACTATTCATCAACAATAATAAAGGAAAAATAAAGTTCAATACTATCATTCCAAAGAAAGGTAAGTTGTAATCTTCTATTCTGGTTATAAAATAGGTTACTTCTTCAGGAATATTTGCGAACCAAATAAGCATAAATTGAGAAAACCATAAATAAGTCCAAAATACACTAACTCCAAACATGAATTTTCCTAAATCATGAATATGATTGTGATTAACCTTTTCTAAATAACCTTTTGATTTTAAATAAATAGTAATTAGTGCAATTGTAGTAATACCAGAAACTAACATACTAGCAAAAACATACCAACCAAATAAAGTACTAAACCAGTGAGGATCAACTGACATTATCCAGTCCCACGACATCATAGATTCTGTAACTATAAAAAATGCTAAAAATCCAGCAGACCACTTGAAATTCTTTGTATGATTAGATATATCTGAAGAATTGTCTTGAGCAATAGAATACTTTCTAGAGATATATCTATAGAAATTCCAGCCTGCAATATAAAAAATAGCTCTAGCGATTAAAAAAGGAGAATTTAAGTATCCTATTTTTCCTTGTATTATCTTATCGTGAGCAACAACTTCAGGATCCATCCAAACAAAAAGATGATTTAGGTGTAGTGAAGATAAAATTAATATTACTAAGATGATTAGTGTACCTGGAAGCAAATACGCTGTTATCCCTTCCATCACTCTAAATAACAAAGGAGACCAACCTGCTTGTGAAGCTCTTTGAATTGCATAAAAAGCCAAAGTCCCCAATGATAAAAACATAAAAAATAATGCGGCTACATATAAAGCAGACCATGGACGATTTTGTAAATAATGTAGTAAGTGTTCATCATGAGAAGATGAATGAGCATCATCTTTACTGTGAGCATCAGCAGAATCATGTGAATCACCGATTACATGAGTATCTTTAGAGTCATGCGATTCAACCTTTTGATGGCCATCAGAATGTGAATCTGCAACCATTTCTTTAGCTTGTTCAATAGTTTTTGGTGCAGAATAAAAACTAAAAGCTAAACCAAGGGCACCTATTACCACTAAGGCAAGTGAAAAGATTTTTATATTTTTAGAAACCTTGTACATTAATTTATTTTATTAATTTTTCTCTTAAACTTATTACATACTGCGAAATCTGCCATCTTTCTTTAGCATTTACTTGACTAGCATGGGAACCCATCAGATTTTTACCATACATTAAAACATGATAAATACTTCCCTCACTTATGTCTCTGTCAGCATAACTTGGAATACCTAAAAACTTTTCGTTTTTCATTAATATTCCTTGACCATCTCCTTTTGAACCGTGACAAACAGCACAGTATATATTATATAACTCTTTACCTTTTGAAATATTTTTATCATTCATTTCTAAAGGAGATAACAAATTATTTTTTGCTGATTCATAACCTTCATTAGTATCTAAATATTCATAAGGAACCCAGCCTCTTGGAATTGTTCCTTCAACAGGGATTTGAGCTTCAATACCATTAGCAAAAGCATCTGATTCTTCATAAGTACTGTAACCTACAGATTCATACATGTTAGGGAAAAACTGATAGTTAGGTTTTGATTTATCAAAACACGATACAGTCAAAACACTAAACAATATCATCACGCTAAAAAAAGTATATTTTTTCATTAGTTAGATTCTTTATTGTCAATTATTATAACTTCAAGTACATCAGTTTTTTTAACAGCAGCTTCTAAGGCCTTTCCATCGCCATGAAATTTGATTTCTATTAAAAATTTATCATCCGTCGTACAAGGCATCGGGTTTTCTGCTTCTTTAAAAGGCCATAATTTACTTCTTAAATAAAAAGTTATAACCATTAAATGGGCAGCAAAAAAAACTGTAAGTTCAAACATAATTGGCACAAAAGAAGGCATGTTTTCAATAAATGAAAAACTTGGTTTTCCTCCAATATTTTGAGGCCAGTCAACTATCATAATATAGTTCATCATGAAGATTGCAAAACAAAATCCAATACATCCATAGATAAATGATAAAATAGCTAGTCTAGTTGGCTTAAGGCCTAATGCTTTATCTAATCCATGAACTGGAAATGGAGTATATACCTCGTCAATAGAAAAGTTTGATGCTCTTATATCTTTAACAGCATCCATTAACTTATCATCATCATCGTATACGGCATGTAGAATTTTATCAGCCATTATTTTTTATCTCTAATTTTTTTATAATTATCTCCAGATGTTTTTAAAATTGTCTTCACTTCTGCTTGAGCTATTACTGGGAATGTTCTCGCGTAAAGTAAAAACAGTACAAAGAAAAATCCTATAGTTCCTACAAAAATACCAATATCAACAAATGTTGGCGAAAACATTGTCCAAGAGGATGGTAAATAATCTCTATGAAGTGATGTAACAATTATCACAAATCTTTCAAACCACATACCGATATTCACAACAATTGAAATGAAAAATGAAAAAAGAATACTGGTTCTTAATTTCTTTATCCACATTAATTGTGGCGAAAACACATTACATGTCATCATAGCCCAATAAGCCCACCAATATGGACCCGTTGCTCTGTTTAAAAAAGCGTATTGCTCATATTCAACTCCTGAATACCAAGCAATAAAAAGTTCAGTTATATATGCTGTTCCCACAATAGATCCAGTGATCATAATTACTATATTCATCAGTTCAATATGCTGAACCGTTATATAATTTTCTAAATTTGAAACCTTTCTCATTATAATTAGCAATGTATTAACCATCGCAAATCCAGAGAAAATTGCTCCAGCTACAAAATATGGAGGGAAAATAGTAGTGTGCCAACCAGGAATAACAGATGTAGCAAAGTCAAAAGATACAATAGTATGAACCGAAAGTACAAGAGGAGTAGCTAAACCTGCAAGTACTAACGATACTTCCTCAAATCTTTGCCAATCTTTTGCTCTACCTGTCCAACCAAAACTTACTAAACTATATATTTTTTTCTGAAAAGGTTTTACAGCTCTGTCTCTAATCATTGCAAAATCTGGTAATAGGCCTGTCCACCAAAATACTAGAGAAACAGATAAATATGTAGAAATTGCAAAAACATCCCATAATAAAGGAGAATTGAAATTAACCCACAATGATCCATAAGCATTTGGTATAGGTAAAACCCAAAAAGCCAACCATGGACGACCCATGTGAATAATTGGAAATAAACCAGCTTGTATTACAGCAAAAATTGTCATGGCCTCAGCAGATCTGTTAATAGACATTCTCCATTTTTGTCTAAATAATAATAGAACCGCAGAAATTAGAGTACCTGCATGTCCAATTCCAATCCACCAAACAAAATTTGTAATATCCCATGCCCAGCCTACAGTTTTGTTTAATCCCCAAACTCCTATACCTGTTGAAACAGTGTAAATCATACATCCAACGCCCCAAAGAAACATAACTAATGCAATTGAGAAAACAATCCACCATTGTTTGTTAGCTTTTCCTTCAATAGCTGCAGCTATATCAACTGAAACATCATGGTATGACTTGTTGCCAGTTACTAAAGGTTTTCTTATCGGTGCTTCGTAATGAGATGACATATATTTATCTTTTTTACGTATTTCTTACTTTAACTTGGTACATAACATTTGGTTTTGTACCAACACTTTCTAAAAGATGATACATTCTGTCGTCTTCTTTTAGTTTTAAAACTTCGCTTTCTTCATCGTTAACATCTCCAAACACCATAGCTCCAGTGTCACATGCTGATGAACATGCGCAATTCCAATCTTCATCTTTCACTTCACGGCCTTCTAATTTAGCGTCTAATATTGTTTTTTGAGTCATTTGTATACAAAATGAACATTTCTCCATAACTCCTCTAGATCTAACAACTACATCTGGATTTAAAACCATTTTTCCTAAATCATCATTCATATTGAAATCAAACTCATTATTGTTGTTATATAGGAACCAGTTAAATCTTCTAACTTTATATGGGCAATTATTTGCACAATATCTTGTTCCAATACATCTGTTGTAAGCCATATGATTTTGACCCTGTCTTCCATGAGAAGTAGCAGCTACTGGACAAACTGTTTCACATGGAGCATGATTACAATGTTGACACATAACCGGCTGAAAAGCAACCTGAGGATTTTCAGACGGATCTTCCATTTCTCCAAAAACAGAAAGAGATTCACTTAAACCGCTAATATTATCTTTTGTTGCATTATCACCAGAGAATGTTTCAGCTGAAGAATAATACCTGTCTATTCTTAACCAATGCATGTCTCTTGATTTTCTAACTTCCGTCTTACCAACAACTGGAACATTGTTCTCAGCGTGACAAGCAATAACACATGCTCCACATCCTGTACAAGAATTTAAGTCAATAGATAAATTAAAATGATGACCTATTGATCTGTCAAATTCACTCCAGATATCAACATCTGAGGAAGTAACAGGTGTTTCGATATGATTTAAAGAAACATTAGGAACATAATTCCATTCAGAAGATTTTTTTGTATTAAATATTTCAAGAGTTGTTTCTTTAATAATATCACCACGTCCCATTAGAGTGTTGTGGAGTTGAACACAAGCAAATTCGTGTGTTTCATTTATTGATTCTATAGTAACATTTTGAACATTTGTAAAATTATTATAAAGTTCATATGCGTTAACTCCTGTCTGCAATTCTTTTTTGACTCCGCTAGTCCTTCCATATCCAAGTGATAACCCTACAGAACCATTAGCTTGGCCAGGTTGGATAATAACAGGCACTTTTAACGATTTTCCTTCAATTGAAATTTTAGCGTAATTACTATTTAAAGCTCCATTAGAATCGTTAATATTTTTTAATCCTAAACTTTTTGCATCTGGTTTAGATACTGTTATATAATTATCCCAAGAAACTCTAGTTATTGGGTCAGGCATTTCTTGAAGCCATGGATTGTTAGCTTGTAGTCCATTCCCGATTGAGGTTTTGGAATAAAGTGTCAATTCAAAACCATCTGACGATGGGCTTTTCAAGCTATTAACAAACTGATTAACGTTAGGAAAAGAGTAAGATGAGCTTAATTTTTTATTATTAGACTCTGGATGAAAAATTCCATCATGTAGAGCCTGATTCCAAGAGAATCCTTTTAAAATATTTTTATTCCAATTTGATTTTAACTCGTCATAAAATGAATTAGAAGAGTCTGACCAATTAAGTAAGACCTCTTGAAATTGCGAGGTATCAAATAAAGGTTTTATTGTTGGCTGAACCAAACTGTAATTACCTGATTTCATTTCAACATCACCCCATGATTCTAAATAATGGGGAGTTGCTGCAACCCATTTTGAAAGCTTAGCAGTTTCTGTATTATTCATTGAAAATGAAACTGACAAATCAAGAGACTTTAATGACTTGTTAAATTGTTCACTATCTGGAAGAGTGTATGATGGGTTAACTCCGATCATGATCAGTCCATCAATTTTTTTATTTGAAAGGTCTTTAACAACTTTTAAAACCTTTTTATCATCACCTAAGCTTGTATAATTAAGCTTTTGAACATTTATTACATTACTTTTAATAAGCTTATTAATTTTTAATGCAATAAGCTGTGCTCCAACATCATCAATCCCTGTAATTAAAACACCATCTCCATTACATTTTAATAAATTATCAGATATAGATTTTAATTTTGTATCAAGTTCGATATCCAATGAAACTCCACTATTTTCACCAGAAATGTAATCGTAAATTTTAAGTAATGCCTTTTTTTGCAAAGAAGGTTTTATAGAAATTCTAACATCAGCATTTGCACCAGAAAGAGACATGTTAGATTCAATTTGGTAATGCTTAGACATCCTGCCATTTTTGGGAACTCTATTTTTAGCATAACCTTTAGAAAACCCTCCACCTTGCCAATCTCCTAAAAAATCTGCAGAAATAGAAACTATAACATTGGCATTTACAAAATCATAAGTAGGTAAAGCTCTTACTCCATAGCTCATTTCGAAAGCTTCTAATGCTTTAGAATTTGAAATAGAATCGTAAACAACATGCTCTACATTGGGATATTTACTTAAAAACTTTTCAATAATTAGTTCGTTTGTAGGGCTTGCAAAAGTTTGAGTTAATAACACTATTCTTTTATCTGAAGCTTTCATAGCATCAAGTTGAGCTTTAACGTTAACATTAAACTGCTCCCATGAAATATCCTGACCATCCATTGTTGGTCCTTGCAATCTTGAGCTGTCATACATTGACAAAACAGAGGCTTGAACTCTAGCGTTTGGAGTGTTATCCTTTGATTGTTTATTTATTTCTATTTTAATTGGTCTTCCTTCCCTAGTTTTAACTAAAACATTTGCAAAATCAAACCCATCAGAAATTGATGTAGCATAAAAATTAGAAATTCCAGGTACAATTCGTTCAGGTTGAACAACATAAGGAATTGATCTGTTGACAGGACCTTCACAACTAGCTACAGTAGCGGCAGCAGTACTAAATCCTAAATACTTAAGGAAATCTCTTCTGTTTGTGCTCGAATCTTCTAAACCACTTACGTTATTTTCAGAAGCATCAACAGGAATTTCATTAACAAACTCATTATTTTTAAGTTCGTTAACAATAGAACTATCAGAAGATAATTCTAATTCGCTTTTCCAATATTTTTTATGGCTTCCCATTTATTATAAATATTATTAATAATGACATTTACCGCACTCTAAACCACCCATTTGGGCAATAGACAATTCTTCTACACCATATTTTTTAGATAACTCTTCATGTATTTTTGTATAATACTCATTGTCTTTTACTTTTATATTTGAATCCCGATGACAATTAATACACCAACCCATAGTTAGAGGTGAATATTGGTATAATATTTCCATTTCTTCAACCGGACCATGACATTTTTGACAATCAATTCCAGCAACAGAAACGTGTTGAGCATGATTAAAATAGACAAAATCAGGTAAATTATGTATTCTTACCCATTTAACAGGTTCAGTATCTCCGGTGTAGGATTGAGTTTCTTCGTCCCAACCAACAGCTTTATATAATTTTTTGATTTCATTAGTATAAAAATCTTTAGTGTAACCCTTTTCAAGATCTTCTTCCCCGTTGTAATCAGCTATATTTTCATGACAGTTCATACAGACATTTAAAGATGGAATTCCCGAATGTTTTGATTTTCTAGCAGATGAATGACAATACTGACATTCAATTTGATTTGCCCCAGCATGAATTTTATGAGAATAATGTATGGGCTGAATAGGCATATAACCCTGATCAACCCCAATTTGCATCATATATCCATAAGCAAAATATGCGCTAGATAGTAATAATAATATAACAGAAATAAATATTAAAAATTGATTTTTAATAAAGGCCTTCCAAATAGAAAATTTAGAGGTTTCTTCTTCGAACTTAATGCCATTTTTTTCTGCAATATTTCTAAGAGTCTTTGTTACCAAAAACAAAGTAGTAATTAAAACAAGTAAAACAATCGTTAATAAAACTAAAACAATGTCATTTGTCAATGAAGATGAGTTACTAGAATCAGAAACAGTATCAGCACTAGCAGCGCTAACAACCGGTTCTGGGACATAATCACTATATGCTAAAATATTATCAATATCCTCGTTGGAAAGCTGAGGAAAAGCATTCATGGCTACCTTGTTATATTCTTCATAAATAGCTACAGCTTGATCATCACCAGATTTTATTAGTGCCGCACTATTTTTTATCCATGAATAGAGCCATTCTTTATCGTATTTAGCCGATACACCTCTCAACGCAGGTCCAACTAGTTTCTTATTTAGTTTATGACACGAAGCGCAATTAGCATTAAAAAGAGATTTACCTTTAGCAATATCAATTTCTTGAGCAGAAATATTTAGTGAAAAAGAGAAAAGAAAAATTACAGTAAAAACCTTGGAAACTGACAATTGTTTAAATGGTTTCAAAATAGCCTTCAATAAAGATGTTTTTACTACTACTGACAATTAAAAATTGTATCAAATTAGACGGCAAAAATACAACACAAGAATGATAATAAAAACCTAACTTAAATGTAATTTTTAATTTATAACCATTCTAAATAAACTATTAAAAAAAACTATAAATTATTAAAAAACTATTTGACAAAAAACTATATTTATAAAGATGTATAGATCAATTATTTCATTACTATTATTTATAATAATTAGCTTTAAATCATTTTCTCAAAATGATTCTATTACAATAAACCAAGATCCAAAACTTTTAAAAGTTTTAGATCTAAAAAAAATCGTTAACCAAGAGGCTTTCACATCAGGTCAATATACAATTCAAATTTTTAGTGGAAATTTTATAGATTATAAAGATTTAATGGAAAAATTAAGAAACGAGAAAATATATGATGAAATATTTTACAGTTTTGAGACTCCGTATTATAAAATAAGATTGGGTAAATATGTGTCCAGGATTTTAGCAATAAAGGAATTAAAAAAAATAAAAAAAGAATTTTCTTCTGCTTTTATTTTACAGCCTAAATAATTACTTTAATTTCTTTTTTATTTCAACTTGAGAATAAGCCTCAATAACGTCTCCAAGCCTTAGATCATTATAGTTTTTGACTTGTAATCCACAATCATAACCTTTAGCAACCTCTTTGGCATCATCTTTAAACCTTTTTAACGATGACAAAACTCCTGAATTAATAACAACTCCATCTCTTATGATTCTTATACTTGAGTTTCTGAAAATCTTTCCGCTAGTTACCATACATCCTGCAATAGTACCGACTTTAGATATTTTAAAGGTTTCTCTTACTTCAGCATTACCAGAAATTTCCTCTTTGAATTTTGGAGCTAACATACCTTCCATGGCATCTTTAAGATCATTTATTGCATCATAAATAATTGAATAATTTCTAATGTCAATTTCTTCTTTATCTGCAATTTGCCTAGCATTTCCGGTTGGTCGAACATTAAATCCAATTATTATTGCATCTGATGCAGAAGCTAATAAAACATCTGATTCTGTTATTGCACCAACAGCTTTGTGAATTATATTTATAAGAATTTCATCAGTTGACAATTTCTGAAAGGAATCGGTAAGCGCTTCAACAGATCCATCAACATCACCTTTTAAAATAATGTTTAATTCTTTGAATTCACCTATTGCAATTCTTCTTCCTATTTCATCAAGAGTAATATGTTTTTGGGTTCTAACTGACTGTTCTCTAACTAGTTGAGTTCTTTTAACGGCAATTTGTTTTGCCTCTTTCTCATCTTCAAATACATTAAACTTATCTCCAGCTTGTGGAGCGCCATCAAGACCTAGTATTGATACCGGAGTAGAAGGCCCAGCCTCAGTTATTGCATTGCCTCTTTCATCCTGCATTGCCTTAACTTTTCCAGAGTTTTGACCAGCTAATAAATAATCTCCAATTTTTAAAGTTCCCGACTGAACTAAAATTGTAGATATATAACCTTTTCCTTTATCCAAATATGCCTCAACTACTGAACCTAAAGCGGCTTTATTTGGGTTTGCTTTTAATTCTAAAAATTCTGCTTCAAGTAATACTTTTTCAAGTAATTCATCAACTCCAGTTCCTTTAAGAGCAGATACATCGTGAGACTGGATTTTACCTCCCCATTCTTCTATAAGTAAATTCATTCCTGAAAGCTTCTCTTTAATTTTATCAGGATTTGAATTTGGTCTATCTATTTTATTTATTGCAAAAATAATTGGTACTCCAGCAGCTTGAGCGTGACTTATTGCTTCTTTAGTTTGAGGCATAACATCATCATCAGCAGCTATTACAATAATTACTAAATCTGTAATTTGAGCTCCACGTGCACGCATAGCAGTAAATGCTTCGTGACCCGGTGTGTCTAAAAAGGTTATTTTTTGACCATCCTTTAAAGATACATTATAAGCTCCTATGTGTTGAGTAATTCCACCTGATTCACCAGCAATTACATTTTCTTCTCTAATATAATCTAACAGTGAAGTTTTTCCATGGTCAACATGACCCATTACAGTTACAATTGGTGCTCTAGGAAGTAAATCTTCTGGGTTATCTTCAATTTCTTTTATAGAGTCTTCAATATCGGCTGTCACAAACTCAACTTCATAACCAAATTCATCGGCTACAATTGTCAAAGTTTCTGCATCAAGTCTTTGGTTCATGGTAACCATAATACCCAAGGACATACATGTAGAAATAATTTCAGTTGAAGTTATTTCCATCATTGTAGCAACTTCTCCAACTGTAATAAATTCAGTAACTTTAATTGTCTTCTTTTCTGCTTCATTTTGAGCTAAATCCTCGTCAGATTTGAACTTATGAGAATCTCTTTTTTCCTTTCTATATTTGGCTCCTTTTGATGAAGCTCTACCTTGTAATTTTTCTAAAGTTTCTTTTATTTGTTTTTTAACATCAACTTCGGTTGGTTCACTTGAAACAACTTTAGATTTTCCCGAAGGTTTTTTGAAATTTCTTGTATTATTTTGAAAAGAGGGTTTTACTGGATCTTTAGCTATTCTTATCCTTTTTCTTTTAGAAGCAGCAGAACTTTGTTTTGGTGCAGAAGGCTTAGGTTTCTCAAACTTACCTAAATCAATTTTTTCTCCAACTGTTTTTAAACCACTTAGTTTAGTATAATTTGTCTTAATACTGGAGTTGTCTTTGTCAATCTCGACTTGTGGTTCAGCTATTATTTTTTTAACCTTTTCAACGGGCTTTACAATATCTTTTTTGGTAACTGACACGTCTTTAGAAGTTGGTTTTTTAAACTTGTCTAAATCAATTTTTCCTATATGAACAGGTTTTTTAATTTCAGCTCTTTCAATAAATGAATTTCTCTTCTTTTCTTTTTCTTCTAATTCTTTCTCAAGTTTAATTCTTAACTCCTCTTTTTCTTTCCTTTTCTCTTCACTTAAATCGTGAGACTCAACTTTACTTGATTTATCAGAACTAAATTCATTCAAAAATAAGGTATACTGATCAGGTGAAATTTTAGTGGTAGGCCTAGCATCAATTTCATGCCCATTTGAAGCAAGAAACTCAACTGCTCTATCAAGAGAAATATTAAATTCTCTTAAAATTTTGTTTAATCTTGTTAATTTAATTTCACCCATAAATAAGTTTATTGTTCAGAAAATTCTGCTTTTAATACATTTCTAACTGACAAGATAGTTTCCTCTTCTAAGTCAGTTCTTTTAATCAAATCTTCAACATCTTGTTCTAAAACACTTTTAGCAGTATCAAGACCAGCTTTTTTAAATTCTTCTAAAACCCAACCTTCAATTTCATCAGAAAATTCAGTTAATTCAACATCTTCTTCAGCACCATCTCTATAAACATCAATTTCATATCCTGTTAATTGACCCGCTAATCTAATATTATGTCCTCCTCTACCGATAGCTTTTGAAACTTGTTCAGGATCCATAAATGCCTCTACGGTTTTTTTCTCTTCGTTAATTTTTAAAGAAGAAATTTTAGCAGGGCTTAACGCTCTTGTAATTAATAATTGAGTATTATTTGTGAAATTAATAACATCAATATTTTCATTTCCAAGTTCTCTTACAATTCCATGAATTCTGGATCCTTTCATTCCTACACAGGCTCCAACTGGATCAATTCTGTCATCATATGAATCTACAGCCACTTTTGCTTTTTGACCTGGAATTCTAACAACTTTTTTTACTGAAATCAATCCATCGAAAACTTCAGGAATATCTTGTTCAAATAGTTTTTCTAAAAACTTAGGAGAAGTTCTAGAAAAAATAATTGATGGCTTATTTCCTTTTAACTCTACTGATTCAATAACGCCTCTAACTGAATCGCCTTTTCTATAAAAATCCGATGGTATTTGACGATCTTTTGGCATGATTAATTCATTGCCATCATCGTCAAGTAATATTACGACATTGTGTCTAATATGATGAACTTCGGCAGTATATATTTCTCCAACTAAATCAATAAATTGTTTATAAACTATGCCGTTATCGTGTTCATGAACTCTGGATACTAAATTCTGTCTTAAAGACAAAACAGTTCTTCTACCTAAATCAACTAACTTAACTTCTTCAGAAACATCTTCACCAACTTCAAAATCAGGTTCAATTTTTCTGGCTTGTGAAATTGAAATTTCTTGATTTTCATCTTCAACTGCTCCATCATCAACAACAGTTCTATTTCTCCAAATCTCTAAATCTCCTTTGTCTGGATTGATAATTATATCAAAGTTGTCATCATCGCCATATTTTCTTTTTAAAGTGTTTCTAAAAACCTCTTCTAATATTGACATTAATGTAACTCTGTCTATAAATTTCTCGTCCTTAAATTCCGAAAACGATTCTATTAAAGATAAATTTTCCATGCTTATATTTTATTAAATTCAACTACTAAATTTGCTTTTATAATTTCATTAAAAGCTATTAATTTATTTTTTTTCACAGTCACTTTACCTTTTCCAACTGGTTTAGGCTCTCGAGCTGTCCATTCTAAGGTGATATCCTGTTCGCTTACTTTAATTAAGTTTCCTTTTATATCATCACCTTCTTTTAACGTTACATTCAACTTTCTTTTTAAATTTTTTAAAAATTGTCTGTATGTTTTTAATGGGGACATAAGTCCAGCTGAACTAACGCTTAAACTAAAATCATCTAACTCAGTATCAAAATGTTTTTTGATGTGTTTAGATAATAAAACGCAATCACTAACCTTAACTCCTTTGTCACCATCAATTTTAATATCAATTTTAAAAGAATCTACATTTAGATCCACTAAAAAAAGTTCTTTATTATCTTCAAAGAATTCAACAAATAATTTTTCTAAAATTTCTTTCAAATCAAATACATTTAATAAAGAAGGGGACATTGTCCCCTTCAAATTTTCAATAATGCAGTGCAAATATACTAAATTCTACAAAACAAAGAATTTAATTAA
>CESJ01030918.1_pt1 | contig 23183 bp, 16 predicted proteins | sample 356311 | NCBI WGS metagenome assembly CESJ01 (sample SAMEA2621487, study PRJEB7988) | marine metagenome | biome: marine biome (ENVO:00000447); feature: surface water layer (ENVO:00002042); material: "saline water (ENVO:00002010), including plankton (ENVO:xxxxxxxx)" | depth 5 m
GTCGGCAGTGGTCTTTGATGCTAGGATATGCGTTTTAGAGTCGACTTCACAGTACGATGGAGCTAGAGTCAAAGGAGGTCAGCGCCGCCGCTATGCCACGTTGTTCGGCACTCGTCCCTGTGCCTTTGGTGGACGCGATAGCCGCGCGGCTGAGGCATTTTTCAAGCGCTGAATTTTTCTGATTTGATGCCCATCGATGTGGCTCTTATCGCCGTCTAATTAACCCGAAAAATCCCGCTGTGCGTGGCCTTGGCGCTATCGCCAATAGTCAAAATATGATTAAATTAAATCGCTTTCAAGCTTGGCTCGCAGTCCTGTTGGTGGCCTTTTAGTTGCCGCCGTTGACCGCGGATAGAACTTGATTGCTGCGCAAATTGTCGGCCAGCGTGAAGCGCGCATGGTTGCGCTAGACAGACCGTCGCGTCGGGCGCATTGTAACCAACATAATTTAAATTCGTGGGATCAACTGATCGACGTGCAACAATTAAAAGGGGTAGTAAACGATGTCATTTTCGGACCGCGATGGTTACATTTGGATGGATGGTGAGTTGGTTGATTGGCGCGATGCCAAGGTGCATCTGCTCACTCACACCTTGCACTATGGTAGCGGTGTTTTCGAAGGTGTGCGCGCTTACCATGGTGACGCTCGGGGTACCTGTATCTTTCGCCTCGCAGAACACACGCGGCGGTTGTTCAACTCGGCTAAAATCATGCATATGAGCATACCTTTTACCGAACAACAGATTAGCGATGCTCACTGCCAAGTGGTGCGCGCCAACAACCTCAAAGAGGCGTATATACGCCCATTAGTTTACTACGGGGCCGAGGGCATGGGCTTGCGCGCCGAAAACCTTCAGGTGCACGTGGGTATTGCCGCTTGGGAATGGCCGTCTTATCTGGCCCCAGAGGCGATGACCGCAGGTCTTAAAGTGCGCACCTCATCGTACACCCGCTATCACGTCAACAGCACCATGTGCAAAGCCAAGGCCAGCGGAAATTATTTGAATTCTATGTTGGCATTGCGCGAGGCGCTAGACTCCGGTTGTGACGAGGCGATGCTGATGGACACCGAGGGATTTGTCGCAGAGGGCAGCGCGGAGAATTTTTTCATGGTGCGCGACGGCGTTATCTATACGCCAGATTTGACCTCCTGTCTGGACGGTATCACGCGCAACACGGTATTTAGACTGGCCGCCGATAACGGTATCGAGGTGCGAGAAAAGCGTATTACGCGGGACGAGGTGTACATTTGTGACGAGGCTTTTTTCACCGGCACTGCCGCTGAGGTGATGCCGATTCGAGAGTACGATGGGCGAGTTGTCGGCAATGGCCAGCGTGGGCCGATAGCCGAAAAGTTACAGGCGGCGTACATCGATCTGGTTCACGGGGGTACGCAAGCCTATGCCAAATGGTTGCAACCGGTCGGTTAGCACATCTGTTGCGACATTGGCTTGCGGTGGTTGGCGTAGGCCGTTGTCGCCTTAACGCGGCGAACATCTAGGGCCATGATTGTCGATGAAATGCCACACCAGTGGCGGTTTAATAAGGAGCAGGTGCTTGCAACGTTGCACTCCCTTTTCTGTTTGCGCGACGATCGCCCAGAAGACCGTCGCTTCCATGTCACTGGCTTCATTGTCAGTGGTTGTGACGTTTCTGGTTTTGGCGACGCCAACCAGCGCCGACGAGGGCATGTGGCGGCCGCAACAATTGTTGGAACTGCGCGCCACGCTAAAGGCCAAGGGCTTAAAGATGCCCGCCGAGGCAATTTCCGAGCTCACTGATTTTCCGATGAGCGCGGTGATCAGTCTCGGTGGTTGCACGGCATCGTTTGTCTCACCAAAAGGCCTGATCGTCACCAATCATCACTGCGCGTACAGTAGTATTCAACACAACAGTACGGTCGATAATAACCTTTTGGAACGTGGTTTTCTGGCCGAGACACTCGGACGAGAACTCCGCGCAGCGCCCGGTTCTCGAGTCTATGTGACCGAGTCGTTGGATCGTGTGACCGCGCAAATCACCGCCAATTTGGCAGCCGACCTGAGCCCACTGGAACGCTATCGAGCGATACAAACCGAGAAAAAGGCGCTGGTGTCTGAATGCGAAAAACCCACCGGTTACCGCTGTGATATATACAGTTTTCACGGCGGGTTGGAGTACTATTTAATCAAGCAGTTAGCGATCAGAGATGTTCGCCTCGCGTATGCGCCGGCATCGAGTATCGGTCGATTTGGTGGCGATACGGACAACTGGATGTGGCCGCGCCATACCGGTGATTGGTCGTTTTACCGCGCCTACGTCGACGGCGATGGCAAACCCGCGGACTACAGCGCGGACAACGTACCTTACGCACCCAAAAACCATCTTAGCGTTGCGGCAAAAGGGGTTGCCAACGGGGATTTTGTGATGGTTGCGGGTTATCCCGGTCGAACCAACCGCTATCGAATTGCCGACGAAGTTGCGACGATGTTTTCTTGGAGTTACCCGACCGCAAAGCGCTATCGCGAGGAGATGATTCGGGTCATCGAAGTTACAGCGCCTGCCGATAGCGAGGCGCGGATCAAGTATCAGAGCACCCTCGCCTCGCTGGCAAATTATGCAAAAAATTATGGTTCGATGATAGAAAGCTCTAAGCGCGGTGATATGTTGCACAAAAAACGTCGGCAAGAGGCTTCACTGCGGCAGTGGATCGACGCTGACCGCAGTCGAAGCCAAAGGTTTTCATCGACTATCGATACCCTGCAAGCGCTGATTACACGCCAACAAAAACACCGGCAAAGAGATCTTTTGATGGCTTATATCGGCCGTAATTCGATGTTGTCATCGGCGCGTCGGTTGCTGCGTTTAGCCCATGAGCGCACGCTGCCCGATAGCCAGCGAGAACCGGGTTATCAAGCCCGCGATATGGCGCGGTTCCGAGATGCGATGACACGGGTGAGTGGACGCTACAATGGGTCGGTCGACGCCGAATTACTGATTCACTTCATGCCAGAGTACGTCGGGCTCGATCCGGCGGAGAGAATTGTGCCGTTCGATGGCTTTTTTGCTATCGCAGAGGACTTCGATGCCGACCGCGTGGCCACCCAAATACGCGCTATGCATGCGACCACACAATTGGCTGACGAGCAGGTACGTCTGGCGTGGATGGAGCGGCCTTTTGGCGACTTCGAACGCAGCGAAGATCCGTTTATCCAATTGGCCTTAGCTCTGTTCGAACACGACCTAGCACAAGAAACTAAGCAAAATACGCTGACCGGTGCGCTACAGGAGGCCAGGCCCGCTTACATGCAGGCGTTGATTGCGTTTTACCAGAGCCTCGGCAAGGCGATTTACGCGGATGCCAACGGTTCATTGCGGGTAAGTTTTGGTAAGGTCCAGGGTTACGCGCCCAAGGATGGCTTATTGGCGACGCCATTCACCACGCTGGCCGGCATCGCGGCCAAGCATATCGACGGCGATGACGAGTTTGATGCTTCCAGTGGATTGCTTGCGGCAATCGAAAATGGCGAGTTTGGCGGTTTTGATCCGCAGGGGTTTGGATCGGTGCCGGTCAATTTTTTGGCGACGCTCGACAGTACCGGCGGCAACTCAGGTTCACCGGTAATGAACGATCAGGCACAACTGGTGGGTCTTCTGTTCGATGGCGTTTACGAGAGTATTATTGGCGATTGGGACTATGATCCTAGCTTAAATCGATCAATTCAGGTGGATGCTCGTTACATGCTCTGGGTGATGAAGTACGTCGATGGTGCCGACAACTTGCTCGACGAAATGGATGTGGTGCGCTGATATTAGCGTTTTTCTGGTTCGCCTCAACCGCCGACCGCTATTCAGAGAGTCCAATCTCCGGCTGCGGCTGGCAGATATGGATTTCAAATATCTCGCGTTGAGGTAGTATGTCAGGTATCGGGAGCCATCGGCTCGCAACCTGGATTTTTTGGTGTCTATCGCTCGCCTTGCCTACACGGTGCTGTTTTATCTTTTCACGCCGTTAATTGCGCTCAAGCTGTTGTGGCGTGCGCTCAGAGCGCCAGCCTATGCCCAGCGCTGGAGTGAGCGCTGGGGTTTTATCGACCAGCAACCCGAGACGCAACCGCTGATCTGGCTGCACGCGGTGTCGGTGGGCGAGAGCGTGGCGGCGATGCCGCTGGTTGCTGCTTTGCGCGGGCGCTATCCGCAGGCGCGGATTTTCATCACGTGCATGACGCCTACCGGATCGCAGCGCATACGCGCAGCAACCGGTGATGATCCGGCCGTTGGTCACAGCTATGCACCCTACGATAGCCCCACCGCGATCGCTCGATTTTTGCGCCGCACTGCGCCGCAACTGCTGATTATTATGGAGACCGAACTCTGGCCGAATACCATTGCCGCCTGCGCAGCGCGGGATATTCCGGTGGTGCTGGCGAATGCGCGACTTTCGGCGGGGTCGGCGCGAGGTTATGGACGGCTGCCGCTGTTGGTGCGCCCAATGCTGGCGCAACTGTCTTGTGTTGCAGCGCAAACCGACGCCGATGCGGCGCGTTTTTCGGCGCTGGGGGTTGGTCAGGCGGCGCTGCAAGTGACCGGTAATATCAAGTTTGATCTCGAACTTGATACTGCGGTCAGAGTCCGGGCCGAACATTTACAACGCCGCTGGCGCGGTCCCAAAGATCGCCCTATATGGCTGGTGGCGAGTACCCACGCAGGCGAAGATAGCATCGTTTTGGGGGCGCTGGCGTTGATTAAGCGGCACATCCCAGACCTACTGCTGGTGTTGACGCCGCGCCATCCCGAACGTTTCGATAGCGTCGCTGCAGACTGCACGCAAGCGGGGTTTAGGCTGCATAGGTTGAGCCAATCGGAGTCGCCGACGGCGTCGGTGGATATTCTTCTTGGCGATACTATGGGCGAGTTAATGGCCTACTACGGCACCTGCGACATGGCGTTTGTCGGCGGTAGTCTGGTGCCCGTTGGCGGTCACAACATGATCGAGCCGGCGGCCTGGGGTCGGCCGATTCTCTGCGGTCCAGAGGTACACAATTTTGCCGAGGTGGCGCGGTTGCTCGAAGCGGCTGGTGCTATGGTGTACTGCGCGTCTGAAGAGACGCTGGCCGCCGAGGTTATTGCGCTGGTGCAAGACAACCGTCGCCGAGAGGCGATGGGTACGGCGGCGCTGGCGGTGGCAACCGCCAATCGGGGGGCCTTGGCGCGCCTATTACAAGCGCTCGACCGACTCGAAATTGGCGGCTTGTCGAGCGCCGATTAAGAACTGCCCATGATGCTGCTGCGCTTTACCACTAGTTCCGGTTGCAGCCAGGCGTTGAGCTGGTAGATGTCGTCTGGCGATAGTTGCCCGGCGACCTGTTTCAGACGCATCATCGACAATATGTAATCGTAACGCGTATTGGCGAAGTTCCGTCGGGCGCGATAGACCGCTTGTTGCGCAACCAATACGTCGACGATGTTGCGGGTGCCAACTTCATAACCTGCCTGGGTAGCCTTGAGCGCGCTCTGCGCCGAGACGATCGATTGCTGGCGTGCGTCGACGCGCGCTGCATTAGTCATCACGCTCTGATGGGCCGAGCGCGCTGATTGAATCGTATTGCGCCGCGCAGCGATGAGGTTTTGCTGGGCGAAGTCGGCGCGATGCGCCGACTGACGCCGTTGCGAATGCAGGATTCCACCGGAATAAATCGGCATGCTCAGATTTAATTGCACCGACGACCCGTTGCTATCCCTGTCAATATCTCTAGAAGAAGCGGTTAGGGGAACTCCGGGCAAGACGACGCCACTGACGCCGTTTTGAATTCCCTCGCTATTACTTTTTTGGTAGCCCATGGACAGGCTCAACTTGGGTAAATGCTGGTATTTTTGCGCCTTGGCCTTGTTACCGGCGGCCTGTTTGGTGAGCATCGCGACTTTTAAGCGAAAGTTGTTGTCCAGCGAAAAATCCACCCAGCCATCACTCTCGGCGGGTTGCGGGGCACTGGCGGTGAACTGCGCGCCGAGCCCGGCGAGCACCTGGTGGCGGCGACCTGTGAGCACCTGCAGTTGCTCAAAGGCAATCCGCAGCGCACCGCGGCTCTCGAGGCTGTTGACCGCCGCCTCGTCGAACACTGCGCGGGCCTCGTGGACGTCGGTGATCGGCACTAGGCCGACCTCGTAGCGCTCGCGAGTTTGCTCTAGCTGGCGTTGTATGGCGCGCTGTTCGGCGTCGCGGGTCTCGGTGTTGTCGAAGGCCCGGAGCACGTTGAAGTAGGCCTCGCTAACGCGCAATATCAGGTTTTGTTGGTCGGCAGCAAACTGCGCCTTGGCGCTGTCGGTGAGGTCCTTGCCGCGCTGAAAACTGTACCAGGCCGGCAGGTCGAACAGCGCCTGCGATAAATTAATTGCGTAGCTCTTAGAGTCGGTTTTGGTCTCGTTGTCTTGAACGAAAAATGAACTAAGATCGCTCACTTCATTGGTGCTGTCGCTGTAGCTTGCGCTGGCTGAAATTTGCGGCAACAATCCGGCGCGGCCCTGATTACGCGCCTCGGAGTCGGCGCGATAGGTTGCCCGCGCCGCGGCGATTACCGGATCTTGGATCACCGCGATCTCGTAGATGTCCTGGAGGCTTTCCGCGCCACAGGGAGCGGCAATCACGGCGGCAATCAGCGCCGCAGAGGCCAGAAGGGGCGATTTTACGGTGCGTTGAGCGGGTTTGGTAGATTTCATGTGGCTGTCGAATCCTTTAGGCGAATGAGCAGAGTCTAGAGTTTAGTCTAGCAGAATGTTGAGTCCGCATCTCGCGTAGGTTTGCACAGATTTTGCAATCTCGATTTCTGTGTCTGTACGTGAGTGCAGCAACAATGTTATGGTCGGTTTTTGGCGTTGCGGCGATCAATATCAGCGAGGGGGCGAGGTGCGTAAACATAGTTTTGGCCGTGATGATGTGCGTATCGAAACTACTGATATAGTTTATCGGGGTTTTTTTAAAATGCTACGCTACAGCCTTCGCCATCGGTTATTTGGCGGTGGTTGGAGCCGCTTGCTCAAGCGCGAACTGTTTCAGCGCGGCGATGCGGTCGGTGTTTTGCTTTACGATCCGCAAAACGATACGCTTGGTCTGGTCGAGCAATTTCGTATCGGTGCGTTGCAACATGCCGAGGGGCCATGGCAGTACGAAGTGGTTGCCGGTATGGTCGATGTGGGTGAGTGCCCAGCTGAAGTCGCCAGACGCGAGTTACAGGAGGAGGCCGGAATCGACGTCGAGCGCCTAGTGCCGATATGCGATTATTTGGTCAGCGCGGGCGGTAGCGACGAAAAAATGTACCTGTTCTGTGGGCTGACTGATTTGACTGCTCGTGGTGGCGTGTTTGGATTGCCCACCGAAGCCGAAGATATCTTTTTTCAGGTGTGGTCGTACCCTGAAGTTGAGGCGGCTTTTGCCGGTGGTCAGATGAACAGTGCGGCGATGACCATCGCTTGGTTGTGGCTGCAACAAAACCGAGTGCGGTTGCGTGGAGATCATGCCCCGCTCGATGTGTATATGACGTAATAATTGACGGAGTTGGCGATTGTTTTTATTGAACGCGCGCAAAAAGACCCACGATTTGGCCCTCTTGCATGAGGAGTGCGAGTTAAATTATCGACGCTTGTTGCGGGTATTGTCTAACACTCGACAGGTGGGGTCCACCGCTTGGTTATTCGCCGCCCCCGGCGATAAGTCCAGCGTCGCACTGCGGATCGTCGAGGTCACTCGCTATACCAGTCTGGTACAAATTTCAGCCGCTCGGTCGGGTCCCATATGGCTCGACGGCATAGATATCAAAGTGCGTCTTTACCGCGACGCACAGATGGTCGAGGTGGTCGAGTGGAATCGCGATCGCACTATTCCCTTTGTGCTCAGCGAAGCATCGGCGATGTACGCGCGGGATGAGAAGTGGCAGTGGAATTTATTTTTGAGCGAGTTGTTATCCCACGGATTGCGCTGCAGCAGTCGTCAACTAAAAGCTCCTCTTTGATCTGTCGTTAAGGTCGGCGATGCCGCGGTGGCTGGCGATGAATTTCCCACATCATTGGTTTCGTCGGGCAGGGCAACCGCAAAACTGCGCTGTTTATGAGGGCATTAAAATGCCTGAAAAGGGACGCCAGTTGCTGCGTGGAGGTTCGTCGAAAGGGCCGATAAATTGGTCGCTGGGGGGTGTCTTGTTCCGTTATACTAGCGTCTAATAAAACGGTGCGCGATCTATGTCACTCCTGTTATATCTGCACGGTTTTAATAGTTCACCGGACTCGCAAAAAGCGCGCATCAGTGCCGATTGGTTTGCGGAATATGTTCCCGATATCGAATTTTTTTGTCCTCAGCTACCGCCGTTTGCGAATGCCGCCATGCATCAGTTACGGGCATTGATGGAGGACAATCGAGATCGTTCGATCTATTTAATTGGTAGTTCTATGGGTGGTTTTTTTGCCACCTACTTGATTGAGCACTACGGACATCGCGGGGTTTTAATCAACCCGGCGGTCAATCCGGCGCTTGGGATGGATCGCTACATCGGTACCAATATCCATTTCCACAGCGGCGATGAGTGGCGATTTGAACCGCACCACGTCGAAGAGTACCGTCGCTGGGATCGTCCGATTATCGTCGATAAGCGGCGCTACCATGTATTGCTACAGACTGGCGACGAGGTGTTGGATTATCGTCATGCCGAGGCGCGTTACCGGGGGTGTTCGATGATCGTCGAGCAGGGTGGCGATCACAGTTTTATCAATTTTGCCGATCATCTCGGCGATATTTATCGATTTTTAATGGCATAATCAGATGACCTTAACCAGTATGAAAACACACCACTATGAGTAACTATAGCGCCAAAGATATCGAGGTGCTGACGGGCCTAGACCCAGTTCGGAAGCGCCCGGGCATGTACACCGATACCACTCGGCCGAACCATTTGGCGCAGGAAGTGATAGACAACAGCGTCGACGAAGCCCTCGCCGGGCATGCCAAGCGGATCGATGTGGTGTTGTACAAGGACGGTTCGCTGTCGGTCGGCGACGATGGCCGCGGCATGCCGGTGGACATTCATCCAGAACAGGGTATACCCGGTGTCGAAGTGATTCTGTCGACGCTCCACGCCGGCGGCAAATTCTCCAACGACAACTATCAGTTTTCCGGCGGTTTGCACGGTGTTGGTGTCTCGGTGGTGAATGCGTTATCCGAGAAGTTAGAGGTCACGGTAAAACGCCAGAGCAATGTCTATCAAATCGATTTTGCCGACGGTGAAAAGACCGCAGATTTGCGGGTTATCGATAGTTGCGGAGCGCGCAATACCGGCACCCTACTGAGGTTTTGGCCGAATGCCGGTTATTTTGATTCGGTTAAATTCTCGCTTTCGCGACTGCGCCACGTATTGCGTGCTAAAGCCGTCCTGTGTGGTGGATTGACGGTCAACTTTGAAGATCAGCAATCGGGGCAATCCGACACTTGGTATTACGAGGACGGTTTACAGGATTACCTGTTGGGTGCCTTGCAGGGTTGGGAACTATTGCCGCCACTACCTTTTGTTGGGGTTTTTAGCGCGCAACACGAGGCTGCTGAATGGGCGCTACAGTGGCTACCCGAAGGTGGCGATTTGGTGCAGGAAAGCTACGTGAACCTGATCCCGACTCCCCACGGAGGCACCCATGTCAACGGCTTGCGAACGGGTCTGTTGGAGGCAATTCGAGAGTTTTGTGAATTTAGAAATTTGTTGCCTCGCGGGGTTAAATTGGCGCCCGACGATATTTGGGAGCGCTGTAGCTTCGTGCTCTCGATCAAGCTGGCAGATCCGCAATTTTCTGGGCAAACCAAGGATCGATTGTCGTCGCGAGAGGTCGCTAGCTTTGTCTCTGGGGTGGTCAAAGACAGCTTTAGTCTATGGCTTAACCAGCATACTGAGGAAGCGGGGAAAATTGCTGAGTTGTGCATTTTTACGGCACAGCGGCGAATGCGCGCAAGCAAAAAAGTCGTCCGCAAAAAAATTACCCAGGGGCCGGCGCTCCCCGGCAAGTTGGCCGACTGCTCGAGCGCTGAAGCCGAGCGCTGTGAGTTGTTTTTGGTTGAAGGTGATTCGGCGGGTGGGTCTGCAAAGCAGGCGAGAAATCGTGAAAACCAAGCGATTATGCCGCTGCGCGGAAAGATACTCAATACTTGGGAGGTCGACTCACAAGAGATCTTGGCGTCCCAAGAAGTTCACGATATCTCAGTGGCTTTGGGAGTCGATCCGGCGACGGACAATATCGACGCACTGCGCTATCACAAGGTTTGTATTTTAGCGGATGCCGATTCTGACGGACTGCATATTGCGACCCTGTTATGCGCCCTGTTCGTGCGCCATTTTCGCGCCCTCGTGAGCGCGGGCAATATCTACGTCGCGATGCCGCCGTTGTTTCGGATCGACGTCGGTAAGGAGGTCTACTACGCGCTCGACGAGGCCGAAAAACAAGGTATGTTGGATCGAATAGAGGCCGAGGGTGTCCGCGGTAAAGTCAACGTTCAGCGGTTTAAAGGGCTGGGCGAGATGAACCCGTTGCAGTTGCGCGAGACGACCATGGACCCAGATACCCGCAGATTGGTGCAATTGACGTTGCAAGCAGGCGATGATACCGATGCTACGCTGGATATGTTGCTGGCAAAAAAACGCGCACCGGATCGTCGACAGTGGCTCGAGGTCAAAGGCAATTTGGCCGACGTTGGCAATCTGTAAGATTTAACTCAGAGAGAGTTCACTATGAACGATATGGTCACCTTTAACGAGCGCGGTGAAGAGAGCCGATCGCTTCGCCAGTATGCGGAGCAAGCGTACTTGGATTATTCCATGTACGTCATTTTGGATCGCGCGCTGCCGCATATCGGCGATGGGCTAAAACCGGTTCAGCGCCGGATCGTCTATGCCATGAGCGAATTGGGTCTAAAGGCGACTGCGAAATACAAAAAATCGGCGCGCACGGTGGGCGATGTTATCGGCAAATTCCATCCCCACGGCGATGGCGCTGCGTATGAGGCGATGGTGTTGATGGCGCAGCCCTTTTCATATCGCTATCCGCTGGTTGATGGGCAGGGTAACTGGGGGTCTTCGGACGATCCAAAATCGTTTGCTGCAATGCGCTACACAGAGTCCAAATTATCCAAGTACGCCGAAGTACTGTTGTCCGAATTGGCTCAAGGTACAGTTGATTGGCGGCCGAATTTTGACGCAACCATGGATGAGCCGGAGATACTGCCAGCGCGGGTACCCAATGTGTTACTCAACGGTACTACCGGTATTGCCGTGGGTATGGCGACCGATATTCCGCCGCATAATCTACGCGAGGTGGTCGCCGCCTGCTTGCATATGCTGGAGCACCCAAAGGCGACAGTGGCTGATTTGATGGTTCATGTGAAGGCGCCCGACTTTCCGACTGATGCCGAAATTATTACCGCGCAGAGCGATTTGCAGGCGGTTTATGAGACCGGTCGTGGTTCGGTTAAAATGCGCGCGGTTTGGCACCGTGAAGACACCGATATCATCGTCACTGCGTTGCCGTTTCAGGCCTCGGGGTCGAAGATTCTTGAACAGATCGCGGCGCAGATGCGAAATAAAAAATTGCCGATGATCGAAGATTTACGTGACGAGTCGGACCACGAAAATCCGACGCGATTGGTGATATCACCACGGTCTAACCGGGTCGATGTGAATGCCGCCATGGACCATCTCTTTGCAACCACTGATTTGGAGCGCAGTTACCGCATCAATTTAAACATTATCGGTGTCGACGGCCGTCCGACGGTGATGAACTTGCCGACTATCCTGCGCGAGTGGATCCAATTTCGAATTGCTACCACCAGGCGTCGTTTGACCTACCGCTTGGAGCGTGTCGATCGTCGCCTGCATTTACTCGATGGCTTGTTGATTGCCTTTTTGAATCTCGATCAGGTGATCCATATTATTCGTACAGAAGAGCATCCAAAGACTACGTTGATCGCCACATTTGGATTGTTAGAGGCTCAAGCCGAGTACGTATTAGACACTAAGTTGCGCCAACTCGCGCGTCTTGAAGAAGTTAAAATCCGCGCCGAGCAGACCGCGTTAGCAAACGAAAAAACTGAGCTAGAGCGTCTGTTAGGTTCCGATGCTCGGCTTAAGACCCTGGTAAAAAACGAACTCAAAGTAACCGCCGACGAGTACGGTGATGCGCGTCGATCGCCGTTAATTGAACGCGGCGAAGCTCAGGCCTTCAGCGAGAAAGACCTGTTAACGGCGGAGCCAATCACCGCAGTTTTGTCGGAGCGCGGCTGGATTCGCGCGGCCAAGGGGCACGACGTCGACGCTACCCTGTTGAGCTACAAATCTGGCGATAGCTTTCTGGCCATGACCCGAGGGCGCAGCAATCAGAGCGTTTTTCTGCAGGACACTAGCGGTCGATTTTATGCATTGCCCGGCCATACACTCCCGTCTGCCCGAGGGCAGGGTGAACCAGCCACCGGGCGTCTCAGTCCTCCAAGCGGGGCACAGTTTTGCGGTATTTTAATGGCTGCTGACGAGCAAAAAATACTTCTTGGCAGCGATGCAGGCTATGGTTTTATTACCCAGGTTGGCAGTTTGTACACCAAGAACCGTGCCGGCAAAGCGGTGGTATCGATTCCCAGTGGAGGTCGTGTTTTCAGACCGAAATTGATCGATGATGCGGATGCCTTGATAGCGGCAATAAGCAACGAGGGTCGCATGCTGGTGTTTGCGGTTGCCGACTTGCCGGAATTATCGCGCGGCAAGGGCAATAAGATTATCAATATTCCAGCATCGCGTCTGGCAAATCGTGAGGAGTACGTGATCGACTATGCGATTATTGGTCGCGACGAATCGTTGGTGGTGCACTCGGGCAAGCGTTACTTGGTGATGAAACCGAAAGATCTAGCGCACTATCGCGGCGAGCGCGGCAGGCGCGGGCACAAACTGCCCCGCGGTTTTCAAAAAGTCGATCGACTGGTGCTCAACATCACTTAAGCACCGCGGATGGTTTCTGGTTGCCACCGAGCAGGTGGAAACCTTTGAGAATGATGACGGCTTCTTGGAGTTGATTGTCGTCGCTGATGTCTTCGACCTTCGGTGCTGGCTTGGCGTCGTCAATGTTCGGTAGATGCCCCTGTAGGTCCTCTTCACGCAATTCAGGCGCGGCGTCGATCAAGCGGATTTCAGCTCTGGGAACGACGATATCTGGAGCGATTCCCAACGCTTGTATCGACCGTCCACTGGGGGTGAAATAGCGTGCTGTGGTCAGTTTGACGGCTCGACCATCGCCGAGGGGCATGATAGTTTGCACCGATCCCTTGCCGAAGCTCTGAGTTCCCACGATCGCTGCTCGATTGTGGTCTTGAAGGGCACCGGCAACGATTTCCGAGGCCGATGCGCTGCCGCCATTGATCAATACCACGACTGGTACGGAGGTCAGCATATCGCCCGGTGTGGCCTCAAATTTTTGGTTGGAGCTGGCGATGCGGCCCTCGGTGTAGACGATGGTGCCGCTATCGAGCAGGGCATCGGCGATCTGCACCGCCGCGGGAACTAGGCCCCCCGGATTATTGCGGAGATCGATAACCAGTCCGCGAATCGGTTGATCCGGCGATGTCTGCGTTTCTAATTCCTCGATGGCGGCGACGAAATCGCTGCCCGATTTTTCCTGGAATTGTGCGATTCTCACGTAACCGATGCCCGGTTCTAAGAACCGACTGCGCACCGCGCTGTTGTAAATGATGTCGCGGACGATGGTAAAGGGCAGGGGGCCGTCTTCGCCCTCGCGGTAGATTTCGAGATCGATAGAACTGCCCTTCTCGCCACGCAATTTATCGATCGCCTTTGGCAGTGCCATGCTGCGCACCGGTTGACCGTTGATTTCGACGATTAAATCGCCTGATTCGATGCCGATTTTTTTAGCTGGGCTACCGTCGATCGGGGCAATAACTTTGATCAGGCCGCGCTCGGCGCTGACTTCAATGCCCAGACCGCCATATTTTCCTGAGGCACTTTCTTGTAGATCTTCGTAATCGCTAAAATCCAAATAGGCAGAGTGCGGGTCGAGTTCGAGTAACAGGCCGACAATGGCGTTTTCGAGAAGCTGTGTGTCGTCGACTTCATCCACGTAACCGCGGCGAATTTGCTCGAACACCTGGGTAAATGCACGCAGTTCTCGCAGCGGCAAGCGGCTTTCTGCGACAGCGGCTTCCGGCTTTTGATCCTGACCGTCGACCTCGTCGGCAAACGCCGTTGAGCAGACTGCTAGGATGAGGCCGATTTGCAGAAATATGACAAGGCTGTTCATTTTCTTGATCTCCTTGGGCCGACTCGGCTGGGTGCGAGGACTAGGTCCACAGTATAGCGTTTATGGTTGGCGTTTCAGTCGCTAAGTGTGCGGCACTGGCGATCGCCGCGCCTGTTATTTGGCTTTCAACCAGGCTTTGGGGTTGCGCGGTTTCCCCTGCTTACGGATTTCGAAATACAGCGCTGGATTATCCAAGCCGCCGCTGTCTCCGGAATGGGCTAAAATGTCGCCGGTTTCAACCCAGTCTCCGGTATCTTTTAACAGCTCTTGGTTGTGGGCATAGAGCGACATAAAGCTATCGCCATGATCGACGATGATTAGCAAACCAAATCCCCGTAGGTAGTTGGAAAACACAATTCGCCCCTGATGCACAGTGTTTACCGGTGTGCCGGCGCGGCTGTCGATCAACCAACCCTCCCAGCGCAATGACCCGCTACGGGTATTGCCAAAACGCTTGAGCAGACGCCCTTTGAGCGGCCAATTGAGGGTTCCTTTGCGGGAGGCGATCGGAACATAGTCATCAGGCAGAGTCAACTCGCGCGAAGCCTGCTCCACCTTGTTTAACACCTGCTGTAAGCGCGCCCGTTGGCGTTTCCACTGGCCGAGCTTTTTTTGGTCACTGGCGAGTGAAAGTTGCAATTTATCGAGGGTTTTTTGGCGCTGTTGTTTGCGCGATAGCAACTCGTTCTGATTATTGGCAAGGGATGCCCGAGAGTTGTCGATATCGGCGCGTTCTCGCTGGATGGTTGTCAGTAAGTCGTCGAGCGCCTCAACGCTGGTCTGGTGAGCGGCAATTTGTTCGGTTCGCGACTGCGAAAAATAGTTGTAATAGCTAAAAACGCGTGAAAATTTACTTGGATCTCGCTGGTTGAGGAGCAATTTTATTGGTTCTTGAGCGCCCATTTTGTAGGCTGCATTTAGGTGTTGAGAAAGCGCTTCGCGCTGCTCTTCAATGCCCTCTTGAAAGCGATTTTTTTGCTGCAAAAGTTGCCCTTGGCGCTGCTCTAACGTAGTGATTTTATCCCCCAGTTCGCGCAGTGAGCCGTTTAATGCAGATACTTTTAGTTCAACCGACATCAATTCGTTTTGCAGAAGATTTTTTTCTTGCCCGCCCTTTTGCAAGGTCTTTTGTAATTCTGATATCGAGCGCTGTAGGGCTTCGAGTTGCTCGCGATCTTCGGCCTGCAGATCGCTACAAAGGCATAACCCGATCATTAGGGCGGAGGCTTTAACCGAGGCCCAGATCGTTTTCATTGTTCGACGAGCGACCGACCGGTCATCTCTTCCGGTTGTTCGAGGCCCAGTAACGCCAGCATGGTCGGCGCTACGTCGGCCAAGCTGCCGCCGCTCGCGAGGTGAAGATCGCGTTCGCCGACGAACACAAAGGGCACCGGCAATGTGGTGTGCTGGGTATGCGGTTGGTTAATTTTGTCGTCAAACATGGTTTCGACATTGCCATGATCGGCAGTCACCAAGGCTTCGCCGCCGACGTCCGCAAGCGCGCGAAGGACCTCGTCGAGCGCGCTATCTATCGTTTCAACCGCTTTTATCGCAGCGCTGTAACTCCCGGTATGACCGACCATATCGCAGTTGGCATAGTTGCAGATAATCACGTCAAATGTCTCCGACCGGATGGCCTTGACCAAACTTGCGGTGACTTCGTGTGCGCTCATCTGCGGTTGAAGATCATAGGTTGCGACGTTAGGCGAGGGTTTTAATATGCGCTCTTCGCCGTCGTAAAGCGTCTCTTGGCCACCGCTAAAAAAGAACGTTACGTGGGCGTATTTTTCAGTTTCAGCAATCCGCAATTGACGCTTTTGGTGGTTGGACAAATACTCGCCGAGAGAATTGATGATCGGTACTGGTGGAAAAGCGCAGCGCTGGGTCAGCGAAGCCTCGTATTCGGTGGTCATCACGAAGTGGGGCAGATCTCTTACCACGCTGCGCTCGAAACCGTCAAAACCGTCCCCGTCGACCAACGCGTGTGTCAGTTCTCGCGCTCGATCGGGCCTAAAATTCATGAATATAACCGCATCGCCGTCGTTAATTTGAACGCTGTCCGAATGCATATCGCCGATGCAGGTGGCGCTGACGAACTCATCATTTTCGCCACGCTGATAAGCGGCTTCGAGGCCGCTGATAGCGTCGCCGGCGTTGTAGGGGGCCGAAGCTTGGGTGAGGAGTTTATAGGCCATGGCAACGCGATCCCAGCGGTTGTCGCGATCGAGCGCATAAAAACGCCCAATGATCGAGGCTATGCGTCCAACGCCGAGAGCTTCAAACAGGGCTTGGGTCTTTTCCAATGAGGGCTTGGCGCTGCGTGGAGGGCAGTCCCGACCGTCTAAAAATGCGTGCAGATAGACTCGGCTGGCGCCACGTTGCGCCGCCAGTTCGATGGCGGCATTGATGTGATCTTCGTGAGAGTGCACACCGCCCTGCGACAGAAGGCCGAGGATATGCACCGCGCCGCCGGCCTGGATGGCGCCATCGATGGCATAGCAGTAGGCTGCGTTGGTCTGAAAATCGCCGTCGTCAATGGCCTTATTGATTCGGGTGAAGTTTTGGTATAACACCCTGCCCGCCCCCAAGGTGATGTGACCGACCTCAGAGTTTCCCATCTGACCTTCGGGTAATCCGACCGCCAACCCCGAGGTCTCGATCAACGTTCGTGGTCGCGTCGTCCACAGCTCGTCCCAGACCGGCGTGTGGGCATTTTGAATGGCATTGTGCTGGGCCTCTTCGCGGTAGCCAAAGCCGTCAAGGATCAATAATACTAAGGGTTTTTTACGCATAGTTATCCGTTGTCTTGCGCCTTAAGAGCGTAAGTTTAAGCCTAAAGCCATTATTTCGCCACGCTAGACGAATAAATAAAGCGTGGGTTAGAGGACTATTACTAACCCTGATCGAGCACCTCCCAACGGCTGTAACAGACGTCTAGCGCTTGCTGCGCGCGCTTCAATTCGCCGCCAAGTTGTTCGCCTTGAGTGCGATTATGGCTGTGATATTGAGGATCACAGAGCTGCTCGGATAACCCTGCAATCTGCAATTCTAGACTTTCGATCTCTGCCGGTAGGGAATCTAACTCGCGCTGATCGCGATACGATAGCTTGGCGACAGCGGGGGACGCCAAACTTTTTGGCGTGACCGCTGTGGCGGTTTTGGGTGCTACTCTGGGGGTTTGCCGCTGGCGCAACCAATCGTCATAGCCGCCGACATAGGCGTTGATTTTGCCGTCGCCCTCAAAAACTAGCGTGCTGGTGACTACATTGTTGAGGAAGCTACGATCGTGACTGACCAGCAATAGCGTGCCCTTATAATCGATCAATAGTTCCTCGAGTAGATCGAGGGTGTCAATATCCAGATCGTTGGTCGGTTCATCGAGCACCAGCACATTAGCGGGCTGAAGAAATAGCTTGGCCAGTAAAAGTCGGTTCCGCTCGCCGCCCGAGAGCACCGAGACCGGTTGTCGGCAGCGCTCGGGTGCAAACAAAAAATCCTGCAAATAGCTGATCACGTGGCGAGATTTATCGCCGATTTGCAACATATCGCGCCCGCCGGAGAGGTTATCTTGAACTGACTTGTGCGAATCGAGCACCGTTCTGTACTGATCAAAATACGCAATATTTAGGTTGGTGCCGGTTTTTATATGCCCGGTTTGCGGCTGTAACTGACCCAGTAACAGTTTTAATACGGTGGTCTTACCGACGCCATTGCGGCCAATCAGGCCGATTTTTTCACCGCGTTGGATCAGCGTAGAAAACTCTCTGACGATCTGTTCTTCGCCATATCGAAAATTGATGGCTCGTGCTTCGGCTACGATCTTGCCAGATTTTTCTGCCTGCTGAATATCCATTTTAGCGGTACCCAATTGCACCCGCCGGTCGGCATAGTCGCGGCGCATGGCTTCGAGAGATCTGACCCGACCCTCGTTGCGGGTGCGCCGCGCTTTGATACCCTGCCTAATCCAGCGCTCCTCCTGCGAGAGCCGCTTGTCGAACAGCGCATTGTGTCGATCTTCGGTTTCTTGCATGTCGCGCTTGCGTTGCAGGTATTCGCTGTAGGTACAGGCAAACTCGGCTAGCTGGCCTCTGTCGATTTCGATAAAGCGCGTCGCCAGAGCCTCCATAAAGCTGCGGTCGTGGCTGACAAATAACAGCGCGCCATCCCATTTTTTGAGGAATTGTTCCAACCATTGGATTGATTCAATGTCGAGATGATTGGTGGGTTCGTCGAGCAGTAATAAATCGGGTTGGCAGACCAGCGCGCGCGCCAACAACACGCGGCGTTTGTAGCCACCGGAGAGGCTACTAAGCTGCGCATCGGTGTCCAACTCCATCTTGGTAATGATCGCTTCGACCCGTTGATTAATGTCCCATCCGTCGACCCGTTCTAGCTCGGTTTGACAGCTCTCCAACTCGTTGAGCAGCTGTTGACTGGTATCTGTAGCGACCGCTTGAACGAGTTGATGAAAGCGTTTTATTAGCGCTCCCTGCGCGCCAAGCCCCTCGGAAATGACTTCGAACACAGTGCCTTCAACATTCTCCGGAACGGTTTGTTCAAGCTGTGCAATTTTGACCCCACTACTGACCTTAAAAAAGCCTTCATCGGCGGTGACTTGGCCACCGAGAATTTTCAGTAAAGTGGATTTCCCGGCGCCATTGCGCCCTATTAAGCAGGCTCTTTCGCCAGAATAGATCGACAAATCGACGGCGTCTAGCAGCGGAGGCTGCCCATAGCTCAGGGTAATGCCCTGTAGATTGACCAACTGCATGATTTATTAGAACGCCTTAGAGTCGTGGGCTGAATGGATGCCTGGGGGGCCAAATGGCTGGGTTATCAGGATTAACTTGGGTAACAGGGTCATCGATCCCAGTAGCGCCGCTGTCATTGCTAAACCGGTGAGCAAACCAAAATAAATCGACGGTATAAAGTTCGATAATGCGAGGATTGAAAAGCCGACGATAATGGTTGAGGCGGTGTAAAAAAGCGCGCGCCCGATGCTCGCGTGGGAGCGGTACATCGCGGCGATATAATCGCCATCGACGGCGACTTCTCGCCGAAAGCGAGTGAGGTAGTGAATCGCGTGATCGACACCGATACCGACTGTAATAGCGGCGATGGTGATCGTCATCATGTCGAGGGGTATGCCCATTATGCCCATTCCGCCGAGTACCACAGCGGCGGCTAAAAAATTCGGGATAACCGCGATCAATGAAATGGTCAGCGAGCGAAAAAGCACCAAAAACATTGCCATGATACCGACAAAAACAGCCCCCAGCGTGACAATTTGTGATTGGTATAGGCTCTGCAACATGTTGTTGTAGAGCACCAGTAGGCCGCCTAGGCGGATGTCTTGGTCGGCGATGGCTAGTTCATCGGTGGCGTAAAGGCGAATTTTTTCGAGTAATTCAGAGCGCTGCAAATCGCCGCTGGTTTCCTTGGTACGCAGTTGAATTCGCGTCTCGTCGAGCTCTTCGATTAAATACGGCGCGACCAGTTGTCGATAGATCTCCGGACTCAGGCTCTGACGTAAAAAAGCCAGCTCAAAGTCGTTTAATTGATGGCCGCTCAGGTCATTGGCGACCTGATAGATTTGCACCAGTGAACTGACTTTTCCGATCTCCGGTTGCGCCTCCAAAAAGGCCTGCAGTTTGCTTAAATCCTCAAGGCCTGCAGTCGACATCCAGTAACTTTGCGGTGGGCTTTCGCTATCGTCGTTCGAGTCAAAGCCACCGTCGTCAGCGTAGTCATCATCACCGTAATCGTCATATTCATCAAACCCGTCTGCACTGGCGCTCTCATTCGTGGTTTGCTCGGTTTCTGCGGATATCCTGTCGACGACCGTCGCCGCTTGGCTCGGCGCCTGTATCACAATGTCGAGTGGCGTTGTGCCACCCAGAGCTGTGTCGATGGTCTCCATACCGCGGTATATTTCGGTGTCGCTGTGGAAGTAATCTATGAACCGATTTTCGACCTCAAGGCGCAGGATACCGATGCCGGACGCGACGCCTATAAGCAGCGAGATGGCAATAACCAGTCCGCCGTGTCGCTCGGTAAACCTTGCAAATACGTGGGTGATGGACACTGAATCGCTAAACGAGATATCACTTCGGCGACCTATTAACATCATGCCGGCGGGGATAACGGTAAAGGTGACTGCCAGCGCGACCATAATGCCGAGCGTCATCATCCAACCGAAGTCGATGACCGGCCGAATATTGCTCACCACCAGCGAGATGAAGGCGACCGCCGTGGTCAAGACGGTGTACAGGCAGGGCTTGCTCATCGATATCACCGTCTCGCTGACCAGTTGCAGTTGACTGGCGTCAGTTTGTCGACTCGACAATTCTCGATAGCGGACGATCAGGTGAATCGTCAGCGCCAGGGTAATGATCAGTAGCAGCGAAACAAAATTTGACGATATCACCGTCAGTCGCCAGTCTATCCAACTAAACCAACCGAGCATAATTGTCAGGCTGGTAAAGCAAGTAACTAAGGGCAGCACAACCCATTGCAGTCGTCGAAAAATTACCGCCAAAGTCGCTACGATAAACAGCAAAATGCCGTTGCCAAAAAGGATCAAATCACCCTTTAAATAATCCACCATGTCGGCAGTAATCATATCCGGGCCGCCGAGGTAGAGTGTGCCGCGATCGCGAAACTCTGCGGTGATCGATCTAACCTCAACAATCATTTGCCGACTCTTTGCTGTCTGTTCGGTGCGATGATCGAGAAATTCTTTGCTTACGCGCTGCAATTGCGTGCTTTGATCGTCGTCTAGGCCGTCCCGGTCACGCTTTAAGCGCAGAGCATCGCGCTCCTTAACGAGTCGCAGAAAGGTCTCGTCGAGTTCTAGATCGAGCATGATTCCGGTGGTCTGGCCATCGGCGCTCAGCAGGGTATCTTTATAGATTGGGCTGGTTAAAAATTCGGTTTTCGCCAATTGCCGATCGACGTTAGGGCTGAGGAGTTGGCGCAGCTCTCCGGAAAAGTCGGCAACAGTAATTTTTGGGCTATACAGCAGCGGAACGTCGAGCAGCGAAAGTACGCCAGTGACGCCTTTGACGGCGATCAGGCGGTCTCTCAGGGCTTTTAAATGTTGCAGGTTGTGATCATCGAACAGATCTCCTTCGCGCGGTGTGTACGTGATCACTAAGTAGTTTGAACTGCCGTAACGACCGACCAATTCTCGGTAGTAGTTGAGGTCTTCGTCGTTTTCTAGCGTCAGCGAATCGGCCGACGCATCAATTTTGAAATGTTGCAACCCGACGGCCATGCTCGCGGTCACCGCAAACAGGGCTATCAAAGACAGCAGCGGGCGGTGGAGAACGCAGCGCGCATAGATTTGGAAAAATTTTGCTGACATAAAAATGTGTTCCCTCAAGTGCTAATCCGGCAGACAGTGTCGCTGGGTTAATTATAAACCACAGATTTTCCCGCTCCTAGTGTTTGCGATTAGCGTTATAAATCGAAGTCTGTATTGAGTTTTTTAGCGACTAGAGCGTTTTTCAGTTTGGCGTATTTGGGCAGTCCATTGGCGTAGGGTGGGTAGTTTTCACCAGCGATCAGTGGTGCTAAGTACTCGCGTGCCTTTTGCGTGATGCCAAACCCGTCGGCGCTGATAAAATCTGCCGGCATGAATTTCTCCATATTGGCGACCTCGGAGAGTGACGCAGATCCCAGTGACCAATTATATGCTGGTCCAGCACCACGCTCGATTGAAATCATGATCGAGGTCTCTCCCTCCACCGCGCGATCCACCGCGGCGCGGCCTACGGCATAGGCCTGTTCGACGTCGACATTCGACGCGATATGGCGCGCAGAACGTTGTAGATAGTCTGCTAGCGCCCAGTGGTATTTGTGGCCGAGGGCATGTTTTATCATACTGGCCAGTGTCGGGGCGACCCCGCCGAGTTGTTGGTGTCCAAAAGCATCGCGGTTTAAAGACCCAGAAATATGTCCTCCATCGGCGTATTTGGCACCCTCAGAGGCGACCACCACGCAGTAGCCTTCGCGGTCTATCGTCGCTTGCACCTTGGCAATGAAGCGCTCGCGATTAAAGGCGATTTCAGGAAACAGGATAATATGCGGTGGGTCGCCCTCGCGTTCGGCGGCTAGGCCACCGCTGGCGGCGATCCAACCGGCATGTCGACCCATGACCTCGAGGATGAACACTTTGGTCGACGAATCGCACATCGATGCAATATCTAGGCTTGCTTCGCGGGTTGAAATAGCGACGTATTTGGCCACCGAACCGAACCCCGGTGAGCAATCAGTGAGTGGCAGGTCGTTGTCGATGGTTTTGGGGATGTGGATAGCGCGGATCGGATAGCCCATCAGTTCTGATATCTGCGCGACTTTTAGGCAAGTATCTGCCGAATCACCGCCACCGTTGTAGAAAAAATAACCGATGTCATGCGCGGCGAAGACTTCGACGAGGCGTTGGTATTCGTTATCGCTGGCGGCTGGATCTTGCATTTTATACCGACATGAGCCAAAGGCTCCGCCGGGGGTGTGCATTAACTCGGCGATGCTCTGCGTGGACTCCATGCCGGTGTCGTATAGCTCTTCGCGAAGAGCGCCAAGGATGCCATTGCGACCGGCATACAGGTTGCCGATGTGGTCGCTGTGATGGCGTGCAGCTTGAATAACGCCGCAGGCTGAAGCGTTGATCACTGCTGTGACACCGCCAGATTGGGCATAAAATGCATTTCTTTTTACGTTAAACATAGTTTTCTCTGCTGCTGCCGATAGACTAGACCGCACGCCGAAAGCGCTGGCCAGATGGCCAGCGATAATGAGGGTCTCGAGATCCAACAACTATACGCTATGCACGGCTGGCTGGGGCGATTGACGAGATATTTTATCGGCTCCAAGCGCCG
>CESJ01135002.1_pt1 | contig 23176 bp, 25 predicted proteins | sample 356311 | NCBI WGS metagenome assembly CESJ01 (sample SAMEA2621487, study PRJEB7988) | marine metagenome | biome: marine biome (ENVO:00000447); feature: surface water layer (ENVO:00002042); material: "saline water (ENVO:00002010), including plankton (ENVO:xxxxxxxx)" | depth 5 m
CCCTAAAGGATAAGGAGACATCATAATGTTATTGGTTTATTTAGTACTCGGTTTTACTGCAATCGCAGGTGCCGCAATAGCCGGAGACGAAGTTGCAAAACTGAAGTCCGACCAAAGAAAAGCCATTAAAAAATAACCCTTTTACGGTTCGAACTAACCCCTGGCAATCAGCCGCTAGGGGTTCATCCAAGACCACCCCCGCCTAATTGTTGTCGTTAACGAGTCAATCGCCAGACCACCTTTGCACAGGTTTATTGGGGGCAATCCAGCAGTCGCTAACAGTCTGACGCCAGGCCACCTCGAGCCATAACAAAGTGCATAACAAAAATGCATAGCCTGAATGCAAAAAATCTATTTGGATGATATCAAGCTCGCGGTTAACATGCTGTTAAGTTACTGGTTTGGCGCCAATGCATGGCGAAAAATCATACCCAACCCCTCCCTAGCAATCACAACAGGGATTTTTTTAGGAGCCTTCCTCAGGCTCCTTTTTTTTCGACTTTTCATCCCGCCTTTTTGTCTCTGAAAACTCACGAGAGCGCTGACTAACTCACCGCATAACTATGCGTTATCTGCACGCCGGCGGCACCCAACATGATCGAGGCAGAGCAGTATTTTTGCGCCGACAACTCGACCGCTCGTTTAACCACTGCGTCGCTCAAATCATTACCTTGAACGACAAAGTGAAGATGAATTTTTGTGAATACTGCCGGCACGGTGTCCGCCCGACTCGCCTCCAACTCGGTATAGCACTCAACAGGTAATTGACGTCCTTTTTGCAAGATAGTGACGACGTCAAACGAAGCACACCCACCCAACCCAATAAGGATTAATTCCATCGGCCTAGGGCCGATATTTCTACCCCCCTGTTGCTCTGCACCGTCCATCACCACTGCATGGCCGCTATCAGACTCGCCGAGAAACATCACCCCATCCACCCATTTCACTACGGCTCGCATCCGCGAATCTCCTTTAAAAATAGTTTAAATTAAAATAAACCCAACAAATCTCCTGTACCTGCCAAATTATTGACTAGTATTAACAAGAAGAGGTAGGCCTTTTCCCACCCTAGGGAATCGGTTTACCTCGATACAAGTCAAAGGAGAGCCAGTTTGGTAGCCACAGTACTGACGCCACATATTGAAAATGTGGACGTTTTTTTAGCCCATTGTCATCGTCGACACTATCCTGCCAAAGGAACGATCGTCCATGTTGGCGATGTTCTGTATTATATCATCGAAGGTTCCGTTGCAGTGGTTCTCGAAGACCGCAAAGAAGATCGAGAACTGACACTCGCATACCTCAACCCCGGCGACTTTATCGGTGATTTGGGCCTGTTTGAAAAAGCGCCCAGAAGCGCCTGGGTGCGGACACGGACCGACTGTGAAATCGCCGAAATTGACTATGAACACTTTCACGAACTCAGCGAAGAACACCCAGAATTTTTGCGTGCAGTGAACACGCAACTAGCCCGCCGACTCAGAGATACGACCCGTAAATTGGGCAATTTGGCGTTTTTAGACGTCACCGGAAGAGTCACTGAAGCACTAATGGATCTGTGCAAGCAACCCAGCGCCATGACCCATCCGAGCGGTATGCAAATAAAAATAACCCGTCAGGAAATTGGGCTCATAGTGGGTTGTTCTCGCGAGATGGTCGGCCGGGTACTCAAAGACCTCGAGCAGCAGGGGTTAATGTCGATATCGGGCAAGACCATGGTGATCTTTAATACCCGTTAACAACTCGGCGACCTGCTTTATTCGTCTTGTTCCATGGCGAATAACTCGGCCAGCTTTTCGCCGGGGTCGGCGCAGCGCATAAAAGCTTCTCCAACCAAAAATCCATGCACATTCCGCGCGCGCATCGCGGTGACATCGGCGCGGCTGCGGATACCACTCTCGGTCACCACGAGGCAGCCGTCTGGGATCTGATCGAGCAACTGGTAGGTATTTTCAAGCGTTGTCTCAAAGCTGTGTAAATTGCGGTTGTTGATGCCAATCACGCGGCTATCTATCGCTAAGGCCAACTCTAACTCAGTGCCATCGTGGACCTCGATCAAAACATCCATGCCCAAATCGACCGCTAAACCATGCAAATTTTTCAACTGCGCCGAGCCTAACGCCGACACGATCAACAAAATGCAATCCGCGCCAATTGCGCGGGCCTCGTAGACTTGATAGGGATGAATAATGAAATCTTTGCGTATCAACGGTAGATCGCAGCAGCCGCGAACCAAGCGCAGGTATTCGTCACTGCCCTGAAAAAAATCCACGTCAGTGAGGACCGAGAGACATGCGGCGCCACCACGAGCATAACTCTGGGCGATTGCTACTGGATCGAAGTCGGCTCTGATCACTCCCTTGCTAGGCGAGGCCTTTTTGATTTCCGCGATCACCGCCGCTTCACCGCTATCCAAGCACTGCTGCAGTGCGCGATTAAATCCACGAGCGGCAGGCGCGGCGGCAGCCCGCGCGATGATCTCGGTCAGGTTAATGCGCTTTTGACGCTGGATAATTTCTTCATCTTTGCGCTGTAAAATCTTTTTTAAGATGGTCGGTGTTTGCGTCATAAGTTTTCAATCCGCCGGCACATTCTTTGAGCCCATTGTTAATCCAGATCGCGCTGGCATTGAGTAAAATGCGCCAGATCGCTAATTTTGGCGCGCGCCAAGCCGCAGCTAATAATGTCTTGGGCTATCGCGGTGCCCTCTTCCAAGTGCGCAGCAATACCGGCCACTTTGAGCGCCGCACCAGCATTGATGGCGATCATATCGGCGGCCGCCTTGGCATAGCGTCCCTGCTGTTTACCCAGCGCGTCGACAATTAATGCCAACGACTGCTCGGCCGTTTCGACCGTCAAACCTTGCAGTGAGTGTTGCTCGGCAAGCAGGGTTCGCGGCTCTATCCGGTACTCGCGTACTTCGCCGCCGACTAATTCGGCTACATGGGTCGGCGCGGCAATGCTAATCTCGTCGAGCCCATCCTCTGAGTGCACCACCATGACATGCTCGGCCCCGAGATGCCCGAGTACCTCAGCGATCGGCGAGCACAGCGCTTTGGCATAGACGCCGATCAATTGGCGGCGCACTCCCGCGGGGTTGGTCATCGGCCCAAGAATGTTGAATATGGTTCTCAGACCCAGCGCCTTGCGTGGACCAACCGCATATTTCATGGCGCTATGATGCGCCGGTGCAAACATAAAACCGAGCCCAATTTCACCTACGCATAGAGCCACCTGCGCTGGTGTCAACTCGATATTTACACCTGCGGCTTGGAGTACATCGGCAGCGCCACTGTTGCTACTCACCGAGCGATTACCGTGCTTGGCAACACGCCCTCCGGCGGCTGCAACCACGAAACTCGCTGCAGTCGAGACGTTAAAGAGATTGGCACCATCGCCGCCGGTCCCGACGATATCAACCAATTGCGCATCGGCCACCGGCACCGCAGTAACCAACTCGCGCATGACTTCAACCGCGCCGGTAATTTCGGCAATGGTCTCTCCCTTAACCCGCAGCGCCACCAAAAAGCCGCCGATCTGGGCGTCGTCGGCTGCCCCAGTCATAATCTGGCGCATCACAGCGCGCATCTCGGCTGCCGTAAGATCGTCGCCATCGACCAATCGCTCAAGCGCGTTAACAATATTCACGATGGATCCTCGAGAAAATTCTTCAGCAAATCATGGCCGTATTCGGTCAATATGGATTCCGGATGAAACTGCACACCCTCAAGCGGATAATGGCGATGTCTAAAGCCCATAATTTCGTCTTTTTCACCCTCGGGTGTTTGACTCCATGCGGTAATCTGTAAATCTGCTGGTAGGTCCTCGCGGGCGACGATCAGCGAGTGATAGCGGGTTGCCACAAACGGGCTCGGCAAGTTTCGAAAGACACCCTCGCCCGAGTGATAGATCGGCGAGGTCTTGCCGTGCATCACCTGCCGGGCGCGAACCACGCGACCGCCGAGCGCTTGACCGATACTTTGATGGCCCAAGCAAACGCCCAAAATTGGAATAGTCGCGCCAAAACGCCGAATCAGGTCCATTGAAATGCCCGCCTGATCCGGCGTGCAGGGTCCTGGAGAGACGACGATGCGATCTGGCGCTAGCTTCTCAATCCCGTCGAGATCAATTTGATCATTGCGATGAACCACCACCTCGGCACCTAACTCGCCAAGATATTGCACCACGTTGTAGGTAAAGGAATCGTAATTATCGATCATCAGAATCATTTCACCGCCCCCACCATGCCTGCGGCTTTAAAGATCGCTTGCGCCTTGTTCATCGTCTCCTCCCACTCCAACTCGGGGTCTGAGTCAGCCACCACTCCGCCGCCGGCCTGAACGTGTAAACGACCATCTTTTATGACCGCAGTACGGATCGCAATGGCGGTATCCATATTGCCGTTCCAACCGATGTAACCGACCGCACCGCCATAAATATTGCGCTTTACTGGCTCCAATTCATCGATAATTTGCATCGCACGAATTTTTGGTGCACCGCTCAGGGTTCCCGCCGGGAGCGTGGCGCGAAGCACGTCTATCGGCCCCGTCCCAGCGGTGACCTCACCGACCACATTGGAAGTGATATGCATAACGTGAGAATAGCGCTCAACGACCATTTTTTCGGTCACCTCGACGCTTCCTATTTGGCTGATACGACCGACATCGTTGCGCCCTAGATCGATGAGCATCAAGTGCTCGGCGATCTCTTTGGGGTCGGCGAGCATTTCAGCTTGTAATTCATCATCCTCGCGATCGTTGCTACCACGGCGGCGGGTACCGGCTATCGGTCGCACCGTGACCGTCCCGTCTTCCAACCGCGCCAATACCTCGGGGGAAGAACCGACGATATGAAAATCATCCAAATCTAAAAAGTACATGTACGGCGAGGGATTAAAAACCCGGAGTGCGCGGTATAGATTCACCGGCGGGGCATCGAATGGCGCCGATAAGCGCTGCGACGGAACCACCTGCATCACGTCGCCGGACATAATGTATTGCTTGATACGATCCACCGCGCGCAGGTATTCCGGTTTACCAAAGCTGGAAACAAATTCATCGCTGGCACGACCTTGTAAATTCAAGTCGGGCAATCGCGGCGGCGCATCGAGTAACTGCTTTTGCAAACTATCGAGCCTAGACTGCGCCCTATCCAACGAGTCGGGAAGCGCGGTATCGGCGTGCACCACAAAGATGATCTTAGCGGCCAAATTGTCAAAAATCACCACTTCATCCGACGCCATCAGCAAAATATCTGGGGTGCCCAAAACGTCCACCGGCGCACTATCGCGTAGTCTTGACTCGACAAAACGTACCGTATCGTATCCAAAGTAGCCCACCAATCCACCGCTAAAACGCGGCAAATCGGGTAATTTAGGCATTTTGAATGATTGCCGAAAAAGTTCTATCTCGGCCAGTGGATCATCGGTTTCGCAACACCGTATTAGCTCGCCATCGCGCCGGATTTCTAGGCGGGATCCAAACACCTTAAGCACCGTCGCCGATGGCAATCCAATCAGTGAGTAACGGCCCCATTTTTCGCCGCCCTGTACAGATTCAAACAGATATGAATTGGGCCCTCGGGCAAGTTTAAGATAGATACTCAGGGGAGTTTCAAGGTCGGCGAGAAGTTCTCGTGTAACCGGAACACGGTTGTATTCCTGCTCTGCGAGCTGGGCAAATTGTTCGGCATTCATGGGGGCATTCCTTGTTCAGTTACGTCGTCTAGCAGGCGCGATGTCTATCGATAGCGAACTCGTTTCGCCAACACCAAGCGCGACGCTTTGCGCGCAACTGAAAAGAAAATGAATATGCCAACTGAAAACTCCTGTAATCAGAAAAGAAGTTTAAACGATTATCGCCGGTGGGCAAACGTTTAAACCGATAAGGCGGTTACTTTTGACAACTCAGCACGCATCTGAGCAATCACCGCTGCGTAATCTGGCTGGCTAAAAATAGCCGATCCAGCGACAAACATATCGGCGCCGGCACGCGCCACTTCGGCAATATTAGCCACCCCCACACCGCCATCCACTTCAAGGCGTATATCGCGACCACTGCTGTCGATCATGGCCTTGGCGGCGCGTAATTTTTCCAGCGTTTGAGGGATAAATGCTTGGCCTCCAAACCCGGGATTCACCGACATTAACAACAAAATATCGAGGCGATCGACAACCCAGCGCACGACGTCTAGACCAGTGCCCGGATTGAGTACTAGCCCAGCCTTACAACCCAGGTCAGCAATTAACTGCAACGAGCGATCGACGTGCGCCGACGCCTCGGGGTGAAAGGTAATGTAACTGGCGCCGGCATCGGCGAACATGCGGATCAGGTCGTCCACCGGTTGCACCATCAAATGCACATCGATGGGCGCGGTGACACCATGCTTGCGAAGCGCCTCGCAGACCAGCGGACCGATGGTCAAATTCGGCACGTAATGGTTATCCATAACGTCAAAATGCACTACATCAGCGCCCGCTTTTAGCACTGCATCGACCTCGGCACCCAAGCGCGCGAAATCTGCCGCCAAAATAGATGGAGCAATTGTATAATCAGTCATTTCACCCTCGAACCTAATTAGTTATATAGGCGATTGAAAACTTTGTCTCGGTTGCAACGCCTGCATATTTTCTTGCGCGCCAGCCAAGCGCCGATGAAAAGACGACAACTTACCACAGGCGAACAAAAAGATCCGCTCCCCTGCGGGCAGCGATCTAGCCACCATAACAAACAATACCCCACCCATCATCCGGTGAGTATCGGTTGCCGCGACCATTTTCGTTTCACCAACAGCTGTTGGGTGAGGTGCTAACAGACACCCAACAGCTCTATCGACAAAACACTCAGCGACCAAGCGAAGAGCCAGTGTCAGCCATGACCGAAGTCTTTGAATTGTTCACGCAGATCTTTTTTGCTGATTTTACCGGTCGCGGTATGCGGTATTTGATCGACAAAAACGCAGGCATCAGGCACCCACCACTTGGCTATTTTGTCCTCTAGAAAGGCCAGTATGGTTGCCGATTCAGGCGTCGCACGATCCTCTGGAATAACAATTAACAGCGGTCGTTCGGTCCATTTTTCATCGGCTATACCGATCACTGCGGCCTCGCGCACATCGGGATGCGCCATCGCCGCGTTCTCGACATCGATGGAACTGATCCACTCACCTCCCGACTTGATAACATCCTTGACCCGATCGGTAATAGTCAGCGTGCCGCGCCGATCAATAGTTGCCATATCGCCGGTATCGAACCAGCCATCTGCGTCCAGTGCGGTGCTCTGATCCCCGCGGAAGTAGTTGCTGCAAACCCAGGGGCCGCGCACTTTTAACAGCCCCGAACTCAGGCCATCACGGGGTAGACTCCGATCGTCATTATCGACGATTTTCATTTCAACGCCGAATACCGAACGGCCCGCTTTAACCCGTATCTGATCGATCTCGGCCTGCGTCGAGTCGCGCAGCGCAGCGCTTTGACGGTTATAGCTTCCGAGCGGACTCATCTCGGTCATACCCCAGCCAACATCGGCCCAAACACCGTGTTTTTCCAGTGCATGCATCAGCGACAAGGGGCAGGCAGACCCCCCTACCACCACCGTATTTAGCGAGTCCACGGACTCACCTGACTGCTCTAAATAATTCACTAGGGCTAGCCAAATGGTCGGTACTCCGAGAGAGTAGTTGACCTTTTCTGCGTTGATTAGCCGCGCTAATGTCTCGCCATCGGCCATTTTCGGCCCCGGCAATACCAGTTTAGCCCCGATCATTGGTCCACTGTAGGCGGTGCCCCAGGCATTGACATGGAACATCGGCACTATCGGCATCACCACATCATCAACCGAGAGATTCATAACATCCGGAAGAGCGCCCACTAGCGAGTGCAACACGGTGCTCCTGTGGCTGTATAGCACGCCCTTCGGATTGCCGGTGGTGCCAGAGGTATAGCATAATGAGCTAGCGGCGTTCTCATCCAACTCGGGCCATTTAAAAGAATCCGATTGATCGGCGATAAAACTCTCGTAGGCACAGCAATTGCGGAGATCAGTAGACGGCATCAGCTCTTCGCTGGTGAGTACCACAAACCCTTTTACCAGCGGCAGGCGGCTCTGCAATTGCTCCATCAACGGCACAAACATCGGGTCGACGAACACCCAACGGTCCTCGGCATGGTTTAAAATATACGCGATTTGCTCCGGGAAAAGGCGCGGATTGACCGTGTGACAGACCTGCCCCCCGCAGGATACCGCGTAGTAAAGTTCAAAGTGACGATAGTCGTTCCACGCCAGCGTCGCAATGCGATCGCCGGCGGCCAACCCTTGGTTGGCGAGGGCATTAGCCAGTTGGCGCACGCGGCCAAAGGCTTCATTGTAAGAATAACGATGATGTGGGTCATCAGCGGTGACCGACACGATCTCCGAGTCGCCGTGAACAAGATCGGCATGACGCATAATCGACGTAATGGTCAGTGGTACATCCATCATTAATCCGTGCATTGCCGTTTCCTGTTTTCAGTGAGTGTGAATGAAGTAATTGACCTAATTTTAACGTGCATTTGGACAGCACATCAACAATTCCCGAGCGGATGCCGATACGACCCTCCAAGGCCGTCCTATAGCCCGAGTTTTTATACGTCTACTGCGTTACAATAACGATTGTTTAATTGCTGGCACTTGTGCGCAAAGAGAAATAATGGTGGGAAAAACTCTCGGGGTCATCATGGACCCTATCGACAACATCAACTACCACAAAGACACCACGCTGGCGCTGCTGCTTGCCGCTCAGCGCGCCGGGTACCGCCTATACTATATGGAGCTGGGACAACTGTTCTTGGAGAATGGTCACCCGCGCGCTGAAATGCGCGCGCTGGAAGTGTTTGAGGATAAACATCGATGGCACTCATTAGGACCCATCGAGGTCGCAGCGCTAGAGTCACTGGACGTCATTTTAATGCGCAAAGACCCACCCTTTGACAGCGAATATATCTACGCCACCTATATTCTCGAGGCGGCGCAACGGCGCGGCTGCTCGGTGGTTAATCGACCGCAGAGTTTACGCGATTGCAATGAGAAAATTTTTGCTACGGAATTCCCCGAATGCACCCCGCCACTGCTGGTCAGTCGCAATCAGGCCCGCCTAAAAAGCTTTCTCAACGAGCACGGCGATGTCGTCTACAAACCGTTAGATGGAATGGGCGGTACTTCTATTTTTCGCGTTCGCCAGGGCGATCAAAATGTCAACGTCATCCTCGAAACTCTGACTCAGAACGGCCAACAGACCATCATGGCACAACGCTATTTATCTGAGATCACCGCGGGCGATAAACGGATTCTGGTGGTCGCCGGTAAAGTCGTTTCACACTGCCTTGCTAGGGTACCCACTGGGGATGATTTTCGCGGCAATCTGGCCGCTGGCGGTCGTGGCATAGTGCAGCCGTTAAGCGATCGCGATCGCTGGATCGCCGAGCATGTGGCACCCAGTCTAGTGGCTAAAGGGTTGTTATTTGTAGGGCTCGATGTGATCGGTGATTATTTGACCGAAATCAATGTCACTAGTCCGACCTGCGTGCGTGAAATAGACCGTGCGACGGGACTCTCAATCGGCGATCTTTTAATGGCTGCAATCGCCACCTAAGATCTCAGCGCAGAAAAATTAATCCTCTGGGATGATAAAAACTGCAAAAAGTTATCTCTCAGGGCCTTGAGTTTCACCGATCAAACCTGCATATTATGGCTATGCAAAAAGAAAATCAGCCAATTACCAACTTAAAAAACCATTTTCTACTGGCTATGCCGGGGCTCAACGATCCCAATTTTTCTCAATCGGTCGTCTATATTTGCGAGCACAGCGAAGAGGGAGCCATGGGTCTAGTGATCAACAACCAGATGGATATCCCCGCGAAGGCGATTTTTGATCAGTTGCAGCTTCGTTACAGCGATGACAATGGCGACTCGCTAATCTTCGCTGGCGGCCCAGTGCAGCGCGATAGAGGCTTTATACTGCATCGTAGCTGCGGCCAGAAATGGGAATCTACGGTGGCCATTTCTGACGACGTCAGCTTAACTGCATCGAAAGATATACTCAGCGATATTGCGATTGGCAACGGTCCAGAAAAATCTTTGATCACCCTCGGATATTCGAGCTGGGGCGCCGGTCAACTGGAAGAGGAACTGGTGCAAAATAGCTGGTTAACTATGCCCGCGGATTCAGCCATCATCTTTAACACTGACTGCGAAAAGCGGGCGCATGCGGCGGCCTCATCGATTGGTATAGACCTCAACCGTCTATCCCTCGATTCTGGTCATGCTTAATGCGGCATCGGTAAAAAATCTACTCGGCTTTGATTTCGGTACCGCGCAGATCGGCATAGCAACTGGTCAAACTGTCACGAGTACAGCGACATCTCTGGCGATTATTACCGCGCGAAATGGGATTCCAGACTGGCGTGCACTAGGCGAGATTATCAGCGAATGGCAACCCGAACTGATGGTGGTTGGACTGCCGTTAAATATGGATGACTCGGAAAGCGAACTCAGCCAGCGAGCACGAAAATTCGCTCGCAGATTACATGGGCGATTTAACATCGACACCCTCATGATGGACGAGAGGCTGACCAGTCGCGAGGCAAAAGCGGCCCATCGACACCTTGGCAAGCGCGACCTCGATAAGGTCGATCATATTGCCGCCGCTTTAATCCTGCAGAGTTGGTTGGACCAGCCGCAACTCGGCCAGAGGCCATAAAGAAGTGCAGCGCCAGCTACGATCGACAAGCACATCGACAAATTTTGCATGCGCAACGGCGGTCGGTTAAATTAACGCGTTTGCCATGGCCAATCAGACAATCCGATGAAAACTATCCAAGAACGCATAGAAGTACTTCGCCAGCGAATTGTAATAGCAGCGCGGGACGCCGGTCGCAACGAGCGCGACATCGAATTGCTAGCGGTCAGTAAAACCCGTGATCTGCAGGCCATTAACCAGGCTATCGCAGCAGAACTGTGCGCGTTTGGCGAGAACTATGTGCAGGAAGCCGTGGCAAAGATCGCACAGGTCGAGCACCGACCGATCGCCTGGCACTTCATCGGCGCGCTGCAAACCAACAAGACCCGCATCGTCGCTGAGCGCTTCGACTGGGTGCACAGCGTTGATCGGGTTAAAATCGCGCAGCGCCTCAGCAGTCAACGGAATCCCGCGCTAGGTCGATTGAACATCTGCCTGCAAGTAAATATTGATAGTCAATCATCCAAAGCTGGATTCAGCCCTGACGCCGTCGGCGATGCCGTAAAACGGATACTCGATCTACCACAGATCCAGTTGCGTGGTCTGATGGCCATTCCGGCACCACGGGACGGTGAGATTGCCCAGCGCAGCGTCTTTGCACGAGTCCGAGCGTTGCAACAAGAAATCAACAGCGGACTGGACAATCGGCAAAAATTAGATACCCTCTCGATGGGGATGTCTGCAGATCTTGAGGCAGCTATTCATGAGGGCGCCACCATAGTCCGCATTGGTACAGATATCTTCGGGCCGCGCACGCGGCACACAGAGTGATAAATAGGCGCAAGGAGTCGTCGAAACTATGAATTCAATAGCCTTTATTGGCGGCGGTAATATGGCCTCGTGCCTGATTGCGGGATTGCTCGCAAACGGCTATCGGCGCGAGCAGCTCAGCGTTAGTGATCCTGGCGATGCAGCACGGCGCAACCTGCAAGAGCACCATCAAATCACCGCCAGCGATGATAATTGCGCCGCTGTTCGCGACGCAGACGTGGTCGTTTTAGCGGTTAAACCGCAGTTAATCGCCGATATCGCGCAGGATCTGAGCGCAGCGCTAAAACCTGGCTGCGCGGTCGTCTCAATTGCTGCCGGCGTGCCGCTGTCCGCCCTAGAAGACTGGATGGGTGGCGAAACTGCGATCGTTCGCGCCATGCCAAATACCCCAGCGATGGTGCTTCATGGCGCCACCGGACTATTCGCAAATAACCATGTTAGTAGCCCGCAACGTCAGAGCATCGAGCAAATATTTAACGCCGTGGGCTGCGTTTGCTGGCTGCAATCTGAAAAGCAGGTGAATGCTGTGACAGCCGTTTCGGGCAGTGGTCCGGCGTATTTCTTTTTACTCTTTGAAATCATGCAACGGGCCGCCGAGGAGTTGGGTCTGCCGGCGGCAACCGCACGCGAACTAGTGCTTCAAACCGCCCGTGGTGCGACCGAAATGGCGCAGACCGCATCTATCGACCCGGCCGAGTTACGCCGCCAAGTTACCTCTCCCGGCGGCACCACTCAACGGGCTCTCGAAACGCTCGATCAAGGCGGTCTTGAACAACTAGTCAAACGCGCTATGTACGCAGCCGTAGAGCGCGCCGAGGAGATGTCCAATGATCACTCATGAATCGATGACCGGTTACAAAAGGGGTTCAAGATGACCTTGCTGGACAATATGGCTATCAATGTGGTCAATATAGTGCTTCATTTTTTCAGCCTACTACTGCTGGTGAGATTGCTGCTGCAATGGGTGCAAGCCGATTTTTTTAATCCGCTGTCACAAGCGGTGTTTAAACTAACCGCGCCGGTGGTCGAGCCACTGCACCGCATATTCCCTACGCTGGGAACGCTCAACACCGCTGCTCTGGTCGGCGCAATCTTGGTCAAGTGGCTGTATTTTTGGGTTTTGATCGCGGTCGGACGACTGATCTTCGCAGAGCTACCCAACTATTTTATCGTAGCGATTTTTGCGACTCTGAGTGGCGTGGTGGACGTCTATTTCTGGGGTATTTTAATCGTTGCTATCGCCAGTTGGCTGGATGCCGTACACCACCCGCATATCCAGTTAATCAGTCAGATCGTAGAGCCCTATCTGCGACCTTTTAGGCGAATTATACCGCCTATTGGGATTCTGGATATCTCTTCGATGGTGGCTATTATTGGACTCATTGTGGTGCGTGATCGACTGCTACCGTTACTCGAAATGTCACTCGATCAACTGCTTTTTTAAAACCTTTAAATCCTACTGCAAACCACTGCACTAAGCCGCTGGGTCTGGGTGCAGAGCCGCTACATCTTCGATGTCGGCGATCAATTCTGGCGATAGCTCACAGCTGTGACTAGCAATATTTTCGACCAATTGCGCCATACTGGTAGCACCGATCAAGCAGCTGCCGACAAACGGCTGCTGACAGACAAACGCCAGCGCCATCTGCGTTAAGGTTATATTGTGCCGTGCAGCCACCTCAGCATAGGCACCGGTGGCTGAAACCGACAACTGACCGGTGTAGCGAGAGAACCGCTTGAACAGCGCTAGGCGCGAATTATCCGGCAATTGATCGTTTAAGTACTTACCACTGAGCACTCCAAACGCCAGCGGCGAGTATGCCAGCAAACCGACCGATTCACGCAATCCCATCTCCGCCATACCGACTTCGTACTGGCGAGTCAAAAGACTGTAAGCATTTTGTACGCTCACCACGCGCGGTAGATCACGCTGCTCAGACAACCGCAAATACTCCATAAGACCCCAACTGGTTTCGTTGGAAATACCAATGTGTGCAATCACCCCTTCGTCGACCAATTCACCCAGTGCCTCAAGAGTGTCGGCAATCGCTATACCATCCCCATCTGGATTGTGCCGATACCCACGCTGCCCAAAAAAATTGGTATCTCGCTCCGGCCAATGGACCTGATAGAGGTCGATGGTGTCGGTGCGCAAGCGCTCTAGAGAGCCCCCTACCGCCCGCCTGATATGGTCGCGGTTGAGCCTCGATCCGCCGCGGATATGTCCCGCTCCGGAAAGATTGTCCGAACGACCCACCACTTTGGTAGCCAACACAATATCGCTGCGACAATCACGATCCGCAAGCCAATTACCGATGTAGCTCTCGGTTCGACCCGCGGTCTCCGGGCGCGGCGGGACGGGGTACATTTCAGCGGCATCGAATAGGTTTATGCCCTGCGATAGCGCATAATCCATCTGTTCAAAAGCCTCTTGCTGGCTGTTCTGTTCACCCCAAGTCATGGTGCCCAAACCAATGATCGAAACATCCAGTAAACTGTTGCCGAGTTTTTTGTAATCCATTTACTGCCCCTTGCCAAGTGAGTCGTCTATAACCAAAATTCGCCGTCGCCAAAAATATCCGTTGCGTGGTTGCGTTGTGAACAGCGGCCTCTTAGACTGGTCGATTATGATAATTTTCTGCGATCAAATCTAGTCATGTCTGCATATGATCGGAATTCTTTGGGCTCGGTCGAGAGCCTTATGGTGGATATCTCTGAACCCATCAAACTGGCGTGCGGGGTGGTGCTTGACGAGCATCAACTCATGGTCGAGACCTATGGCACCCTAAACGCCGACCGCAGCAACGCGATCTTAATTTGCCATGCCCTTAGCGGCAGTCATCACGCGGCTGGCTGGCATGATGGCGATCGCAAACCCGGCTGGTGGGATCACTACATTGGACCTGACAAAGCCATGGATACCCAGCGATTTTTTATCGTCAGTCCAAACAATATCGGCAGTTGTTTTGGCAGTACTGGTCCGACGACAATCAATCCAGCAACGCAGCACCCCTGGGGGCCAGACTTCCCGCCACTGCGCGCACGGGATTGGATGGAATCGCAGCATCTGTTGATGCAACACCTCGGGATTACCTGTTGGGCCGCGGTTGTCGGCGGCAGTCTCGGCGGCATGCAAGCGATGCGCTGGTCGCTGGAGTACCCCGAGAAGTTACTCAACAGTGTCGTCATTGCGTCGGCGATGAAGCTCTCGGCGCAAAATATCGCCTTTAACGAAATTGCCCGCCGAGCGATCAAATCCGACCCTGATTATCTCGCCGGTCGCTACTTAGAAAATGACAGGGTGCCGCGCCGCGGGCTGGCGCTCGCGCGTATGATCGGGCATGTCACCTATCTATCTGACGTGGCTATGGCGGAGAAGTTTGGGCGCGAGCTCAACATTGGTAATTTCTCGGTGGGCGAAAAAGACCCAATAGAATTTCAAATCGAGAGCTATTTAAACTATCAGGGTGACAAATTTGCCGACGATTTCGATGCCAATGCCTACATTTTGATCACCAAAATGCTCGACTATTTTGACCTGTCTCGCGAGTATCAAAATGACCCAGTGGCTGCATTTAAGCATGCATCATGTAATTTTATGGTAATTTCGTTTACCAGCGACTGGCGCTTTCCGGCGCAGCGCTCACGGGAAATTACCGACGCTCTGGTCGGCGCGGGTCGAAATGTATCCTATGCAGAAATCCAATCGGATCAGGGTCATGACGCCTTCCTCCTACCCAACACTCGCTACGAAAAAGTTCTCGGTGGCTATTTAAGCCGGGTTGCGGATCAATTGGAGGCGTCGACCGCATGACCACCGATTACATCGCGATCAATCATTGGATCGGCCAGGGGGTTCGCGTTCTGGATCTCGGCTGCGGCGATGGCTCACTCCTCGCCCACCTGATAGAGACGCGTAACATCTGCGGTTATGGCCTAGAAATTGACCCTACATCCATCCACACCTGTATCTCCAAGGGTCTCAATGTGATTGAGCAGGACGTCAACTCTGGCCTGCACAATTTTTCCGACAATGCGTTTGATAGTGTGATAATGACCCAAGCGCTGCAAGTCATGCGCTACCCCCATCTGGTGCTCGACGAAATGCTCCGCATCGGCCGCGAGTGTATTATTACTTTCCCAAATTTTGGTCACTGGCGAACCCGCAGCGATCTGGGTTTTCGCGGCCGTATGCCGGTGACGGAACAACTCGCTTATCAGTGGTACGATACACCCAATATCCACTTTTTTACCTACAGTGATTTCGAAGCACTATGCTGTCAGCGCAATATCCGTATACTGCACCGTCAATGTATTAGCCAAGGGGTCATCGATCGATGTCTAAAAAAAGTCTGGCCAAATTTGTTTACCGAGACCGCAATCTATCACCTGAGTCGCTAGCCGGAGGCCTCCTCGCCGGCGCGGGGAGGCTCGTCTTTTTGCTTGCCGGTCTGGCGTTTTGCTCGGCGGCGGTGCAGGCCAATGCGCGCGACGACTACAAACAATACGGCGATCTAAAGGTTTTTTACAGTGCCTTTCCAAGTACCTTTATCTCCCCTGAAATTGCCCGCGCCAATAATCTAACCCGCGGTATGGATCGCGGGTTAGTGAACGTGGCAACGATGAAAGATTTGGGCACCGGCCTACCCACGGTGGTGTCCGGCGAAGTTTTAAACATCATGCAGCAAAGTCAAAAGCTCAGTTTTATAGAAATCCGCGAAGGCTCAACGGTCTATTACCTAGCCCCCTTTGATTTTGATAATCGGGATTATTTGACGTTTAAAATACGCATCCGGGCGAAGCCAGAGGCTCCGGCATACGACTTTAAGTTTCAAAAAATCATGTATATCGATCGCTAACCAAAGAGTTCACACCCCATGGATATCGTTCTAGCCAGTGCCAACGCTGGAAAACTTCGCGAGTTTCAACAAATGCTCGAAGGTTTCAATCTAGCGGTCATACCGCAATCCGAACTGGCCATCGAATCCGCGGCGGAGACCGGCCTAACGTTTGTCGAGAACGCCTTGATCAAGGCGCGGCACGCGACGAGCATTGCCAAGCGACCGGCAATAGCCGACGATTCTGGGCTCGAAGTGGATTACCTGCAAGGGGCTCCAGGCATCTATTCGTCGCGCTTTGCCGGCGAAGATGCCACCGATAAAGACAATAATCACCATCTCGTTCAGCGCCTCGAGGGCGTTGCCATGGCAGAGCGCACCGCGCGCTACCATACGGTCATCATCTATATGCGCCATGCGCTCGACCCTACCCCGCTGATATGCCAGGCCCAATGGGAGGGCAGGATAGCGCTGCACCCACTGGGAAATGGGGGTTTTGGCTACGACCCGCTGTTTATTGTCGGCGACGATGGCCGCCGCGCATCCGAGTTGTCGGCGACGGTCAAAAATCGCATCAGCCATCGCGGCCAAGCGATGAAACAACTGATGGATGCCCTCGGTAACGGCCACCTAGGTGCCATTCAATCATCGTGAACACAACCGTAAACAAGCCGCCGGCAACCCTTGTTCTACCGCCACTGGGGCTCTATGTGCACATCCCTTGGTGCATCAAAAAATGTCCCTATTGCGATTTTAATTCTCATGTCAGTAGCGACGCAATCCCAGAAACAGCCTATGTCGATGCATTGATCAAAGATTTAAAACAACAACTGGGCTGGGTTCAGGGTCGCAAATTACATTCGATCTTTTTTGGCGGCGGGACCCCAAGCCTGTTTTCAGGCCGCGCTATCAGCCGCATTATTGAGGCCGCCGAGCGCCTTATCGGCTTTTGCAATGCAATCGAAATCACCCTCGAAGCCAATCCCGGCAGCGCCGAGCAAGCGCGTTTTAATGACTATCGCAAGGCCGGCGTCAATCGTCTATCTATCGGCATTCAGAGTTTTGGCGATCAACATCTCGAACGACTGGGGCGGGTGCACGACGGTCATCAGGCGCAGCGTGCCATCGAGGCGGCAACAATGGCGAACTTTGCGCGCATCAATATCGATTTAATGCACGGTCTCGAGCAACAGAGCTCAGCCCAAGCAATTAATGACCTTCGCACCGCCATCGATGCAGGGGTCGAACACATCTCCTGGTATCAACTGACTATCGAGCCGAATACTGCGTTTTTTAGCCAACCGCCACCGCTGCCATCAGACGATAGACTCGCGGACATTCAAACTTCGGGCATGAACTTACTCGCCGAACATGGGTTTCAACAGTACGAGGTCTCGGCCTTTGCGAAAGCCGATCAACTCGCTCGACACAACGTTAATTACTGGGAATTTGGCGATTATTTGGGGATCGGGGCCGGCGCTCATGGCAAGATCACGATGGCCGCAGAAAAGACCTTGATACGCAGCCAGAAAACCCGTCAACCGACACATTACTTAGCCCAAAAACAGGACGCGGAAAACCGCTATAAAGTCATTCCCCTAGTCGATCGACCCATGGAATTCATGATGAATGCGCTGCGTTTAAAAAACGGTGTCCCCATCGATTACTTTGCCGCGAGGACCGGCCTCGGCAGCGACAATATCGCCAAGCCATTGCGACAACTCCAGTCTCAAGGTCTGTTAGTGACCGACCCAGAACGGATAGCTGCCTCGCCACTGGGCTATCAATTTCTAAACACGCTGCTGCAACGCTTTGCCTAAGCGCAAAAGGGAATGTCGCGGCGCAGGAGGTACTCCCAACGACAGCACAAGCACTAAAAACTGCTGCAGCCACCCGAATATTGGCGATAACAATTGTCGCCTCGTCCGCGCTAATGCTATTATTCTCAATGCAGCGTATTTATTTAATCGACACCTAATTAGAGGCCAAACACTATGAGCGACAATCTTGTCCATGTTACCGACACCAGTTTTGAGAGCGATGTCCTGCAATCAGAGATACCCGCACTGATTGATTTTTGGGCGGCTTGGTGTGGACCCTGCAAGATGATTGCTCCATTGCTTGAAGAACTTTCCGATGAATATGCGGGCCGTATAAAGGTCTGCAAAATAGACGTCGACAGTAATCCCGAAACCGCCGCCAAGTATAATGTGCGTGGCATTCCTACGCTGCTGGTGTTTAAAAACGGTAGCATCGAAGCCACTAAGGTAGGCGCACTGTCAAAATCTCAACTGGTGGAGTTTGTCGACAGTTTCGTTTAAAAAACGATCTACCCTGTGGCTGCGATCAAAAAATACCTTGCGCTTTGTTGCGTTGCGGCTATACTCAAAATTAAACAAGTGTCTTCTAAAGTCGTGCACGAATCGATGCATGACTTCCTAAGCTAAATCACACCTAATTTCTCGACTAGAAAACATACGTGGCCGCCCGTCCGGTGCGCCCGATAAAGCGAAAAAACCATCCTATGAACTTATCTGAATTAAAAATCAAACCCATTGCTGAACTAATCGAACTCGCCGAGTCTATGGGACTCGACAACCTTGCAAGATCTCGCAAGCAGGACATCATTTTTTCAATGCTCAAACGCCATGCAAAAGGCGGTGAGGACATCTATGGCAATGGCGTTTTAGAGATACTTCCAGATGGCTTTGGTTTTTTGCGTTCCGCCGGCTCTTCCTATCTCGCTGGCCCCGACGACATCTATGTTTCGCCGAGCCAAATCAGACGTTTCAACCTCCGCACTGGCGATGCCATAGCGGGAAAAATCCGCTCGCCAAAAGACGGTGAACGTTATTTTGCGATGCTCAAAGTCGACGAAATAAACTACGACGCACCAGAGAATGTGCGCAATAAGATTTTATTCGAGAACCTTACGCCGCTGTTTCCGGACGACCGCCTAACGCTAGAATCTGGCAATGGGTCTACCGAAGATTTAACTGGCCGAATTATTGACCTGATCTCCCCCATAGGACGTGGTCAGCGGGGTCTGATTGTTGCGCCGCCCAAGGCCGGCAAGACCATCATGATGCAACATATAGCGCAATCGATTATTCGCAACAACCCAGACTGCTATATCATTGTGCTGCTGATCGATGAGCGCCCCGAAGAAGTCACCGAGATGCAACGAACGGTTCGCGGCGAAGTGATCGCCTCAACGTTTGATGAGCCGCCCACGCGGCACGTGCAGGTAGCCGAAATGGTGATCGAAAAGGCCAAGCGGCTGGTCGAACACAAAAAGGATGTGGTCATACTGCTCGATTCAATCACCCGTTTAGCGCGCGCCTACAACACCGTGATACCCTCATCAGGGAAAGTTCTTACTGGGGGTGTAGATGCCCATGCGCTGGAAAAACCCAAGCGATTTTTTGGTGCAGCAAGAAATATTGAGCACGGAGGCAGTTTGACAATTATTGCCACGGCACTGGTCGACACCGGCTCCAAAATGGACGAAGTGATCTACGAAGAATTTAAAAGTACCGGCAACATGGAGTTGCACTTAGACCGTAAAATTTCTGAGAAACGCGTGTACCCTGCCATCAACATCCGTCGTTCTGGTACCCGCCGAGAAGACCTGTTGATCGAAGAAAGTGAACTGCAACGGATTTGGATCTTGAGAAAACTGTTGCACGATATGGAAGATCTGACTGCGGCTGAGTTTATGGTCGAAAAACTCAAGGGCTTTAAAGATAACCATGAATTTTTTGGCGCCATGAAACGTAGGTAGAGTGCGCCTTGGCTGGGTGCTGGAAGCATAGTTCTTAGCGCCACATCTCAATAATGCCAAAAGCCTGAGGGTAGGCCTATGAAATACGCTGACTTACGAGAATTTATTGACTTCCTCGAACAGCGCGGAGAGTTGGTGCGAATCAGCCAACAGATAGACCCTTATCTAGAAATGACCGAAATTAGCGATCGCACCCTGCGTGCTGGTGGTCCTGCGCTGTTGTTCGAAAATCCCAAGGGCTACAATGTGCCCGTGCTTTGCAACCTGTTCGGCACGCCCGAGCGGGTGGCTATGGGGATGGGCGAAGAAAATCTACAAGGACTGCGCGATATCGGCGTACTCCTGGCTTTTTTGAAAGAACCGGATCCACCCAAGAGCCTGCTAGATCTCTGGCAAAAGCGTCATGATTTTAAGCAGGTGCTCAACATGCCAGTCAAACTGGTTAAGCATGCTCCCTGCCAAGAAGTCGTTTTGGAGGGCGCTGCGGTGGATTTGGATAGCCTGCCAATTCAGACCTGCTGGCCCGGCGACGCAGGACCGCTGGTGACCTGGGCGCTGGTAATCACTCGAGGACCCGCCAAAGAACGACAAAACCTCGGCATTTACCGAATGCAGAAAATCGCCAAAAACAAACTCATCATGCGCTGGCTGGCGCATAGAGGCGGTGCGCTCGACTACCGGGAATGGTGTCAAAAATATCCAAATAAACCCTATCCAGTGGCCGTGGCTCTAGGCGCCGACCCCGCAACCACGCTAGGCGCAGTCACCCCAGTACCCGATACGCTGTCGGAATATGCCTTTGCCGGCCTGCTACGCGGAGAAAAAACCCGCGTCACCACCTGTTTGGGTAACGATCTGCAGGTTCCCGCCAGCGCCGAATACATCTTGGAGGGGCACTTACATCCAGGTCAAACCGCTGAAGAGGGGCCCTTTGGAGACCACACCGGTTACTACAATGAAGTCGAACGCTTTCCGGTATTTACCATCGATCGCATCACCCATCGGAAGCAACCAATCTATCACAGCACCTACACCGGCAGACCACCGGATGAACCGGCCATTCTGGGGGTGGCGTTGAACGAGGTGTTCGTGCCAATTTTACAGAAGCAATTTCCAGAGATTGTCGATTTTTATCTACCCCCCGAAGGCTGCTCATACCGGTTAGCAGTGGTGAGTATAAAAAAACAATATCCCGGACACGCCAAGCGCGTGATGATGGGAGTGTGGTCGTTTTTGCGGCAGTTTATGTACACCAAATTTGTCATCGTCACCGACGACGACATCGATGTACGCCAGTGGAACGACGTTATTTGGGCCATGACGACGCGTATGGATCCCAGCAGAGATACACTGTTGGTGGATAACACGCCTATCGACTATCTCGACTTTGCCTCCCCAGTCTCGGGTCTGGGATCCAAAATGGGCTTGGATGCGACCAACAAAATGCCTGGAGAAACAGATCGAGAATGGGGCGCGCCGATCGAAATGGACCGTGATGTCGAGGCGCGTATCGATCAAATATGGGATTCACTCGGGATCCATAACAAACAGTAAAAAGTAGTGGGGTAGACTATCAAAAGCCAAACAAGCCAGTTTGAATTACTGACGAAAAAACGTTTTGCGCCGCTCTTTGCCACCCAATTTTTGGGCGCTTTAAACGACAACTTATTTAAAAATGCGCTGTTGGTGATTATTGTTAGTCAAGTGGTATCCCTGGCGGGTAACAGCGTCAACTTCATCACCAATTTGGCCGTCGGCCTGTTCATCCTGCCATATTTATTGTTCTCAACCACCGCCGGCCAACTGGCCGACCGATTCGACAAAGCGATGCTAATACGCCGCATCAAGTTGGCAGAAATTCTGATCATGCTGGCGGGTTGTTATGCGCTGTATAGCTTAAATTTATACTTAATGCTCGGCACTTTGTTCCTGCTCGGTATACAATCGTCGTTTTTTGGGCCCCTCAAATATGCCATTATTCCGCAGCATTTGCATAGCAGTGAACTGCTCGCCGGCAATGCCCAAGTCGGTATGGGAACCTTTGTATCCATTCTGCTCGGAACGCTGGTCGGCAGTTGGATGGTAACAGTGCCCGATGGGCGCTACTATTTAGGCGCGGCGACCGTCGCTGCCGCCGTCATAGGTTGGCTGTGCAGCCGCGGCATCCCAGAGGCTCCAGCGACTGAAACCGCCGAAATGACATGGCACCCTGTGCGTAACACGATCGACAATTTTGCCTTAACTCGGCAAGACCCTACGGTCTTTTATTGCGTGCTCGGCATCTCTTGGTTTTGGCTGTTTGGCGGCTGTATTCTTACCCAAGTACCCAATTTCTCGATAGCTATTTTACACGGCGAGCCGCAACTCATCTCGGTGCTGTTGGCGGCATTCATTGTCGGTGTTGCCACCGGTTGCCTGCTATGCAGTAAGTTATCTGGCAATCAGGTGGAACCGGGAATTATTCCCCTCGGCGCCCTTGGGTTAAGCGCCTTCAGTATCGATTTATACCTCGCGGCAAACAACTACGAAACCACCCTTGCGCTCCTGGCGCCGATTTCCGCAATACAATTTATCGGCCTTTGGGCCGGTCTGCATATACTGTTAGACCTACTCTGTATCGGTCTTTTTGGCGGCTTTTTTATCGTCCCTCTTTACGCCATGGTTCAAGCGCGCACCGACAGTCGGCAGCGCGCTCGAGTGATCGCGGCCAACAATATCATGAACGCCGTGTTCATGATTTCAGGCAGCCTACTGGGCATGGCCTGCCTTACACTCCTCGGCTTGACGATTCCCGAGTTTTTCCTGTTTATGGGGCTGTTAAACGCGGCCGTGCTAACGTGGATTTTTTATCGCGCGCCAGAATTTATCCAGCGTTTTATCGCCTGGCTAACAACCAATATGACCTGGGTGCGAAAAAAACGCCTCTAGGCCTATGCTCAAGTACAGCACCCAACGCAATCATCCTGTCCATCAGATTATACTTAAGCCTAGACAGCGATGGTCAATACCT
>CESJ01057879.1_pt1 | contig 22937 bp, 23 predicted proteins | sample 356311 | NCBI WGS metagenome assembly CESJ01 (sample SAMEA2621487, study PRJEB7988) | marine metagenome | biome: marine biome (ENVO:00000447); feature: surface water layer (ENVO:00002042); material: "saline water (ENVO:00002010), including plankton (ENVO:xxxxxxxx)" | depth 5 m
GCGCCGGAGCGTCTGTGAGCACACACATCGGCCGGCCAATACCGATCATATCAACACCACCCGATTCGAGGGCCTCACGCATGGCAGCGCTATTGCGAAACCCGCCAGTGACCATCAATGGAATCGATACACTAGAGCGCATAGCGAGCGCAAAATCGACAAAATAAGCCTCGCGAGCCAGCGTCGACGCCGCAACCGTTTGTGGGTCTTCGGGTTCCAGACCGGCCAGACCGAGCAATTTGGGTTGCTCGTAAGTACCACCGGAAATTTCGATCAAATCGACGTTGGCATCCTGCAGCCAACCCGCCACCTGCAAACTGTCGGCAAACGAAAATCCGCCCTTTTGGAAATCCGCGCTATTCAGTTTAATCGCCAGCGGAAAGTTACTACCGACCTGGGCACGAACCGCCGCCACTGCGGCCAACAGCAGGCGCGCGCGATTGGCCAACGAGCCTCCCCATCGGTCGGTGCGCTGATTGGTTCGCGGGCTTAAAAACTGCGACAAAAGATAGCCATGGGCGGCATGCAGCTGCACGCCAGTAAAACCCGCCGCTTTAACCGCACCAGCGCAAATCGCAAAGCGCTCGATAATCGCCTCAATTTCGGTGTCATGGAGCGCTCGCGGTCGGCCAAAATTACCCCCGGGCAGCGCTACTTTAATCGCCGAAGGCGCGTTTGGTTGAGGATTAACTAACTTTGGCGTCTGTCTTCCAGCATGGCTTATTTGCGCCCAAAACTGATTGCCCGAACGCGTGGCTGCACTAGCCCATTGCTCCAGTGCGCGCTGCATGGCGGGTTCTACTGCGCGGTCGATAACCACGTTGCCCGGCCGCTCGAGATGATCGGCATCGATGATGATGTTGCCCGACAATAAAAGACCCGCACCGCCGTCACTCCAGAGACCATAGAGACGGGTCAGCGCGTCGGTCGGTACGCCTTTTTGGGTCGCCAAACCCTCGGTCATAGCCGCCTTGGCAAATCGATTAGGGATTTCTACACCGCAGGGTAAGCGCAGGGGTTGGGTAAATATATCGCCTGGATCGACCTGTTCATTTGCCATCACATTAGAGCCTGTCTGTTGTGCAAGGCAGACGAGTAAATACAACTGACTCATTTAGGTCAAGCCATACATGTTTTAGGTCATTTCCTTAAACAACAGCGAATGGAAATTTGGAATACTAAGCATTAAAGACAAGCGGCGACATAGAGCGAGAATCGACCGAATGCGTCACGGACGGCGCGAGTGGTAGTCGGCCTATGCCCGGCTTGTCGAATCGATCAACCGACGTGTCAGATTTGGAAATCGGGCGGTTAAACAGCTGGCCGGCAACCGTTCTAAGACCAAGACACGACGAAACCAGCAGTACATCTTGATCTTTCCGTGCCGTGATTGGATAGCGTTGATAGTCGTTGTCGGAGCATAAAAATGCGCGGCCTTTAATCGCCTTAATGGTCGCCATGAATTGCTTGGGAGCATTGCGATAGACGCTGGATGGCTAGGTTCGACTGGCATCATATGACTCTGCGTCGAATCCCAGACGTTTCCAGTCATGTCGCAAAGGCCATAGCCATTGCTGGGGAAAAATCTGGCCAGCGCAACACTGTAAAAGCCGTCGGTGGTATGATTTAGCTGCAGAACAGTACCCTGCTTGGTAGTCGCCTTAGCGTGCCCTTCGTCTGATGGTCGATCCCCCCAGTCACGAGTAAGTGCCTCGAAACCGCCGCCTTGCAACCGAGTTATAGCCATTGATGCGGCACCAAAAAGGCGATCAAGCGGGCGCCACAAATTTTAAAAGCGTGCGTTTAACCGATTTATTTATTCGTTTATAAAACCTGAGCGACAGCCTTGACGAGTAGTTTCACCGATGCCCGCAACGCCCTAGTAATAGATATCACAACCGATCAAATTCTTAAATGTGCGATGGGCTAAAATAAATATTGATCGCGAATGATAATGATTGCTATTACGATACCTGCTGTCTATACTGTTTTAAATGGTAAAGATGCGTCAACGCCTACTGTCACGCTGGTAATCCTAGCGCCCAGAATTGCGGATCGGCACATAAACCAAGCCACTGTTTGCGATAACCAAGGAGGATGAGAATTTTGAAAAAATTACTAGTGATAGCATTGGTGTTGACCGCATCCAGCAGCAGCTTTGCTCATACCGACAACGATTTCGTATTCTTCCAAGACGCAGCTGTTATTGGTCAAATACTGATCATGACATCGGTAATATTTAGCCTATTTGCAGTATCTTTAGAGGGCGTTAAAGTTGCCCCGAAAAACTCCAAAAGCCAACGTGACGATCTCGATGCAGTGATCGTCAGTAGACTGAGTAGATCCAATGTTTAAATTCCCAGAGGCACAGGCACACTGCGACATCCCCTGTAAAATTTATGATCCTTGCGTCGCCCAAGTCGCGGCGCTGAGCATTGTCCGCTTGATGGATTTGATCGCCGAACTCGGCGACTTAAGTACCTCAGCGAACGCCGCGCAGTTGGCCCGTTTAACCAGCCAAAAAGAAAACCATGCTGCGCAGATCAAACATGATGTCACGACCATCTGGGGAGACTATTTTAAACAACCGCAAATAGACCGATTCCCTCAAATCCACAATGTGACGCACGGTATTATGCAAGCGGCGTCGAAGTGCAAACAGGGCACCGTGCGCGATGACGGCATAGAATTACTGGCGCAGTTGAACCAGTTTGCCGAACTTTTTTGGCACAGCAAAGACATTCCCACCCAGTCCGTCATAGCACCGTACCCACCAGCACTCCAAGTTGTTCATCCAATTCTGACCCGTGCTTAGGGTATTTCGTGTCACCGGCGACAGCATGCTACCCTGCGTCGCCTCGGGCGATTTAATCATTACTACTGGCTTCGGGCAAGTGGCGACGGGCGACATTGTGGTCATGGCACTGCCAGACTATGGACGGGTCGTAAAACGCGTCCGACAGGTCACCAAACACTGGTTGGAACTCGCCAGCGACAATCGCGAAACCTTCTCATCCTGCTGTGGATCGCGCCAGCCAAAAACACATCTGGTTGGCACCGTGGTGTTCAGTGTTAACCTCAAGCGCCTGCTGGCACGGATAAAAGGCTCATGGTCGGCTAACTGAAGTTTATTTAAATAACTCAAATTCGTTCAGCGCGCCAAACCCTTTGACCTTGATATTATTGATTGCTCGAATCATATTCATCTTTAGATCTTCATCGAGATCTTCGGGTGGCGTCAACAACAACAGCTCATACGATTTTTGATTGAGCGTTAGATAGCTGCCCAACACCGTGTACTCACCGTCTTCCATCAGCAGCATCGCCTTATAAGCCAGTTGATGCCGTTTATTGACCGTCATCAACTGCGACGACCGCAGAAAACACTCCTTGACGCCATCCAATTTAGCCACGTTTGAGCGGATAATGCTTTTGATGTCGGTGAGATTGCCACCGCCCAAATATTTCACCCGCATCGGATCGCTGCGATCCTCAACCACGATTAACCGGCAGGCGATGCGCGCATCGCCAAGCGCACAAAAAATAGTGACACTGGGTTCAGCTTGCTGGACATCCGCCTCGATTTCGCCAAGCGACCAGACCATGTTGTCAGAATCCGGAATCAGTAAAAAGAATCGATCTAAAATACACATCAAATTGCCGTTCAAACGCAACGGTGCAACCGGCTGGTCGGTAAGCGAAAATACTTTTAAATCGCCGCTTTGAAAACGGTAGACATCGTCAAAGCAATTAAAGTTATTTAGATAGACGTTCTCATCGATGACTTTATTGCGCAGAAACAGGTAGCAAGACAGAAATGGAAAGCACAATAACGCAGCCAAAATTGTCCGAAACAATAATTTTAATCGCTCCGATGGCGGGTAAAAAATTTCGCCAATCAGATACCAGCCACTAAACATTGCGTTGAGGCTGTCGTAAAGGTGCGTCCAAACGGTCACTGGGAAAAAATTCAGCAGATAACCCGATAGATCAAACGCGGTGAAGCCAATCGCTACCCCGACAAAAAGCATCAACGTGAATTCGGCTCGGCCACTGCCTACCTTGCCAAAAAAATTCTTTAAATTGTAAATAAGAATTCTCAAAAATATCCCCAACAACCCTTGCCCGGCGGCTTATCTAACCGTCAATAATAACAAATTAGTAGCCCATACGGGCCATTATAGTTGCCGTATTGGTTAAATAAAAACTAGCCGTCATGTTGGCAAACAGTTCGAGAGGTTGCTTGCCACTCATGGTGATGCGACTGAAGGCATTATCGCCGCTAATCGAATCATCGCTAACTGACAAGGCGCAGGTGGTTTGCGGCTAAACCCTTGGCGATTACTGCCGATTATTTAAACTGCAGACAATCGACATGTCGGGTTGGCAACGAGGCCAACTCACAAAATCACCGCGACGCTCGATAACTAACCAAGGGGTTTGAAATGCATCGAATTACCGCAATCATTGGATTGATCGCTCTGACAGCCTGCGGCGGCGGAGCGGGCTCTTCCTCAGCACCAGAAATACCCTCGGGCTTAAACAGCCCAAAGCTGTATCTTTTTCATCGTCTCGGGGGTATCGATGGCATTCAAAAATTAAAGAAAAAGCCCGTGGCACAAGGCGACCCAACGAGCGTTGACCGGTACTGGAAGTGCGGCTTAAAAGCGGTTGGGAAGAAACTCTCGAACGCTATTTTAGAGCAACTGACAGAAGAGTACACAGCGCGCGAAAATTTGATCGCTGGCGAGATTAATCGACCCGCTTATAAGCAGATTATCTCCGATGTTACGGGCTTTAAATCCGCGATGACAAATCGTGAAAAAACTTATTTAGCGGCAATAGAGGGCAGCTTAAAGCGCTGCACCCAAGAGTTCGAGCAAGGCTAACACGTCAGCGCAGCGACTGTAATGCAGCGTCTTATCGAAGCTCGCCGACCACGTGATAAATGGCGGTTAAGAAGTCTCTACCTAAGCTGCGGCTACGCTGATCTGACCACCCCATTCGGTCATCCGGCAGCTCATCGTTATCCTTAAACGGCATTTCGATGGTCAAGGCTAGGCACTTAAAGCGTTCACCCACCCAATTTGAGGCAATGCTTAAATTGGCTGTTCCAGGCGCATCTTTGTCATAGCCGCGCTGATCTTGAAATTCAGGCGTTATTGCCAACAACAGCGCTTTGAAATTGTCTTCAAGCGTTTTGTGCCGTTGATCATAGGATGGGATCCCTTCGCAGCCGGCGACAAAATTAACCGGGATAGTTTCATCACCGTGAACGTCGAGGTGCAGGTCAACGCCGACTTCGAGCATTTTCCTTCGAACCAGATAAACTTCTGGGCTTTTCTCCATCGAGGGCTCAGCCCATTCGCGGTTGAGATTCACCCCGGCCGCGTTCGTTCGTAAGTGACCGCGAACTGAGCCGTCGGGATTCATGTTTGGGACAAGGTATAACACTGCCTGATCGAGTAAGGAACGCGCCACCCCGTCCGCTTGGTCGATCAAACGATCGATAAAGCCCTCCATAAACCATTCGGCCATGGTCTCTCCAGGATGTTGGCGCGCGGTAAGCCATATCACGCGTTTACCCTCGCCCTCTTGGCCTATTTTTAACAGTGATATCTCTCTGCCATCCAAGGTTTCACCCAAAACCTGTAATTGGCAGTTTGCCTCCAATTGCGCTCGATGGAGAAAATCTTGGTGCCGCTCATAACTATAGGGCGCAAAATACGCAAAATACACGCTGTCGTATTCGGGCGTAAAACTAATGATGAGCTTTTCACCGTCAAATTCCGTCGGCACTCTAAACCAATACACTCTGTCGTAGGAAGCGACGGCGCGGTAACCCGGCCAGCCGTCAGCATAGGCCGAATTTCCTGCATTGACTATATTTAGCACATGCTCAGTAGCTCTGGTATTGGTTAATTTAAAATGAAACCACTGATAAAAATCAGATTGGTGATCTTTAACAATCTCTAGAGCAATATTTCGCTCATCTGCTGCGTCGATGACCTTGATATTACCGCTGTCAAATTTGGCTGATATGTGCATTTTAATCCTCGTGCTAACTCGACGCCAACCATTGCCGCAAGGCCTCAAACAGCTACGCGAACGATTGCCAAAGTGTTGTTTACCGCCATCATGGAGCGTCTTGCGCGCAGCGTTATAGGTGTCTGCCGATCTGCGCACTACCCCAAAAATTATAACCGGCAAAGCGCGGTGTACTCGGCAGGTACATCTGCTCGAGATGCTGCAACTCAAACCCGGCATCCGTTAGCAGGCTCGGAATGTCTCGGTTCAAGTGACAACCGCCAGCCAGAAAGCCCCATAACGGATCAATACGTGCCTGCCATCGAGCTACCGAGACATCCGGTGCTATACCATGCTCACAGAAAATTAGCCGTCCATTGGGTTTCAGCACGCGTAACATCTCGCGACAAGCGCTCAAGGCATCTGGAATGGTACACAGAGTATAGGTCACCAACACGGTGTCCACCGAGTTTTCCGCAAGCGCGATGGCCTGCGCATCGCCGAGTATTAACTCGACCGGCACGCAATACTCGGCAGCCACGCACCGCGCCAACGCATTGAGCTCAACCGAAGGGTCCAATCCGATCACTCGCTCGACTCGAGCAACATCATAAAATGGGATATTGAGCCCAGACCCAATACCCACCTCGAGTACCACGCCTTGAGCTCCGGGCACCACCTTTTCACGTTGATAGCGCACCGGTTTAGAGCTACATAGACAGTTCAATAAGCGCGGTAACAGATGTTTTTCGTAGATATTCAAGACAGTATTCCTGTAACCGCCGGGCTAATTGAGGTCCGCGGCGTATTCGCTAAGCAAGTCCAGCGGTACGATCTCAAGTGCCTTGCTGTTGGTTCGCCTAAGATACACTCGAGGCGCGCATCCAGCCTGCTGCGCCTCGAGCCAGCGGGCTGCGCACAGGCACCATGCCTGACCGTCGACCAGCCCTGGGAACTGGTACTCTGGGCGCGGTGTGGAAAGGTCGTTACCGCGACGCTTTGAAAAGTTTAAAAAACTCTCTGTCATTCGAGCACACACGGTGTGCGAACCGCGATCATGGTCATCGGTTCGGCAGAAGCCGTCGCGGAAGTATCCCGTTATAGGGTCGCTGCAGCACTCTTCGATCAGTTCCCCAAAGACATTAGTTTGTTGCATTTATTGGCTCCCATATTTGACTCATTGGCATACCCGTGACCGCCGTATAAAACGCTTTTAACCGCGTTTTAAGTAAACAACTCGCCGCTGGCAGCCCGTTGCTTAACGATCTCTGGGCAGTTAAAACGCGCGCCATAAGCGGCCGATAGTTCGTCGCAGCGCTGGATAAACGCTGAGAACCCGTAACTGTTGACGAATTGGATAAAGCCGCCCGTGTGGGCCGGTGCGCCGATGCCCATAATCGATCCAATATTGCCGTCGGCAACGCTTCGCAGCACACCGGTTTGATAACATTTTAAGGTCTCGATGACCTGTCGAAACATCAATCGATCCTGAATATCCCGATCCACCACCTCGACGCTGTCATCGTAATAAAGCTCGAAGAGACCAGGCCAGATGCTCTTGCTACCATCGGCATGATAGTCATAGTAACCGCCACCGTGGTGCCTACCACCGCGACCGTTGTCGGTAATCATGTCCTTGACCATGCGGCGCTGCGTCTCGCCATCCCCCCACTTGTCAACAATACCCATAGCCGCCCAGGTCTCGGACACCTTGCGGCTCAGTTCGAGACTCGTCTCATCTTGCACCTGCAGAGGTCCGACCGCCATGCCAGTGGCTTTGGCAAGGTTTTCTATCTTCACTGGATGCACGCCCTCGACCAGTAATTTAGCCCCCTCATCGAGATAGGTGCTAAAGGTTCGAGATGTAAAAAAGCCCAACGAGTCGTTGACCACGATCGGAGTCTTGCCAATTTGTTGGGCAAAATCGAACGCCTTGGCAAGCGTTGCGTCGCTGGTTTTTTCTCCGGCTATGATTTCGATCAACGGCATCTTGTCGACCGGAGAGAAAAAGTGGATACCGATGAAATTCTCCGGCTTTGCGCTCGCCTCCGCCAGTTGTGTGATCGGCAGTGTCGAGGTGTTAGAACCCCAGTGCCCATCGCCCGACAAGTACTGCTCGGTACTCTGAGTGATGGTGTTTTTTAGCGCGATATTTTCAAACACCGCCTCGATGATCAAATCACAACCAGCCAAATCGGTATCGCAGATGGTCGGCTTAATCAGATCTGCAATGACCTCGGCTTTGGCTGCATCGAGGCGTCCGCGACTGGTTTGCTTGGCCAACAGCGCGATAGTGTAGGCCTTACCCTTTTCAGCAGACTCCAGAGTCATGTCTTTGAGCACCACCTGAATGCCCGCCATAGCAGCGACATAGGCGATTCCCTGGCCCATCATACCGGCACCGAGAACACCTAATTTTCGCGTTGGATTCTTGGCCACTCCCTGCGGTCGACTGGCGCCTGCATTGATCTGGTTGAGCTGAAAAAAGAACGTGGTAATCATATTTTTGGCCACCGCACCGGTGACCACTTTGACGAACTCGCGGCTCTCGATACGCAATGCCGTGTCCACATCGAGCATGCTCGCCTGAAACGCGATGTCCATAGCCGCCGTCGCATTCGGCAAGAGGCCGCGGGTCTTTTGATGCAACATGGTCGGCGCCACCGCAGCATACTGCGCATTTTTTGGCGTGTTGATCGCGCCACCTGCTACTTTGTGGCCCTTTCGGTCCCATGGTTGCAGCGCGGCATCGGGTTGCGACTGAACGTCGATGAGCCAGCGTTTGGCCGTCGGAATAAGATCATCCAGCGTCTCCACTAACTGATCGATCATACCCACTGCTAGAGCCTTTTCCGGAGTCATTTGCTTGCTGCCAAGAATAATATCCAATGCAGCCTGAACGCCAATCAAATGAGTCAGTCGCACGATCCCGCCGCCAGCCGGAAACAATCCCAGAGAGCACTCCGGTAAACCGATCTTAACCGCGCGGTGATTCACCGCAATCCGCCGATTACAGGCCAGTGATAGCTCGTATCCACCCCCCAATGCGGCACCATTTATCGCCGCCACAACCGGCACTGGCAACTTTTCAAGGCGCCGCATGTCGTGTTTTATACGCTGGGTATCGCGGTAGATATCCTCGGCGTAATCAGGCGTTGCGCGGACTAAGTCTTTGAGATCAGCACCGGCAAAAAATACCCGTTTAGCCGACGCTAATATCACCCCCACAAGGCCTTCTTCCCGCTCCAAACGATTGACTGCGTCGTGCATGGCAACCTTGTACTCAGCATTCATTGCGTTCACCGGCCCAGTCATATCCATGGTGATAGTGACGATGCCCTGTTGATCTTTGTGGTAGTTAAAAACACTCATTAAATGGCCCTTTGAATTGCTCAAAATCAGTACAAAAATGCGCCGGTAGCGCCCTTATGCGCGCTCAATAATGCAGGAAATACCCATGCCGCCGCCCACGCACAGCGAAAGCATGCCACGGCGTAAATCGCGGCGCTCTAACTCGTCGAGCATACTACTTAACAGCATTGCGCCGGTAGCGCCGAGCGGATGCCCCATGGCTATTGCCCCCCCGTTCACATTGGTGACCGAATGATCGATGTCCAGATCGCGCATATAGCGCATCGCGACGGCCGCAAACGCCTCGTTGATTTCCCATAGGTCGATATCATTCTCGGTCAAGCCTGCGGTGTGCAAACATTTCACAGCCGAGGGGCCGGGAGCTGTCAGCATAATAATTGGGTCGGAGGCCAAAATAGCGCCTGCAACGATGCGCCCTCGGGCGGTCAATCCGAGGTCTTTGCCTGCGCGCTCGCTGCCAATCAACACCGCGCTGGCACCATCGACGATGCCTGATGAGTTGCCCGGGGTATGCACGTGGTCGATCCGGTCAAGGGTGTTATATTTTTTGATCATCATGGCATCAAAACCCATGCTCCCCATCTGCTCAAAGGAAGCGCGTAGTCCCCCGAGACCCTCCATGCTGCTCTGCGGTTTGATAAAGTCGTCATGCTGTAAAATACTGAAACCGTTGCTGTCCAGCACCGGCACTATCGAACGGTCGAAGTAACCATTATCGCGTGCATGGGCCGCGCGCCGTTGCGACTCCAACGCATAGGCGTCGACATCCTCGCGAGAATAACCATCGAGGGTCGCAATGGTGTCGGCACCTATGCCCTGAGGAACAAAGCTTGTGTCGATGGAAAACGCCGCATCGCTGGCCCACGCGCCGCCATCACTGCCCATGGGAACACGCGACATGCACTCGACCCCGCCGGCGACTACCAACTGCTCCCAACCCGAAGCGATTTTCTGCGCACCGGTGTTCACCGCTTCGAGACCAGAGGCACAAAAGCGGTTGAGCTGAACACCCGCCACCGACTCATCCCAACCGGCACGCTGCACGATCATTTTTGCTATGTCACTGCCCTGCTCGCCGACCGGCGAAACACAGCCCATCAAAACATCGTCGACGTAGGCGGTATCCAGATCATTGCGCTGTTGCAACGCCTTCAGTAACCCCGCGCCGAGCTCGATCGGTTTAACTTCGTGCAGAGCGCCATCTTTTTTACCCTTGCTGCGCGGCGTTCGAATAGCATCGTAGATGTAGGCGGAATGAGTCATAGGTTACCTCTTCGGAGTAATTGAGCTATCGCTGAGTAGTCCATTATACGGCGAGCCAATGGCACGCTGTCAAAAGCAAATCTATCCGCCCGCGGGGCATCGAGATTGCGCTGCCAGACAGGCATTCCAATCATCGGATGGCGGTGCTTCCGGAGGCACTTATTACCAGCTGGTTACATGCTAGATGAGCCCAGTCATGTCGAGTCTAGGACGCCACCGGTCGCTTGTACAGTTTTCGCTGAAGCGTTCGGCGATGCATTCCAAGAGCGCGCGCGGTTGCCGATATATTGTGACTGTTTTCAACAAGCACACGCTGAATGTGCTCCCACTCAAGACGACTCGGAGAGGGCGGGTGCTCAGCGACATCAGTACTTGCCACGGCCAGATCGCACTCAAACGCCGCCTCGATATCGCGCACCGAAGCCGGTTTACACAGGTACTGGACGGCGCCCAATTTGACCGCTGTCACCGCGGTTGAAATGCTCGAATAACCGGTCAATACCACCACTCGTAATTGCGGTTGCAATGCCATCAGTTCTTTCAAGAGAGTTAATCCAGATTCGCCCTCGAGCTTAAGATCTAGCACCACGTGCTCAATAGGGGCGGATGCACAATGCGCCAAAGCCTCTGCGCTGTTTGCCGCGCAAACCACTTTGCCCCCGCGACGGGTCAACGCATTAGCTAAAACACGGCTAAAAGTGACGTCGTCATCGACCAATAGGTAATGCATACTAGATACCTTTTCCCCGCGGCATAACATCATGAGATAGTGGCAGAACGATCTCCGTCAACAGACCACCACCAACGGCATTTTGAACTCGTATACTTGCGCCAAAACGGTTGAGTGTGGCGCGTGACAAAAATAATCCGAGGCCGAGGCCATCCGCTTTATCGGTCACAAAAGGATCCCCCAAAGATTCAAGATTATGCGGCGCTAGACCCGGCCCATGGTCGCGGATACTAAGTTGCGCCTCGCGCACGCTCCATCGCAGAGTGACTTCGACGTTCAACGGATTGGCATCAGCGGCATTATTTAGGATGTTCAACAGCGATTGAGCAATCGTTGGATCGAACACAGCGACTTGGTTCATCTGCGTAGTGGCGCTAGCCTGCGGGAAATGGATATTGGCTTTGAGATTGGGCCGCATCAATTGCCAACGTTCAAACAACTGCTGAAAATAAAGCTCTAAACGCTGAGCTTGCAGCGTGTCAGATTGCGATTGTTCGGCAGTGCAGATCAGCTGTTTCAGGGTGGTCTTGCACTGTTCGATCTGAGCGTGCAATAACAGCATATCGTCGCGCCCTGGCAGCTCTGGGCGCTCGAGGATCTCATCGACGAGTATCTTCATAGTATTTAACGGCGTGCCCAGTTCGTGTGCGGTTCCGGCCGCCAGCGTACCGACCGCGAGAATTTGATCGCTGCGCAATTGCGCCTCCCGCTGCTCGGCGATCTCTAACTGATGGGACTTCAATTGCAGGGACATACGGCTAACAAAATAAGTAATAATCGCCGCGCTAACTCCAAAATTCACCCACATGCCAGTGATATGTAAATTGTGGCCGCTGTGCAATTCAACGTTAGGTGCAATCGCCGCTATTTCGACATAGTGTTGCAGTAAAATGCTGTAGGCCAGCAACCCGGCGACAGTCACCAAAAGAGTAGAGCGCCGCGGCAAGGTAATCGCCGAAATGCTAATCGGGATCAAGTAATAGGAGATAAAAGGATTTGACGCACCGCCACTAAAGTACAGCAGCAAACTGAAAAAAAACATATCTACCAGCAGGTGCAAGAAAAACTCAAAATCGGTGATCGGCTTGACCTGCCGCGTCCGCTGCCATGAAAATACAGCGACCATGGAATAACCACTCAGCACCCAACACAACGCCTCAACCGGTAACCCAATCCGATAAAATTGGCTAAACGCCACCAGCGCCAATGCTTGCACACAGATCAGTGAAACCCGGATAATACTCAGATCGCTGAGATTATTGCGCGCACTGAGACTGGATTGGGAAGTCACGCCGACAGACATGTCGATATGATATCAGAAAATGGGGCTATCTAAATTATGACCCCAGATGCATCGGTTTTTTGTTGGTATTGCATAGATTTTTTCACTCCGCTCTGACCCATGGATCACCCGAAGTATTGCGCCCCCGACCGCGCATCAAACCGCTGTCAACGACCACATCTGACAATTTCTCTGAATAACCACTAACCGGCAAATAGAGGAGAAAAATCACCCGTGCTCGGCCTAAATAGTGACCGAGGCAATCACCACTGCGGTACCATAAACCAGGATTTCAGTGACGCCCATATCAATCATCGAGGTGCTAAATTGCGTTGAAACAATCGCATTCGCGCCTTTTGTAAAGGCGTCTATCTTCATCCGGTCGATCGCCTGCGCTCTTGCATCCGCGATATCTGCGGTAAATGAAACCAGTTCGGCACCCGGCAAGGTGGCGCTCTCACCAGACATTTCAGCGGGTAAGCTTTTTGTTCGCACGGTACTGCCCTGAACCACCCCAATAGTTTTTAAAATAGTTCGATCAGCGAACTTGGCGTCGGTAATAAAGGGAATATTTAACGCCTGCGCCCGCTGTTCTTCATTCAGTCCGTCTTGTAAATTAGCCTCATGACGACGCTCTTTGTAGGCCTCTTCTTTGGCCTTCTCTATTCCCGCGCGCGCCTCCGCTTCGGCCTCTAACTTGCCTTCGCGGGCGAGTAAATCGTCCTCGCTTTCGAGAACATACCAATCGCCATTCGAAAAATTACCATCGACGGTCTTGTCCTGAATGAGTTTAAAGACCTGTTCTTTGCTCAGGCCATTGTCCATCATGTACTCACCGATTTTGATCTTGCGACGCGCGTCGTCGCGGCGTATTTTTTCGCGCCTCACATCCTCTGTGCGCACCTGCCGCTCGGCGACGGCCGCCGTTGCAGCAGCCTCGCGCTTGCGTTGACGATGCTCTTCGTCACTGTCGAAGATGTACCAGGCTCCGCCGATAAACTGGCCGTTTACCTGTTTACTGGTAATCAGCTTAAAGGCCTCTTCCATGGTGATGCCTTTTTCGACGACGTAATCATCTAATTTGGTCTTCCAACGCTCCTCTTCACTGTCATCTTCTTTGTCATCTAACAATTCCTCTTCGAACTGCCGGGCAATAAATCTCGGTGTCCCAGTAAAAGACGGCGTACTTTCTTTTAAGTCACTTTGTGGAAGAGTCTTAGCAATGCTCGAGATATCGCCTTGAAGCTTGGCCAAATCTCGCGCCTCAGCCAAAATGCCTGCAGCGAGGCTGCCCGGATTTAGCGATGGCAGAGTCGCCGGTTGGTTATTGGGTGTCGATCCAGCGGCTTGGGGACCCAACGCTATCTCTCTGGCCTCGGCGAGGATCGATTCGGCCATACCTGATTTTCTAAAATCTAATTTGCCACCTGCCAGCGGCCTATCGGCACTCGGTGCCGGCGCTTCGGGTCGAGTTTGCGACGCCAAAAGCACGGAACTCTCGGATTTTCTCTCAGATTTGTTCGCAGGTTTAAGCTCGGGCGTCGCTAGCGATTTTCGTCCGGTCGATTTCTGCGCCTCTTTTTGCGCGGTTTTCGCCATTGTCTGGGCCATGGCTATCTTCGCTAGCGCCGATTCCTTTTCACGAGCCAAGCGCTCCTCGGCACGCGCATCAGGCTGATTGATCGCCAGCGGCGGTTCAGGCGCGGCGCTAATGGCAGCACCCTTTGGGTCTTGAATCAGCCAACCTCCGGCAACAAAGCTCCCGGAGATCTCCTTTCTTGAGATCGCGTGAAATACATCTTCCTTACTCATGCTGTTAGCCAGCATGTAATCCTCAAGCTTTACTTTTTCTGACGTCTCGGTCATTCATCAATGTCCTCTAAGGAGTGCCACACTCTGTTTTCCGGATTGAACACCGCTAAAAGATCCCAGGGTGCACAGGTTCATGGTTATTTCTGGGTCTTCCCAGACGCCATCACCGCGCTCTCGATAAATAAAACTAGCCTTGAATACTAACTCATAATAACGCAATCATTAATCACACCACCAGTCGCATGGTTGATATTTCGTGCCACCTAGGGCAAGCGGTTAAAGATAAATTCGCCGAGAACACCGATTGAACCGTTAAAACGCTAAACTTGGTCATTGATTCGCGGTCCAAAGAATGTCATCCCAGTCGATTATCAGACGAAAATTTAGCGAGCCCTAGCCAGAGACCGTGCTTGTTACATCGACGCAAGTCAACCAGCACTGCACAATGAGCGGGCGACGCAGGCTGGCCAATGACGAAAGCGCACAGAGGACAGAGGATAACGAATGGGAAAAGACATCTACTATGCCGCATACGGCTCAAACCTCAATCACGAACAGATGCGCCAGCGCTGCCCCGCGGCGCAGCCTATAGCCGTCGCAGTATTACCCGATTGGCAACTGGTGTTTCGCGGCGTCGCCGATATCATTCCCGCCATAGACAATGCTGTTCCAGTCGGACTATATAAAATCACTGCCGCCTGCGAGGCAGCGCTCGACCACTACGAGGACTATCCGACGCTGTATGGAAAAAAGATCATCGATCTCCACCTCGACGGACGAGCCCTCTCGGTAATGACTTACATCATGAATCCACGCTATGGCTATGGTCCACCCTCAGAAGCGTACTTCGAAGTCATTCGGCAGGGCTATCACGACTGGCAGATACCCTACTCAACGCTGGTTGCGAGCTTGCAACAGGTGGTCTTCGACGGCGGCGACAACCCTTACCAGAGTGCCACCTGGAGCCGCCATGGCGCAATCGATCAGTCGACTACTGAATCGATCGTCCAACGCCTACAAACAGCGGATAAGCGCTAATTAAGCGGGCTGGAACTCACCTCTCCTGACTGGTCTCTTTGATAATGCGGCCGTCACATTGATCGATATACTGTACGATGGTGCGGTCAGTGAGGGGGTATATGCGCTTTTCCACAACGCAACCATCGCTCTTTAAAAACCGCCTATGGGTTCCCGAGTGCTCCGCGTAGGGCCTGTCCATGTAAGCGAAATCGCGGCGGTCGTCAGCCAGTTCCTCGCGCACATGGTTAGCCACAACGGTATATTTAATCCAGTTGGCGATGTCACCCGACTGCAACACCGGCGCCGGTTGCGCCACGTTCTGCAAGGCCGCAACCGAAAGCACAGCCATCAGTAAATATTTTCTCACCCGCGTTCTCCAATTCGCCGTTTTGGCTTTGTGATGCAGTGTAGCAACGATTCGGAAAAGCCTCCACAAAGTAACTTATCTACGCGGCTGAAGCGTCGGCCATAACTCGCAGGGTTTAATTGGTCGCATCGTCCGCCGCTTCATTATTTTCTCGCTCGAAACGCCCGCGGTCATGCAAACCTTCAGAGTGAGCAACCACCGTACTGACCGCACCGTCTCCAGCCACGTTGACCGCGGTGCGGCACATGTCCAACAAGCGATCAACACCGATGATCAAACCAATGCCCTCAACCGGCAAGCCCACCTGATTGAGCACCATAACCAGCATCACCAGACCGACACCCGGCACCGCAGCGGTGCCAATCGAGGCCAAGGTCGCCGTGAGAATGACCATCAGATAAGCCTCTAAACCCAGATCTATGTTGTAGGCTTGGGCGATAAAAACGGTCGCCACCCCCTGCATGATTGCCGTTCCATCCATATTAATCGTCGCCCCTAGGGGCACCGTAAAGGAAGCCACGCTGTTGTCTACACCGACGTTATCGGTGACTGCCCGCAACGTCACTGGCATGGTTGCGCCACTCGACGCAGTACTGAAGGCGAAGGCCATAGGCGCGCGCATATTGGCGAAAAAACGCCGTGGACTCAATCCAGTCAACCCTCTCAGTAGCAGCGAGTAGGTGCCAAAGCAGTGCAACAGTAACGCTAGAACAACGGCGAAAAAATAGGCACCTAAACTGACGATAACGCCGATTCCCAGTCCAGCGAATAACTTGGCAATCAAACAAAAAATGCCGATCGGCGCCAGTTGCATTAGCAACATCACCATCCGCATGATGACGCTGTTTAAGTCGTCAAAAAACGCCGCCACCCTCTCACCGCTCTTACCGCAGTGGGCAATCGCGATACCCATCAAAATCGCAAATACAATCACCTGTAATATTTGACCGTCCGCCATCGCCGCAACCGGATTACTCGGAAAGATATTGATCAAGGTGGTCTTCAGTGGCGGGGCGTCCTTGGCGCTAAATTCCGAGGCCACTGCCAAATCAATACCAACTCCCGGTTGAATCAAAAGAGCAATGAATAAAGCCAGCGATATCGCCACGCCGGTGGTCAGCATATAGAGACCGATCGACTTACTCGCCAAACGTCCCATTTTGGCGTCGTTGCCAAGCGACGCGGTACCGCAGAGCAAGGAGACGAATACCAAGGGCACGACCATCAGTTTTAACGAGCGCACAAAAATTTGTCCAACGGTATCGAACAGCCCATCGATCAAATAATAGGAGAGTCCTTGAGCCAGTGCCTCGGGTAACACTCCGGCTGGAATCAACACATTCAAAATTGCGCCGAAGGCCAGCCCGAGGGCCATTGCGCCAACAATGCGCTGCGTTAAGTTCATTTTTTGACCCCGTTATACCGCCCTGCCGCATCCACTTTGGACAATTGCGGTGGGTTGTTCTGGTTATTTTTCTGTGAGTAGATTGTAGTTCATTGACTGCCGATTTGGCGGCTTTTGTTGAAAACCGCAAAGTTCCGTAGCAATCAGCTCAATCCGCAGGCGACAACCGAAAGCCGCGCGCGCTTCGCCGCTATAATGATGGTGCTCTCGACCTATACAAAGAAAAAATGGTCTGTTGATCTTGTTACGAAACTGGTCGATCCTAGGCGCGTTAATGTGGGTCCGCAAGCAACGCAAGATAATCTCGCTGCAACAGTTGCACAACGTCCTCAGTATCCAGCAGACCGGCTGTTGCAGCGATTTCTGCAAGATTGATATGCGCCCCTGCATCGATGCTAGCTGGCTGGTCGCAATCTTCATAAAAACGATTGATCGCGTCAACACTGCCCGCGATATCGGCATTCACCAGAATCAACGCATGGGCAAACAGCACCGCCGATGACCCCCGACCCCGCCGCCGAGAGCGCCTTTGTGCAGTGCCCGCAAGTTTGCGCTGATGACAGACCACGTTGTAGTCGCCATCGCAAAAGGAGCCGCTCACCGATTGACAACTGCCGCTCTGCCCGAAGCCCTCGACCAGTCTCACTATCGGCGCGCAGAGCGTGCGGTAGCTATCGGCTATGGGTGGGTGTTGATCGCAGATATGGGCGTAGGTCACGTTGATCACACCGCCGCCCTGGGGAGTGGCATCACCGCCACTTTCGCGCAACATAACAGGCCAACCACGCTGCTGAGAAAGCCGTTTTGCAGAGTCAAAAGCGCTATTTTTCGACAGCCGTCTGGGTACCACGATAGATTGTTGCGTCGACCAAAAACTCAGAGCGGTATCGCGCTCGCCCGCCACCACACTCGCTAACAGGTCGCGCTCGCTGTCGAGCGCCTGCTCGGGCGAGTCGATATAATTTAACAGAGTGGGTCGGCTGGTCATGCCCCCATAGTAGCCTAATCGAGCGATTGCGTGCCGATCAATGCTCAAAAGTATCGACCCTTGTCGATACTTCGCTATGTGCTGCGGTGTCTCTAGCCAGTGGCTGTGCATCCTGTTGCCGGCTGTCTCGTGGGCACGACCCCGGGAGCGTTATGCATTGCTGTCCTGGGCGAGTGCTCTAACTCGCTAGACCTAGCCAGCACCCGCAATCACCGCCAATCATCAACCTTGTTGCGCTCGAATATCGGGCGCTCCATCAGCAAGATGCTGTAGCGACGTTCGGCGATTTTCCAGCCGGTCAATTCACGGCGATAGGCATCCCGATAAAGACCAAAGATGCGTAACATACTGCCATCACTCTTGCGGCATAGCTCATTGGTGTGCCACTCGGCCCGCGCGTCCTGATCGCCAACGCGAATGAACTTGGGTTGCGCAAACATGCCGACAAAATCAAAAATTTGCATGGCCTCTTGCCAGTGCTTAAGAATAGTCTCGCGGCCAACGATGTCACTTTCCTCACCGAGATTCCATACTCCGTCGGCGCACCAATTGTCGGCCCAAGCGTCAGCATCGTTATCGATCACCGCAGCGTTGTAGGATTCGATCAACTCTCTGATCGCCAAACGATCTTCCATTGACCCACTGTTTTGGCCATTTTTGTAACCCGCCGTTACACTCGGTTGCGCCGATCGCTCTACGCAGCCGGTCAAAGCCGCACCGCCAAGCACTAGGCCACTGTATTTTAGAAGTTTGCGACGGTTTCTCTCGGCACCCTTGAGTTGGGTCTTTGGGGTGTCGAAATAGTCTTTGATACGTCTGATCATGACTCATTGGCTCCGCGGTTGTCTGGGCTTAAATAATTCGGCGCTAATACCGCACCGTCTTCGATTTAACTGGCATCACGGCGCATATAATCGTCTAGTCGCTCGTGAAAATTCTGCAGCCGGATCTCTTGTTCGCTCAGATAAAACTGCTTAAATCCGACTGAACCGAGTCCCTGCTGCTGAAGAGCGCCAATACTGAGATCCTGATCTGCGGTCTCGCCCAGCGATTGTTCTCCGTAGACGAAATACTCATGTTCAGCATCTTCTACCGGTAAATCAGGCCCGCCTGAAGGCGACGGCGTATGGGTGCGACCGCCGATCTTTGGCACCAGCCACCAGTGGTCAAATAAACACTGGGCCGGATCGGTCGCATGGGGGCGCGGGCGCAGCAGTTGCACGCCGTCGGGTCCGACGGTTATCACCGAATTGGGGAAAATATTGTAAATAATATAATCGGTCAATTGATAGTCTTTTAGATAGGCATAATGATCGAAACCACGTTCCGCGCCTAACTCACGCTTTTTATCTTGTACGTCTTTCCTCAATTGCCGCAAAACCTCTGAACTTGGATTTTCCGGCACCGCCACATCCCATTCGGCGAGCAGACTGGGCAACGGCTCCACGACCGGGCCTTCGTGCAATGCAGAGGGCTGATAGGATGCGAACCAACCCCGATTGTGTCCATTTTGCATCACATCAATCTGACTAAAGTCTCCCTGGCTCTCGATAAAAGGAACCAGTTGCGGGTGCACCACCTGCAGGTGATAGGCCTCGTTAAAGTTGTCGGTTAAGATTTTCCAATTGCATTCGGTTTCCGCAGTCATATCTAGAACGCGCACCATTTCTTCGATATGATATCCAGAAATTTCCTCGACAATTGTGGCACCGAGATAGTCTTCCAAAGACCCACAATCACGGTCAATGTTAAACCAAACCATGCCAAATAACTCGGTGACGATAACCGCCTCCAAACCCAATTTTGAGCAAGGGTTGCCTCGTTTGAAGTCCTGTGGGTCTGGCAGATCGACTACCCGGCCATCGAGATCAAACTGCCAACCGTGATAGGGGCAGACAAATCGATCGGCAAAGCCATAAGGGCCCTCGGCTACGCGAGCCCCACGATGCGGACAGACATTGAGATAACCATTGAATGAGCCGTCGGCGCGACGCACAACAATAACTGACTCCGGACCCACCTCGGCGACCAAATAATCACCTTCCTCGGGGGCCTGATAGGCCATGCCCGCTATATTCCAAGTTCGTCGCCAAACATTATCCAGTTCTGACGCCAAATAATCGCGGCTGGTATAACGCGTCGCCGTTATTGGGTCGCCACGCAACTCGGGGCGTTGCAATCTCTGCGGACGATCGTCATCTTTGTCCATTGTTACCATATTCCTTGCTCCTAAGCGCTTATCTCACAGACCTCTAGCCAATCTTCATTGGCGCGTGCCCGATATATTTTAATGGGTTTATTGGTCAGTTTTCCGACCGCCGCGCCAGTTTCTAAATTAAAGCGCACACCGTGCACTGGGCATGAGATATGGCCATGCCGAATGCGTCCGCCCATCAGCGGCTTACCCTGATGAGAACATTTATTTTCGATCGCAAAATAACCCTTGTTGGTCACCCCAACAAGGATTTCGCGTCCCTCAAAAACGGTCAAACACGCCTTGTTTTCGATTATTTCAGAGAGTTTTAATACCGGTTGGAAATCCATGCGTCAGCTCCTGGTGCAAGGAATCCAAGCCGTAATGGATAATCCGCTTGCCGCTTTTTATATATATGTTGTTCCTCTATGCAGCAAATATACTGAGGCACAATACGCGCGTCAATCGCCTGACAGGACATTGAAACGGCGACTGACACTTTCGGCAGGCTACCCATTTCTCCCCGAAGCGCCACCGCGTGCCCAAGCGATACGCCGTGAACTGCAGACCTCGGCAAGTAGCCCACGCGACTCCAAATGTTCTTTTTGACCAAACCTTAGAGGAAAATTCGGCGAAATAACGCGTCTTTGGGTTGGATAGCGCGCGCATTTAAGATTTACAGGCTAAAGCTATATTATGATTGTCAGTCCAAAACGCGGCGAACAGACCGCGTCATTAGACTGTTTCGACGATGCCGTCCAACAACACACTCAGCCGAGGAGCACCCTGAAGATGCCCAAAATTCAAACCTTATTAGTCGTTGCGAGCCTTTTACTCGCCGCCTGCCATGAGGCACCGCCCGCCGTCAATCAACTGGGCGGCGTCGATGCCACCGCCAAACTTGGCGATGGTGCCTATCTGCTGTCTTCGGTCACAGTCACCACGCCCAGCGAGACCAACACCTTTAACCGAGCGCAAATGAAAATATACGCTCAACAACGATTTGCCTATGCATTTTTTAACCAGAGGACCAATAATGTCGACGCCGGAGCTGGAGCCACCGAGTGGCGCAATGGTATCTTGATCGAAACACCGCTGGCCAATCATGCCGGGGCTGTCTCTGGGTTTCGTTTTGAACTGGATGTGCAACCCAACGAACAAGGATTTGATCAAGCGATTGACAACATGCGATCAGAAGATGGACTGAGCTATGATCTTCGAGAGACGTGGCAGCGCATTTCAAACGCGGCCTCCCGCTTTGATGGACTCTGGCAACTGCAATCACAGCAAATCGACGGCGATCAACGCAAACACGCTATCGGCGAGGTCAAAATGATCGGTGGTGGCCATTATATTTGGTTTCACCACTATGACATCGATGACCAGCAACAGCAGCATTTTGCCTATGGTGAACTGGCAGTTCAGCCTGCGCCGACAGCTGCAGTGGTCGATACAATCTTGCAAAGCTCATACCCAGATCGCATCGGGCAATCACAGGCACTTTCGCTATCACTCGACGCTGGCGATCGGCTGATTGAGACGTTTAGCCGTGCCCAGAGCACCGTAACTAAGACCTACGCGCGATTGTAACGGCCACCTGCGAACTGCCGCCGACTGGCCACTATGCTGATCAGCGGCAGCGGGCAGCAAAAGCTCCGGCCTAGTGCGGCTTATAAAAGCCCTCACCCAGGGGTAAATATTCTGCATTCAGGCCCACCAATGCCGCCCGTACTGCAGCATCTGGATCGCCCAAAACCCTCAGTCGAGTAATTTTTGCGGCCGCCAGAAAACGTTCGCTAAAACGCCCAGAAGCTCGCATATGCGCCAATAACGCGTTTGAGTCACGGTAGCGCTCGTTGATGATACAGCGGCTGTTGTCCTCGCTAAAATACCATTCATAGACCAGCGTGCCGGATTCCAACTTGGCGGCGGCCACCATTTCAACCATCAATCCTTTAAAGTCAGTTATTTGAGTTGTATCGATTCGCAGTTCCAATATCCAGTGTAACTGATCCACCGGGGGCTGAGTGTTAGCGACCGTCCGCGGCGCCATCGCGAGCGGTCGATCAGCCGTCTGATCGACGGCCGGAGCCGCCTCTATGGCACTGTGCTGGACGCACAATAGAAACCCAAAAAATACCGTAAATAATCGCATATAAATCATCTCACAATAGTTGCTTTAGCCAATACCAAGTAGTAGCGTAGGGCGCGAATAAGCGGATTGCAAACAATCTGCCTCGCCCAGACATTGAGCCATCTATGTCGACGGGTGGTTTGCGACCCAAAAAACCAGCATCTCAGCGACGGCCAGCGAATAATGACTCTAAATATGCGCCTATTTGCCACACCAATAAAACCGCCGGCCAGGTTGCTCCTCAGACTAAGTAATGGCGCCATACCGATGAATTAGCCGGCAGGGACTTTCGCAATACAGCATGATTCGTTAAAGTTACGCTGTCGAAACCCGATTTAAGCAT